>Ga0209231_1000001_pt1 | contig 295642 bp, 292 predicted proteins | sample Deesub45470m_DNA_FD_188086 | JGI IMG/M metagenome (GOLD analysis project Ga0209231, IMG submission 188086) | Deep subsurface microbial communities from North Pacific Ocean - 450_OLKR46/470m Metagenome (SPAdes) (version 2) | ecosystem: Environmental > Terrestrial > Deep subsurface >...
AAGAAGGTCAACAGCAAAAAAACAAAAAAACGCAAAAAGAAAACGCTCGAATCCGCGGCCAGGGCCAAGCGTATCCGACCGCTTTGACCTCTGGGGGAGGTGCCACGGAGTTGTGCTGCTGTGCCAGCAGCAAAGTTTTTTCCTGCAACACCAACCCGCGCTAGAAATGCCCACCGCAGGTGAAGCGCATTTCTGGGTACTCTTTGGGCGCTTGCAAAGAGTACCTCGCCGTCCGGGGGCGAGACCCCGGTTGCAAACAGTAGAATCACTTCGATCCGGCAAATCAATGCTCAACAACATCATTAAGACCGGCCCTCACCCGCCCTGCGGGCACCCTCTCCCGGGGGGAGAGGGGAGGCTGCCAACCAAACCATCCCCCAACCCTTGCAGCCCGCCGGTTTTGCCGCTACAATGCCGCGACTTTACGCTGGAAAGGCATCGACATGACCGGAAAAATGATCCTCATCACCATGACCGGGCCCGATCGGCCGGGCATCATCGCCGCGGTGACCGAGCATATCGCCGACTCGGGGGCCCGTATCCGCGATATCGAACAGACCGTCACCCACACCTTGCTCTCGCTCTCGGTGCTGATCGACTTCCCCCCGGGCGGCAGCGATCAGAAGCCGCTGATCAAGGAGCTGCTGTTCCTGGCCAAGGAGCTCGGGCTTCATCTCGACTTCGAAGTTTTCGACCAGGGGGAATACCAGCGCCGCAGCAGCGGCAACAGCTATGTAGTCACCATCATGGGGGCCGAGGTCGGCGCCGCAGCGTTGGCCAAGGTGGCGCGGCTACTGGCTGATAATGGCGTGAATATCGAACGGATCGCCAAGCTGACCCAGGGGCAGCTGCGCTGCGTGGAGTTTCTGGTCACGGTGCCGGCCGAGCTCGACGTCAAGGGGCTGACTCGCACCCTGCTGAAAACTGGCGCCAGGGTCGGCTGCGATATCGCGGTGCAGAAGGAGAACCTCTACCGCCGAGCCAAGCGGCTGGTGGTGATGGATATGGACTCGACCCTGATCCAGATCGAGGTGATCGACGAGCTGGCGCGACTGGCCGGGGTCGGCGAGCAGGTGGCGCAGATCACCGAGCGGGCGATGAATGGCGAGCTTGATTTCTCCGGGGCGTTGCGGGAGCGGGTGGCGCTGCTCAAGGGCCTGCCGGCCGAGGCGCTGGAGGAGGTCTATCGCAACATCCCCTTCACCCCGGGGGCCAAGACCCTGGTCCGTATCCTCAAGCGGCTCGGTTTCAAGACCGCGGTGATCTCCGGTGGCTTCACCTTCTTTACCGATCGCCTCAAGCAGGAGCTGGGACTCGACTACGCCTACGCCAACGAGCTGGAACTGGTGGACGGTCGGGTCAGTGGCCAAGTGCTGGGGACGATCGTCGACGGTGCCCGCAAGGCCGAACTGCTCGAATCCATCGCGGCCGACGAAGGGATCACCCTCGACCAGGTGGTGGCGGTGGGCGATGGCGCCAACGACCTGCCGATGCTCGGCAAGGCCGGTCTCGGGGTCGCCTTCAACGCCAAGGCCCGGGTGCGGGAGCAGGCCGACACCCACCTCAACCAGCAGAGCCTCGATTCCCTGCTCTACCTGCTCGGTCTTTCCGAACGGGACCTGGCGGAGCTCGAAGGGTGAAGCTGCCTGCGCCCCTTTTGTCGGGCCGCTTAGTCCGCCGCTACCAGCGCTTTCTCGCCGATGTGGAGCTGGCCGATGGCCGGCTGGTGACCGCCCACACCCCCAACACCGGCAGCATGTTGCAATGCGCGGTGCCGGGGCACGAGGTGCTGGTTTCCATCGCCGACAACCCGGCCCGCAAGCTCGGCTATACTTTGGAACTGATCCGGGTGAACGGCCACTGGGTCGATACCCACACCCACCGCACCAATCGGGTGGTGGAGGAGGCGCTGCGCTCCGGAACCATCGCCGAGCTTGCGGGTTATCAGGTCACCCCGGAGGTTCGCTGCGGCGCCAGCCGTCTCGACTTCGGCCTCGAGCGCGACGGTGAGCGGGTATTGGTGGAGGTCAAAAACGTCACCCTGCTCTGCGGAGCAGATGTCGCCTGCTTCCCCGACGCCGTTACCACCCGCGGCCAGAAGCACCTGCGGGAATTGCTCAGCGTCCATCAGCAAGGGGCGCGGGCGGTGATCTTCTTCTTGGTCCAGCGCGGCGAAGCGACCGCCTTCACTCCGGCCGATCAGATCGACCCCGAGTACGGCCGGCTGCTGCGCGAGGTGGTCGCCGCTGGGGTCGAGGTGCTGGCCTATCGGAGCATCGTCACCCCCGAAGAGAATCGTGTCGGCCATCGCATTCCGGTGCTGCTTTAACTTCCGACTTCAGGAATCCCCATGCGCGCTGTCGGCCTGATCACCGAGTACAACCCCTTCCACAACGGCCACCTGCATCATCTGCAGGAGAGCCTGAGGCTGGCCGAGGCCGAGGTGGCGGTGGCGGTGATGAGCGGCCATTTTCTGCAGCGCGGCGAGCCGGCCCTGTTCGACAAGTGGACTCGGGCCGAGCTGGCCCTGCGCGCCGGGGTCGACCTGGTGGTGGAGCTTCCCTATCCCTGGGCCTGCAACAGCGCCCCCTGGTTTGCCCTCGGCGCGGTGCAGGCGCTCAATGCTTTGGGTGGTATCGATGCGCTTTGCTTCGGCAGCGAGGCGGGGGAGATTGACCCTCTGCAGCGCTGCGCCGAGCTGCTGCAGCAGCGGGAGGTGGAACTCGACCACGCCACCGCCAAGCTGCTGCGACAGGGGATGACCTATCCGGCCGCCCGGGAGCAGCTGGTGGCCGACTGGAGCGGCGATGCGGCCCTCGCCAAAACGCTCGCCTCCCCCAACAACATCCTCGGCATCGCCTACCTGAAGTCCCTGGTCGAAACCGGCAGCGCAATGTGTCCGCTGACCATCCCCCGCAAAAGCGCCGGTTATCATGACCCGCATCCCGGGGCGGAGGGGATCGCCAGCGCCACCGCCCTGCGCCGATTGCTGGCCGCCGATAAAACCATCGCCGAATATATCCCCCATGCGATTTTGCCGCTATTGACCGACGCCCTGGTCCAGGGAGCGATGATTGACGAAGACCATCTGCACCGGCTGCTGCAGGGGCGGATCTTTTCCGGCGCCGAGTCGCTGCGATCCCTCTACCTGGTGGAGGATGGCATCGAGCAGCGGCTTTTTGCCGCTGCCTTGGAAAGCGATTCCCTGCCCGCCCTGATCGATGGAGTCAAATCCCGCCAGCTGACTCGGACCCGGGTGCAGCGGCTGCTTTGTCATCTGCTCAACGAAGTGAGCGCCGAGGAGATGACCGCCAGCCTGGCCAGCGGCCCGTTTTATCTGCATCTGCTGGCGGCAAGCCCTCGGGGGCGGAGCTTTCTCGCGAGCAGTCGCAAGACCCGCACTTTGCCCCTACTGGCTAACTATTCTCGCGCCCTGTCAGAGCTCAAGCGTCACTACGGCGCCGCAACGGCGACCTTCGAGCTGGCCCGCCGGCAACTGGAGCTGGAACTGCGGGCCAGTCGCAACTACACCCTGCTGCAGCGGCGCTGGCAGGGTGGGGGGCGCAACCGGGATTTTTTCGAGGATGTGCGGACGCTGGAGGGATACAACTGAAACGGGCGACCCGATGTGGGTCGCCCGTTTCAGTTGTCAGGAGAGGATCAGGTTGGGCAGTTCGTCGGTATCGTCGTGCTTGCGGGGGATGTGCCCTTCGAGCAGGTCGCCGCAGCGGCCGATGGCGGTGCAGAGAGCGTCGCAGGCCTGACCGGAGCGGATGCCGGCGGTCACCGTCTGGACGATTTCATCCCAGGTTTCTTTGGGGACCACGTTGTTGATGCCCCGATCGGCCAGCACATGGACCCGATGCTCGAACAGGGAGATGAGAATCAGAATGCCGGTTTCGTCGCGGGTGTGATGCACCCCCTGGTCGAGAAAGGCGAGCATCGCCCGCTCCTCGACCTCGGCGGTCAGTTCATCCGGGTGAATCAGCCGCCGCTTGAGATCGGGCAGGTTGCGGATCAACAGTTTGAAGGGGACATAGCCGAGGGCGAACAGGGGGAGGAACACCCAAAGGGATGAGTGGCCGAAGGCCCAGCTCAATGTGGAGGCCAGGGCCAGGGAGAGCAGACCGCCGCCGAGGATCTCGGCCCGCGGGTAGTCGTAGGACTGATCGACCACCATCGGCACGATCTCACCGCTGGTGCGGGCCTCGGCGGCTTGCACCGCCGCCTCGATGCGGGCCTGCTCGTCTTGGCTGAAAAAGGTTTTGGCTGTCAGTTTGGCCATTTGATTACCACCCCCCCGAAGAGCCGCCGCCGCCGAAGCCGCCACCGCCGCCACCAAAACCACCGCCACCGAAACCGCCGCCACCGCCCCCAAAGGGTCCGCCGACGTAGGAGCCGCCCCGGCGATGGTGGCTGCCCCGGGCGTTGCTGCCGCGGTTGAGCATCATCAATCCCGGGCCGAGGAACAGCAGCAACAGCAGGGTTCCCCAGGGGCTGCGCTGCTTCTTCTTGCTGGTGGTGCGGCCGGTCCCCTGGTATTCGCCGCGGACTGCCTCCGCCATGGCCACCATTCCGGCAACCACGCCGTCGTTGAAATCCCCCGCCTTGAAGCGTGGGCTGATTTCGTTGGCGATAATCCGGCCGCTGAGCAGATCGGTCAGCCGCCCCTCGAGGCCATAACCGACTTCGATCCGAATTTTGCGGTCATCCCGGGCGATCAGCAGCAGGGCGCCGTTATCCTTCCCCTTCTGGCCGATCCCCCAGCTTTCCGCAACTTTCAGAGTGTAGGGCTCCAGCGCCTCCCCTTCGAGGGAGGGGATGGTCAGCAGCACCAGTTGGGTGGAGTCGCTGCGCTCGAACTCGCTGAGGAACTGCTCGAGTTTGATCACCGTATCCGGGCGCAGCAGGCCGGCGCGGTCGTTGACATGGCCGCTTAAGGGCGGGACGTCGAGAGCCCCGGCCGACAGCGGCAGCAGCAACAACAGGCCGAGCAATAACAGCAGAAATCGCCGCATCTACTTGAACTGCACCTTGGGAGCGGCGCTGGCGCCGGCCTCGGCCTTGAACGGCTCCTTGCGCTCGAGCTTGAGCAGGAAGTTGTTGGTCAGGCTGTTGGGAAAGGTGCGGATCGAGGTGTTGAAGGCCTGCACCGTGTCGTTGTAGCGCTGACGGGCGACATTGATGCGGTTCTCGGTCCCCTCGAGCTGGTTCTGCAGATCGCTGAAGTTCTGGCTGGCCTTGAGGTCGGGGTATTTCTCGACCACCACCATCAGGCGGGAGAGGGCGCCGGAGAGCTGGCTCTGGGCGGCCTGAAACTTCTCCAGCATCGCCGGGTCGGCCAGATCCTTGCCGCTGATGCTCATCTGCCCGACCTGGGCACGGGCGTTGGTCACCGCCTCGAGGGTTTCCCGCTCGTGGCTGGCGTAGGCCTGCACCGTCTCCACCAGGTTGGGGATCAGGTCGGCGCGGCGCTGGTAGGTCGCCTCGACATCACCCCAGGCGGCAAAAACCGCTTCCTCGTTCTTCTGGATATCGTTGTAGCCGCAGCCGGAGAGGGCCGGAAGGGTCAGCAGACAGGTAAGGCTTAACAGCAGCAGACGTTTCAACATGGCGAAGCTCCTTGGCATTTGGATGACGATCTTGGAATAAGGGGTCAGCTGGAAATATAGGGACTCGCCCCCCGGTTGTAAAGGTCGGGCGGGGATTTATTTCCCCAGCTCCACCACCTGGTCGGTGATTTCGGTGAAGGCGACGTCGTGGCTGACCAGGAACAGCTGGTCGTACCAGTGCTCGGTGACCTCTTCGCGGCCGACGTCGATGGCCCGAAAGGCCCGGGCCAGATTCTCCCGCCGGGTGGCGTCAAGGTTGGAGGTCGGCTCGTCGAAAAAGGCGATGCGGGCGCCGATGGTCTGCAGCAGTGCCAGCCGCAGGGCGACCACGGCGCTCATCATCTGGCCGCCGGAGAGCTGGTCGTCGCTGCGCTCGCGGATCACCCCGGACTCCATGTCCCGCAGCACCACTTGGTAGTTCTCCGCCCAGAGCAGCTCCTCGTCGCTCTCGGCGATGGTGCGGTAGATGCGGTCGGCGCGGCGGCTGATCTCTTCCCGGAAGCGCTCGGAGAGATAGCTCGAGACGTTGCGGAAGACTTTATTCCGCAGGAATTTGACCAGCTCCTCCTTTTGACCGAAGGCCTTGACTTCGGCCTGCTTGGCGGCAATGGCCTGTTCTATCCCTTTAAGCTGGTCGATTTCCCCGGCCAGTCGCTCGAGATCCTTGCCCAGCCCGGTGACCTTCTGTTCGAGGGCGCCGACTTCCCGTCCGAGACCATCCTTCTGTGTCCGCAGGGCCTGGTGCTGATCGGCACTGTAGTTCGCGGCAGCCGCCTGGAGTTCGGTCTCCCGGGCGGTTAAATCCCCCTGCAAGGTCAGCAGGAAGGCTTCGAACTTCTGCAGCTCACCCTGGCGCTGCGCCAATTCGCTGGCCTGCCCCTGGTTGGCGAGATACAGGTCGCGGGCCGGCTGATGCTGCTTGCGCTGCGCTTCGGCGGCGGCGATATCGGCCTGCAGGGTGGCAAAGGGCTGCAGTTGCTGCTGTTTGTCCGCCAACCGTTGCTGGACCTGGGCCCGGTCTTTTTGCAGCCCGGTCAACCCGGCGCTGCGTTCCTGGTTGGTTTGGGCTTTTTTGGCCAGAGCGGCGGCCTGCTCTTCCAGAACCTTGAGCTGTCCCGCAACGCTTTTGAGCTGGTCGCCGGCTTGGATGGCCGCCGTCTCTTCTGCGCTCAAACGGCTCAGCTCCGCTCTCAGTTGTGTGCTCTGGGCGTCGAGGTCGGCGAATTTGGCGGAGAAAACATCCCCTGGCGGCGCTTCGGCGAGGTTGCGGCAGGGTTCCTGAAAAAACGGGCAGATCCCCTGGCCCAGCTTCTCGCTCCCCTCGGCCAACCCGGCCCGGCGACCCTCGAGCTGCCCGGCCCGGGCCCGCAAACTATCCAGGGCTTTACGGATCTCCGGCAGGCGCTCCGCCCGCTGCTGCAGGACCGGGTCGATGGCGAGCTGCTGGCGACGCTCGGCCAGCCGGCGGGTGTCCTCCTCCAGCTCCCGCTGTAGGTTGTCGATGGAGAGGGTTTCGAGCTCGAAACGCTCGGCCAGTCTGCCCAGCTGTTTGTCGAGGGCGACGAGTTCCCCCTCGAGCTGGCGTTGCCGTTTGGCCTGCTCGGCCAGCTCGGCCAGGCGCTGCTCCGCCTGTTCGAAGGCCTGGCGGCCGGCGGCGGTTTCGGTGATCATCTGCTGCGCCTTCTCGGCTCCGTTGACCAGGGTTTTCTGGGCGACGATTTTTTCCCGTCCGGTTTCGATCCGCACCCTGAGATTGTCGATCAGCCCGGCGAGGGTCTTGACCGTCTGCTCCCGCAGGTCGATCTCCTGCAGCTGCTTTTCCAGGGTGTTGAGGCTCTGCTGCTTGAGCTTGAACTCCTGTTGCGCCGCCGTCAGCTCCAGCTTGGCCGCTTTTTGCGCTGCGCGCTTGTCCGGCAGCACCGCCACCTGTTCCCGCAGCGGGGCGATGGCGCTCTCCAGAGCATCGACCCGGGCTTTGATTGCCTTGAGCAGGCCGTTGGTTTCGCCGAAGGTTTTGCGCCAGGTGTCGATGCCGAGGATAGCGTCGAACTCGTCCCGGCGCTTGGTCGCCTGTTTGTTGACGAAGGGGCTGAGGAATTCATGCTGGAAGGGGCCGATCACCAGGGTGAACTGGTCGGCCAGCGGTCGACCGTTGTCGAGGCCGAGCAGCTCCTTGATGCGGGCTTCGGTCTCTTTGGCGTCCTTGTGTTCCTCGACCTCGAAACCGCCCCCCAGCTCCTTGGCCAGCAGCCACTTGGAGGGGGTGCCGACGCTGCGGCTGACCCGGAAGCGCTGGTCGCCATCGAGCTGGAATACCAGCGAAATTTCCCCGCGCTTGGCGCCGATGGAGATGAAGCGCTCGATATTGCCGACGAAGCTCTGGGCGTCGACCCCGAACAGGGCGTAGCCGATGGCTTCGAAGATGGTGCTCTTGCCGACGCCGTTGGGGCCGGAGAGGACGTTGATGCCGGGGGAAAAATGCAGTTCGGTATCCCGGTGGGATTTGATGTTCTTGAGCTGAATGGAGAGAATCTGCATCGCCTCAACCCTCCCCGTCGAGCAGGCTGAGCAGCTCGTCGCCATCGCTGAGCCCCTTTTGCACCGCATCGCGCAGCGCCAGGGAGAGGCGGATCAGCTCCTCCTCCCGCCCCTGGTAGTCGCTGCCGGCGCCGATCAGCTCCCGCAGCACATCCTGCTCGATTTCGATCAGGCTTTTCTTCACCGTTTCCCCGCTGCCGGCACTGCTGACCAGGGAGAGGTGATTCTTGATTTCCACATGCAGCGGCGAGGCGATCGATTCCAGGGCCAGCCGCAGCCGCTCCCGCCCGAGCTCGAAGGGATGAAACCGCACCCGCCCGACCAGCTTCAATTCCAGCAGCGGCGCCCGCTCTTCGCCGCTGGGGAGCAGCTCGCGCAGCTGGGCGAGGGTGCGCTCCAGCGCCGACTCGACCTGTTCGGCCCCTTCGAGGTTGATGGTCGCCACCAGCATCGGCCGCGGATCGGTGGTGCGGAATTCGGCAGAAAACCGGCCCTCCTCCGCCGTCACCAGGTAGTAGCCCTTGGGGTATTTCTCTTCGCCGAAATTGACCCGCTCAGGTGACCCGGGATTGTAGGCGTAGGGGCGTCCCTCCGGGGTCTCGACGATGTAGGGCTTGTGACCGTGGCCGAGGGCCAGGTAGCCGAAACGCTCGGCCAGGGGGTGGGATTCCTCCGGTTTCATGTTGCCGATTTCCACCGGCGAGAAGGTCCAGATGCCGACATGGAACAGCAGCAGATTGTTCCGGGTGGTCACTGCCTGGCAGATCCGCTCCACGTGCTGACCGGCCTGGGCGCCGATGTAGCCGATGCCGTAGATATTGAGGTCGCCGAACTGCAGCCAGCCGCCGAGGCCGGTCTCCGCATCGAAGGGATCGAAGCGGTAGCCGCCATCCTCCAGCCGGGAGGGGCGCAGCAGCTGCAGGTAACCCATCTGCGAGATCGCCTCCATCCAGGAGATATTATCCCGGCGGTGAATCCAGTCGTGGTTCCCTTCCACCGCGATGCAGGGAATCCCCGCCTCTTTCAGCGGCGCCAGGGTCTCGATGGTGCGGGCGAAGGTGCGGGGGAGAATCTGGCCGATGTGGAACAGGTCGCCGGCGATCAGCACAAAATCGACCTGTTCGCGGATGGCGTCGGCGATGATCCCGGAGAGGCAGCGGAAGAAATCCTCGTAGCGCTCGGCCTCGCCGGAGCTGCCGCGGTAGGTTTTGCCAAGATGAATATCGGAGGTGTGGATGAAACGAACCGGCATAAACGTCTCCGTGGCGAAGAAAGGGGGTCGCGAAGATAGCAGGGGAGGGGGGATGGCGGCAAAGGAAAAGCCGGTGGCGGCTGGTCAGCGGGCCGGGATCAGCACCAGCTCGAACTGGCCCTTGGCGTCGCCGGGGCGCGGATAGTGCTGGGTGACCAGCGGCGCATAGCCGGGGGCAGTGACCCGGATGTGAATATGCGGCGGTCGCCCTTCGTAGACCACCGGAAAATCGCTTTCGAAGCGATAGTCACCGGTCATGGCCGAAACCACGGTGGCGCGGTAGGCATCGCCGTAGCGGCCATCGGCCCCGGTCAGCCAGAACTCGACCCGGGCCCAGGGGATCGGCGAGCAGTCGGCGGCCGAGCGCACCGCCCCGGAGAGCAGGTAGCCGCTGCCGACCTGATTGCGCAGGGGGGCGTTCTTTTTGTAGAAAGGTCCGAGCTGGTCGGGCGCGGTCGGGGCGCAGGCGTAGCCGACTTCGGCGGCGCGGCTGGGTGCCGGGGCGGCCAACATGGCCAGAACGAAAAGAGCGCTGAGGAGTCGGTAAATGGTTCGCATGGGGCTATTATACCAGCTTCGAAGGCTCGCCGCTCGAGCCCCCTGATCAATTGATGTTGATGGTCCGCTCTGACTCCTTCTTGCGGCCGAAGATGTCGGGCAGCTCGATGTCGAAGTAGCGCAGGCAGGCCAGCAGCAAAGCCACTGCCGCGGCCTCGTCGAGGTTGCCGACGAAGGGGATGTTGTCGGGGATCAGCTCGAAGATGCCGGCGCCGGGGTTGAGAATGTAGAGGGTCGAGAGCAGGCCCAGAATGGCGACGATGAATTTTTTCATGGTTAGCATTGTCTCCCAGCGAAGAATCCGGTCGCAGGGGCTGAGCCCTCAAGGCGCTGGACCCCGGACTGGAGTTGCCGTTACAATGCCAAGAATAACAGCAATTTTCATCGACAGGGGCAAAATTTATGGAATTGGACCGCTTGTTCTGCATCGACCTCGATCAGCCGACGTTGACCGGGTTTCGCAAATTCATCAGCAGCTGGTGCTACCGGGGGGAGCAGGAAACCTTTCTGGTCGACCCCGGGCCGCTCTCGACCATTCCGCAGCTGATCGCCGAACTGCGCCGCAACGGTGTCGAACGCATCGACACCATCCTGCTGACCCATATCCATATCGATCACGCCGGTGGCACCGGCGCCCTGCTGCGGGAATTTCCTCAGGTGCGGGTGATCTGCCATCCCGAAGGGGTGCGGCATATGATCGAGCCGGCCAAACTCTGGCTGGGCTCGCGGCAGGTGCTCGGGTCTTTGGCCGAGGTCTATGGCGAGATTCTGCCGGTGCCGGCGGCCAGTATCGGTTTTAGCGAACAGGTCGGCGCCAGCGGGGTCCGGGCCTACCTCACTCCTGGTCACGCCCAGCATCATTGCTGCTATCTGCTCGACGATCTGCTCTTCGGCGGCGAAGTGGCCGGGGTGCGCAGCGAGGTGGCTTCAGGGATCTACATGCGCCCGGCGACCCCGCCGCGGTTTTTTCCCGAAGTCGCCGACGATTCGCTGGCGCGGATGCTGGACTTGCGACCGCGCTACCTGGTTTTCGCCCACTATGGTCTGGTCGATGAGGCCGAGCGCCATCTGCAGCTTGGCCGCGAGCAGCTGCGGCTCTGGCTGCAGGGGGTGGCGGCCACCGCCTGCCTGGCCGAGCCCGAGCGGGAGGAGGCGCTGTTTGCCTGGCTGCAACAGCGGGACCCGGTTTACCGCAACATTCATCAACTGCCGCAGGATATCAAGGAGCGGGAGCGAATCTTTCTCGGCAATACCCTGCGGGGGATGAGCGATTATCTTGAAACTCTGGGTGCCGACGCGCGGCTGGCGCTGGCCGTCGGCGCCGTCTGAGCCAACCGCCGCAGGACCGCTTCTGAGCCCAGTTCCCGCAGCACATCGCTGGCGACCCAGCGGGCGCTTTTGCTCGGCCGGGCGGCGATACGCCCGGCCGCAGCGAGGGCATGGGGATGCAGGCGAAGGTTGCGTTTGCCGATCTGTCGCAGCGCCCAGCTGACCGCCTTTTTGACATAATTGCGCGGATCGTCGGCGCCGGCTTCGATCCAGGGGAAAAACGCCTCAAAGCGCTCATCCGCCGCCTGCTTGTCGCTTACTGCCAGTCGGGCCATCAGCACGAACCCGGCCCGCCGCACGAACTCCTCCTCCCGCTCACTCCAGGCGGTGGCCATCGGCCAGGCCAGGGGGGATTTTTCGAACAGGTTCATGCAGCACTGATCGCAGACCTCCCAGTTATCCAATTCCCCGACCCACCCCTCCAACAGCGGTCGCGTAATCTCACCGGGCTCGGCGATCATCGCCGCCAGAATTCTTTCCTCCCGGCTGCCTCCGGCCCAAAGTTCCAGGGCCAAGGGATGATGGCGCCCCGTCTCCTTGGCCAGGGCCCGCAGCTGGGGAATCGACACCCCGAAGACGGTGGTTGAGGTAATGCCGAATCTGGCCATCCCGGCCACCGCCGCCGGGGTGCCCATCGCCTGCAACCACGCCAAAATCTCCTCCCTTTTCATCTTCAAATCTCCCGCTGAAAATGCAAAAGCACCGTAGCTCAAGCCACGGTGCTTCGCGAATTGCCGGTGCAGTTCCCCTCGTTCTTCTCAGCGGGCGCAGTAATCCTTGAGGGAGCGCTCAAACCCCCGCAAACTGCGATCGGTGAGCCGGGTCGGCTGTCCGCACTCGGTGCATTCGCGTTTTTTCCCAGGAATCAATTTCTGCAATTCCTGGACATAGGTTTTCTGACACTGGGGGCATTCGAAGTCGATGGATAACGCCATAGGGCCTCCTTCTTCTTTGGCCATCGGGTGAGGTAGGTATTCTGCCAGAGGAAAAGTCCCGTGACAAGGGTGAAATTGGAAATAATTCACCAAATGGCTCGGCGCGGCTGGATTATCCGATGAAATTGGCTAACCTTGAACCCGACGCCGATGAAAAAACGGAGAACGGGAAAGGAGTTGCGAGGAATGATGGATTCGATGGGGCTGATTTCGGGGCCGGGGAGACGTGCATCCCGGCCATGGCAAACTCGAGCATTCGGCAGGAACTCTGACAGCTGCGCCAAGGTAATGGCCGCGTTTTACCGGGATTTGGAGTGTGTGCTGGCGGGGTATGATCGCTCGCGGGTGGCCTGCGCTGCCGGTTGTGCCAGTTGCTGCGTCGTCAATGTCTCGGTGCTGATGCCCGAGGCGATCGCCCTGGTTCAACATTTGCGCAAAGCTTTGGCGCCGGGGCTGAGCGTCGAGTTGGCGGAGCGGGTGGGTCGGCACTACCGGGAGGTGCGGGGGTTGGATGACCAGCAGCGCCTGAGCCTGCAAGCCTCCTGCGCCTTTCTGGACGAGCAGGGGGCCTGTCTGGTCTATCCACTGCGGCCCTTGATGTGTCGGGCTGTCTCCTCCATCGACCCTGTCAGCTGCCGGGCTGCACTGACCGCAGGTGATGGCGAGACTGCGCCGCCGGTGCTGATGCATCTGCACCAGAAACAGCTCTTTGATGGCGCATTTATCGAGCTTGCCCAAACCCTTGCCTCGCAGGGGCTGGATGATCGCAGCACCACCTTGACCACCGCGGCCTATCACCTGCTGGCCCAACCCGACTTGGCCGCTGTCTGGCTGCAAGGCGGGCCGGTTCCCCAGGGCTGAGATGCTCCCGGATGCCGAAAACAGCAACGGCCTGGCTGATACGCCAGGCCGTTGCTGTTTTTAACTGTTTTTTCCGGAGTCAGGGCTGGAACAGGCAGAACTGCTCGCCGAAAACCCCGTTGAAAAAATCGCAGTCGAATTCTTTGACCTCCATCGGTCGGGCGAAGTAGTAGCCCTGCATCTCGGTGCAGCGGTGCCAGCGCAGCATCTGCAGCTGCTCCAGCTTTTCCACCCCTTCGGCAATGACGCTGAGGTTGAGGGTGCGGGCCATGGCAATGATCGCTTCGACGATGGCGGCATCGTCCGGATCGGTGGGAATGTCGCGGACAAACTCCTGGGCGATCTTGATCCGGTCGATGGGGAAGTGTTTCAGATAGAGCAAAGAGGAATAGCCGGTGCCGAAGTCGTCAATGGCCAGATTGATGTTGCGGATTTTCAGATCAGTCAGGGTCATGATGGCGGTCTGGACATCTTCCATGATGACGCTTTCGGTCAATTCCAGTTCCAGCCAACGGGGGTCAAAACCGGTTTCTTTCAGGACCCGCTCGACAACTTCGATAAAGTCGGGTTGGCGAAACTGCTTGCCGGAGACGTTGACAGAAATCCGCATCGGCGGCCGACCCGCGGCCAGCCACTCCATCGCCTGATTGCAGGCGGTGCGCAGGACCCATTCTCCCAAGGGGAGGATCACTCCGGTTTCTTCGGCCAGGGGAATGAAGCGGCTCGGCGGAATCAGGCCTTCTTCGGGATGCTGCCAGCGCAGCAGCGCCTCGACCCCGGTGATCTTTCCGGTCTCCAGGTCAAGCTGCGGCTGATAGGTGAGGAAGAACTCGTCCTTTTCCATCGCCCGGCGCAGGTCGGTGGCCATCTGCAGTTTTTCCATCGCCCGGGCGTTCATCTCGTCGGAGAAATAGCGATAGGTGTTGCGGCCCCCTTCCTTGGCGGCGTACATGGCGGTGTCGGCATTGCGCAGCAGGGTGTCGACATCGTGGCCATCGCCGGGGAAGATGGCAATGCCGATGCTGGCATGACTGAAAAATTCCCGCTCGCCGAGGTTCACCGGTTCTCCCAAAAGGGCCAGAATGCGATCGGCAAGCAACGCCGGGCTGCGCTCGGAGGGAAGATGGGAGAGGGCGATGACGAATTCGTCGCCGCCAAGGCGGGCCACGGTGTCTTCGTCCCGGACACAGCTTTGCAGTCGCCGGGCGACGGTCTGCAGCAACAGATCGCCGACGCTGTGGCCGAGGGTGTCGTTGATCGCTTTGAACTGGTCGAGATCGAGAAACAGCAGGCCGACCCCGGTTCCTTCCCGCTGCCCCTGGGCGACGGCCCGGCGCAAGCGGTCGTTGAACAGGGCGCGATTGGGGAGGCCGGTCAGGGTGTCGTAGTAGGCCAGTTGGTGGATTTCCCGCTCGGCCTGGTTGCGGGCGCTCAAGTCCACGGTGACGATCAGGCTATGGGCGGCGCGCCCGCGTAGGGTCCGGGCGGGGATGGCGGAGAGCAGAACGTCGATTTCGCTGCCGTCGCGGTTGCGCAGCAGTGCCGGCAGATCGCGAATCGCTTCGGGGCGGAAGAAGTCTTCGAGGGTGAAGGGTCGTTCGGCTTTGCTGGCGGCGCTGAGGATGTCCTGGTAGGGGCGGCCGATGACCTCACGGCGGCTGTAGCCGAGAGTCTCCAGCCAGAAGTCGCTGGCTTCGACAATCTTCCCCCGGCGATCGACGGCGTGAATCATCACCGGCAGGTTGCGCAGCAATTCACGGTCGTTGCTATTGGGCTCGGTCGTTTTAGCCGGGGCTTTGTGCTGCCGCCAGAGACCCACCAGCAAACCCGCCAGGCCGCCGCAGAGCAACGGCACCAGCAGATTGGTCGGCATTTGAGCAACCGTCAGTTCGGCGGGAACCAGAGCAGCGAGCAGACCCATGCCGACGGCACCGGAAAAACCATAAAGCAGGATGGAACTTGTGGGTACATGCATGGATTTGCGCCATAATTTGAGGATGAAAAGCGCTTCGGGTCACTATCGCTGAGGATTCAGTAAGTGTCAATTAAAAGTCGCTTTTTCATGGTCTTTTCCTTGCTCTGGGGAGTGCTCCCCGGGGTGGTGGCGGAGGGGGCAAAGTTGTGCTAGAGTGCAACAAACTGAAGGTATTAACCGATTGTGAATTTGTGAGAGTTGCCGTGAGCCGACCGACCCCCGGGGGACAGACCCGGGTCGCTGAAAAAGCGACCGAAAAAACCGCCCTTCCACCCCTGTTTCGGGTGCTGATGCACAACGACGATTACACCACCATGGAATTCGTGGTGCATGTGCTGGAGAGCGTTTTTCGCAAGTCGGCGACCGAGGCCAATCAGATCATGCTCAATATCCATTTCAAAGGGGTCGGTACCTGTGGGTTTTTTCCTCTGGAAGTGGCCGAAACCAAAATTGCCAAAGTCCACAGTTTGGCCCGCAGCGACGGTTACCCGTTGCGTTGCAGCCTCGAATCCGTCTGAAGGGTGTTTTCTATGTTCAATCAGGCCGTGCAGATCACTTTTTCCCTGGCCGTGCGCGAGGCGCAGCGGCGGCGGCACGAGTTCTTGACCACCGAGCACGTACTCTACGCCATGCTGTTCGAGGAGACTGGTCAGGATATTCTGACCCGCTGTGGCGGCAATCTGGAGCGGCTGCGGGATGTTCTCGACGCCTTTTTCGTCCGCCAGCTGGAAACCCTGCCCGAGGATGAAGAGGCGGTGCCGGAGCAGACCATCGCCCTGCAGCGGGTACTGCAGCGCACCGTGGTCCATATGCATTCGGCCGGCAAGGAGGAGATCAGCGTCGGCGACGTGCTGGCGGCGATTCTCGAAGACCAGAGCTCGCAGGCGGCGCACTTTCTTGAAGGTCAGGGGATCAGCCGGCTCGACATTCTCGAATATATCGCCCACGGAGTGGCTAAAATCCCCTCGCCGGAACCAGAACCCGAGTCGACCAAAGGGGCGCCCAGCGAGGAGCCGGCCCCGAGCAAGGGGGCTCCAACCCGCGATCCCCTCGAGGCCTTTACCCAGAACCTGCGAAGCAGAGCCCGGGCCGGCAAGATCGATCCGCTGATCGGCCGCACCAAGGAACTCGAGCGCACCATTCTGGTGCTCTGCCGGCGGCGCAAGAACAACCCGATCTATGTCGGCGACCCGGGGGTCGGCAAGACCGCCCTGGCCGAGGGGCTGGCGCTGATGATCGAAGCCGGGCTGGTTCCCGAGGTGCTGCTGGAGAGTGAGATCTACGCCCTCGACATGGGGGCGCTGCTGGCCGGCACCAAGTACCGCGGTGATTTCGAAGAGCGGATCAAGGCGGTGCTGACGGCGCTGAGCAAAAAGCCGAACGCCATCCTGTTTATCGATGAAATTCACACCATCGTCGGCGCCGGCGCCACCAGCGGCGGCTCCCTCGATGCCTCCAATCTGCTCAAGCCGGTGCTTGGCTCCGGCGAGCTGCGCTGTATCGGTTCCACCACTTATGAGGAATACAAGAACCTGTTCGAGAAGGATCGGGCCCTCTCCCGGCGGTTTCAGAAGATCGATGTGCTGGAGCCGAGCGTTGAGGAGACGGTGGCGATTCTTGAAGGGTTGCAGGCCCGCTACGAGGAACATCACGGAGTGCAGTTCGCCGAAGGGGCTCTGCAGGCCGCCGCCGAACTCTCGGCCCGCCATATCACCGGGCGGATGCTGCCGGATAAGGCGATCGATGTTATCGACGAAGCCGGGGCGCTGAGTCGGATCCAGCAGCGCCAGGGGGCCAAGATCGATGTGGCGATGATCGAGGAGATTGTGGCCAAGATCGCCAGGATACCGGCCCGCACCGTCTCCACCAACGACCGCCGCCGTCTCAAGTTCCTCGATCGCGACCTCAAGCGGGTGGTGTTCGGTCAGGAGGCGGCCATCGATGCCCTCTGCCGTTCGATCCTGCGCTCCCGCGCCGGGCTCGGCCATCCGGAAAAACCGGTCGGCTCCTTCCTCTTCACCGGTCCCACCGGGGTTGGCAAGACTGAAGTTGCCAAACAGTTGGCGCTGCAGCTGGGGGTGGAGTTTGTCCGTTTCGACATGAGCGAATACATGGAGAAGCACTCGGTGGCGAGGCTGATCGGGGCCCCTCCCGGCTACGTTGGCTTTGACCAGGGAGGGCTGCTGACCGATGCCCTCACCCGTCACCCCTATTGCGTGCTGTTGCTTGATGAAATCGAAAAGGCCCACCCTGACCTGTTCAGCATTCTGCTGCAGGTGATGGATCACGGCACCTTGACCGATAACAACGGCAAGAAGGCCGATTTCCGCAACGCGGTGCTGATCATGACCAGCAACGTTGGCGCCCGGGAGCTCAGTGCCCAGCCGATCGGTTTCGGCACCAGCGCCGGCGGCGGCAGCTCCAAGCAGGCGGTGGAGAAGACCTTCTCCCCCGAGTTCCGCAACCGGCTCGATGCGGTGATCCCGTTTCTGGCCCTCGATACCAAGGTCATGGCCAAGGTGGTCGACAAATTTGTCGCCGAACTGCAGCAGCAACTCAGCGACAAGGGGGTGCAGCTGCAGCTCTCGGCCGCGGCCCGGGCCGATCTGGTCAAACGCGGATTCGATCCGATCTACGGCGCCCGTCCTCTGGCGCGGTTGATCCAGCGGGAGCTCGGCGACGTGCTGGCGGCCGAGATCCTGTTCGGTCGCCTCAGCCGCGGCGGCGTGGTCCGCATCGGCTGCCAGCGAGGCAAGCTCAGTTTCGATTACCCCTGAGCGGCCGAGCCGCCGTCATGCCGATCTTCCGCCTCAACCAAACGCTGATCTTCCCGCCTGCCGCGGCTGCCGAGGACAACGGTCTGCTGGCCGTTGGCGGCGATCTGAGCTGCGAGCGGTTGCTGCTGGCCTACAGCTCCGGTATCTTTCCCTGGTTCAGTCCGGGCGATCCCCTGCTCTGGTGGTCGCCCGACCCCCGCTGTCTGCTCGAATTCCCCAACCTGCACATTTCCCGAAGTCTCGCCAAGGTGCTGCGCCAGCAGCGCTACCGGGTCAGCTTCAACCAGGCCTTTGCCGCGGTCCTCGCCGCCTGCGCCGAGGAGCGCGAGCGAAGCGGGGAGGGGACCTGGATCAGCCAGGCGATGCAGGCTGCCTACACCGAACTGCACCGTCGGGGGTATGCCCATTCGGTGGAATGCTGGCAGGGGGAGGAACTGGTCGGCGGTCTCTACGGCCTCAGTCTCGGCCGCGGGTTCTTTGGCGAATCGATGTTTCATCGCCGCAGCGATGCCTCCAAGGTCGCCTTTGTCACCCTGGCACACTTGCTCGCCGCCGGTGGTTTCGCCTTTCTCGATTGTCAGCTTCCCACTCCCCACCTGACCTCCCTTGGGGCCAGTGAAGTCTCCCGCCAACAGTTTCTCGGCCGACTGACAGAGGCCTGTGGTCCTCCTTCCTGCTCACCCGACCCTGGCCCTTTCTCCACCCTTGTCAGCGGCTTTTCGCGGCGCTGACGCCCGCTGCCTCTGCTGCTTAAAAATTAGTCAAACAGCTAAGTCCGGCGTTTCGGCGGGGTTTTTTCCGGTCCTGCCAAGGCTTCCCAACAGGGTTGTCCACTAGTTTGTGGATATCTTTTGAAAGTTGTGTAATATCAACTGGTTGAAAATAACCGACTGGGCTTTTCAGGGACGTCAAATAGCGGTTTTGAGGTGGGGAAATGGCGGCTTCGGGAAAGGCTCAGGTTGAGGCGGGGGCGAGAGTGTTGGCAGCCTGGACCAGGCGTTCAATCCGCTTCTGATCCTTCTCCTGGATGTTGACAAAGCGCATGCCGACCGAGACCAGCCCAGGGTCGTTGCCGGGGGCAGTCCAGACGGTTTCGGCCAGGGTGCAAATCGGGGCTTCGCCCGGCGCCACATCCAGCAGCAGCAGGAAGAGTTCGGCCATTTCCACCGGGCCTTTGAGCTCAAAGCGGATGCCGCTGCCGCTCAGATTGACCGCGCAGCGCGGTGAGTTTCCAAGCCGGGAGAGGTCCTTGCTTTCAGCGAGGATCTGTACGTTTTTGCGCCATTGGTCGCGAAAGCTGCGGAGCTTGCCGAGACCGCGGGTGTAGCGCAGGCCGATGTTGAGATCGGCGCGGTCTTTGATCCGGCGCTGAAAGATGGTCAACTCTGCGGTCGGTTCGACCCGAATCAGTTGCGTGCTCGGGCTGCCACGAAACAGGGCGGTGGTGCGGATGCCGACCCCGAAGGCTTCGCTGAGCAGTTCCAGCGGGATGGCCTCGTCGAAGGGGTAGGCTTCATCCTGCTGGGTGCGGTAGGGGAGTTCGAGTTCGAACATCCCCTTGCTGAAATCCTTGAAATAGACCGTCAGCATTTCGCCCCGATCACCCTGCTCCGCAGGCGCAATCGGGCGTAGCATTACCTTTTGCCCGGTTTTGAAATACTTGCTGAAATTCATGGTGTGGGGGTCACAAGCCGGTTACATGGCATGGCATTTTTCGCAGTCGCCGGCCACCGAAAAGGCGGTGCTGCCATCATGACAGGCGCCGCAGGAGGCGCCTTTTTCCATTTTGTCCATGCTGACCGCCGGGTTCTTGCCCCGTTCGGCCTTGAACAAACTTGGGTGACATTCACGGCAGCCGAGCATGGCGGTATGGGTGGCATGGCTGAATTTGACATCGCCGGCATCGGCCACCTTGAAGGCGAAATCCCCCAGCGGATGGCAACTGGCGCAGTCTCCCTTAACCGAGAAGGCCTTGCTGCCGTCATGGCATTTGCCGCAGGAAAGGCCTTTGGCCATGTCGGTCATCAGCACCGGAACGTTTTTCTTGCGGACGATTTCAAAAGTGGCGTTGTGGCAGCTGGGGCAATTGTTGCCCAGCGCCGCCAGATGATTGTTATGGCTGAACTCGATCCGGCCGACGTCGGCAGTCTGCATCACCACGATGTCATTGATCCAGCGGGCGAACAGCGGTGAGGGCAGGGTCAGCAACAGGGCCAGCAGGGCCAGATAGCGCAGGGACATGGGGGAGCTCCTTGGGGACAAGGTCGGGATGAAACGCCAGGGATGAAAAGGCGATTTCCTGCAATTATTCGGCCAAACTCAATCGTCTTCGAGCAGTCCGTCGGCGGCCAGGGCCAGTCGCCCGGCGAGGTCTTCGACGAACTGCCGGGCGACCCGCCCCGAACGGGCGCCGCGGCGCAGCGCCCAGAGCAGTGCCTGCCGTTCCAACTCTGCGGCGGGGAGGGTTAATCCCAGGCGTTCGGCCCAGTGGCGGGTCACCTGCAGGTAGCCCTCCTGAGTCATCGGATAGAATCCGAGGGTGATGCCAAAGCGGTCGGAGAGGGAGAGTTTTTCGGCCACCGACTCTTCCGGATGAATCTCGGCATCGCCGGTGTTGTCGGCCATCCGTTCGGGCATCAGGTGGCGGCGGTTGCTGGTGGCGTAGACCAGTACGTTATCCGGCCGGGACTCGATGCCACCTTCGAGCAGGGCCTTGAGCTCGCGGTAGCTCCCCTCGTCCTCGCTGAAGGAGAGGTCGTCGCAGAACAGCAGAAACCGCTGCGGCAGCCCTCGCAGCAGGGCGATGATCAGCGGCAGCTGGCAGAGGTGGTCTTTTTGCACTTCGATCAGTCGCAGTCCCTGGTCGGAAAATTCCCGCAGCAAGCCTTTGACCGCCGTCGATTTGCCGCTGCCGCGCTCGCCCCAAAGCAGCACGTTGTTGGCCGGATAACCGCGGACGAACTGCAGGGTATTGCGGCGCAGGCGCTGCAGCGCCCGTCCCAGGCCGATCAGGTCGCTGTGGTCGGGGAGGTCCGGGTGTTCCACTGCCACCAGTGGCCCCTCCGGGTGCTGAGGCTGCCAGCGCAGGGCGATGGCCTCGGCCAGCAGTTGGGGGTCGAAGTCGCTCTCTTCCAGGTGACGGCTGAGGGCCTCTTCGCCGAGGTCGAGCAGACGCTCCAGGCGTTCGAGCAGATAGCCCCAGTCGATATCGATTTGGTTCATGGGTTGGCTCTCCGGGTTGGTGGCTGCCCGGCATGGTAGCAGAGATGGACCGGTTTTGCCACCGGAGCGCGGCTTGGTCGGTGCTTTGCCTGGGGCTGTGGCTGTGTTACAGTCGCCGCAATTTTGTGGAGGTTTGATGAAAAAAACCGAGGATCGCCTGTTTGCCATTGTTCCGCCGGGGTTGGAAGCGGTCTGCGCCGGCGAACTGCAGGCTCTGGGACTGGCCGGGGTTGAGATTGTCCCCGGCGGGGTCGAGTTCAGCGGTGGTCTGCGCGAGCTCTACCTGGCCAACCTCTGGCTGCGCACTGCCAGCCGGGTGGTGGTGCGGCTGGGCAGCCTGCGCAGCCGGGATTTTCCCGATTTTTACCGCAAGCTGGTGCGCCTTCCCTGGGGGCGGTTTCTGCGGGCCGACAGCGCCGTTCTGGTCCGCGCCACCAGTCATACCTCCCGGCTGATCCATAGCGGGCGGATTGCCGAAACCGTCGAGGCGGCGATCAATCGCGCCCTCGGGCGGGAAGCGAACCCGCAGTCCGGTCCGACCCAGTTGGTTCTGGTCCGTTTCGAGGACGATCTCTGTCAGATTTCCATCGACAGCTCGGGGGAACTGCTGCACCGGCGCGGCTACCGGGAAGAAACCGCCCAGGCGCCGCTGCGGGAGACCCTGGCCGCCGCGATTCTGTTGCTGCTGCAATGGGATGGCTCGACGCCGCTGGTCGATCCCATGTGCGGCTCGGGAACCTTTGTTATCGAGGCGGCGTTGATAGCCGGCAAGCTGCCGCCGGGTGGAAAGCGGGAGTTCGCTTTTATGCACTGGCCGCGCTATCGGCCGGGACTGTGGCAGGCTCTGCTGCTCGAATCCGCGCGGCAGGCGCGACCACTTACCGTGGCGATTGTCGGCGCCGATCGCGATCCCCGGGCGGTGGCCTCCGCCAAGCGCAACGCCGAGCGGGCCGGAGTGGCTGGCGATGTCCGCTTTGAATGCGTCGAACTGGCCCGCTTGGGCGCTCCAGCCCAATTCGGGCTGATGCTGGCCAATCCCCCTTACGGAGCCCGACTCGAAGCCGGCAGTGACCTGACTCCCCTTTACCGGGAATTTGGCCAGGCCTGGCGCGGCCCCTTCGCCGGTTGGCGGGCCGCCCTGTTCTGTCCCGATGACGCCCCTCTGGGCGCGACCGGCTTCGCCCTGCGGCCGCTGGCCTTGCTCCACAACGGCGGTCTGCCGGTCACGATTTTTGTTGCCGAATTGAAAAAATAACTTGCCTTTTCCGGGGGTGTTTCGTTAGAATCCCGGCTTACCCTTTTTGCCTAGGCGACCAGGGAGAATTAAAGTCAACGGAAAGCGAGGTGATTTCTTCCGTGGAAATACAGGTTATCGACAACAACGTCGAAAAAGCCATCCGAGTGCTCAAGCGCAAGCTGCAGCAAGAGGGCCTGTTCCGTGAAATGAAACAGCGTAAATATTACGAGAAGCCCAGCGTCAAGCGCAAGCGCAAGGAAAAGGAAGCTCAGCGTCGGCTGCGCAAAAAAATGCGGCTGATGCGCAAGGACTAGTCCTCGCATGCCCAGCATTCTACCCCGGTCGGTTCCCAGGAACCGACCGGGGTTTTTTTGTGCAACCAAGCCTGCAGCAGACAAAGAAAGGGCACCCCATCAGGGTGCCCTTTCTTGTTGCCTGTTCAAGGTAAAACGCGGTCGGTTTAGCGGGGGAGGGAGGGAAGCTCCACCCCGGCCATCATCTGCACCATCCGCACCACCTGGCAGCTGTAACCGAATTCGTTGTCGTACCAGACGTAGAGCACGCAGCGGTTGCCCTGAACGATGGTCGCCAGGGAGTCGACCACTCCGGCGTGACGGGAGCCGACGAAGTCGCTGGAAACCACTTCGGGGGAGTTGGTGTAGTCGATCTGGTTCTGCAGCGGCGAATCCAGAGAGATGTCGCGCAGGTAGCTGTTGAGTTCCTTGACCTCGGTGTCGCGGCCGAGTTCCAGGTTGAGAATGGCCAGGGAGACGTTGGGGGTCGGAACCCGGATGGCGTTGCCGGTCAGTTTGCCGGCCAGTTCGGGCAGCGCCTTGGCCACCGCCTTGGCGGCGCCGGTCTCGGTGATAACCATGTTCAGCGGTGCGCTGCGGCCGCGGCGGGCGTTGTCGTGGTAGTTGTCGATCAGGTTCTGATCGTTGGTGTAGGAGTGGCAGGTCTCGACGTGGCCGTGGCTGATGCCGAACTGGTCGTTGATCGCTTTGAGCACCGGGACGATGGCGTTGGTTGTGCAGCTGGCGGCGGAGAAGATCTGCTCATCGCCGCCGATCAATTCGTTGTTGACCCCGAACACCACGTTGGGGATGTCCCCCTTGCCCGGGGCGGTGAGGATGACCTTGCTGATCCCCTTGGCTTTGAGGTGACGGCCGAGGCCGTCGCGATCCCGCCACTTGCCGGTGTTGTCGACCAGAATGGCGTTGTCGATGCCGTACTGGCTGTAGTCGACGTTCTCCGGGGCATCGGCGTAGATGATGCGGATCATGTTGCCGTTGGCGATGATCGCGTTTTCTTCCTCGTCGATGGTGATGGTGCCGTTGAAGTGGCCATGGACCGAGTCGCGGCGCAACAGACTGGCGCGCTTGACCAAATCGTCGGCACTCCCCTTGCGCACCACCGCGGCCCGCAGTCGCAGCTTGTCGCCGGCCCCGGCTTTTTCCACCAGGATGCGGGCGAGCAGGCGGCCAATGCGGCCGAAACCGTAGAGCACCACGTCCCGGGGGGATTCCAGGATATGCTCGCGGCCGGTGTTGATGGCGGAGAGTTCCTGGCGGACGAAGGCCTCCAGCCCCATGCTCATCCCTTGGGCCTGGTAGCGGACGGTGAGCTTGCCGATATCGACCCGGGCCGGAGCCAGGTCGAGTTTGGTCATCGCTTCCAGAACTGGATAAGTCTCCCGCACCGACAGTTCGTTTTCCAGAATCTGGCGGGCGAAGCGGTGGGCCTTGAGAATGTCGATGATGGTGCCATTGACCAGGGAACGGCCATAAACGGTGGTCACCACGTTATGGTCGCGATACAGGCGCCCGATCATCGGCAGCATCAGTTCGGCATGCTCTTCGCGGCTTTGCCAGTCCTTGAGATAGTAATCCTGCTTCTGATTGCTCATATTTGATTCCTTTTCCGATGAAAAAGCGCGCCAAAGCGGCCGGTTGGTGAAATTAGGGGCTTATCGTAAACGAACCGTCCCCCTTTTTCAACCCCTCAATCTCCCGGTTTTTCGGCGACTTTGGGCTGGACTTGGCCGGTCTGAGTTGTTAAAAATAACAGGTCGCACTGCCGCGGCGATGTTCACTGACCACCAAGCTTGCCGGCAAAGGAGAGAGAACGATGGGTGACAAGGTACACTTTAGTGAACTGGGCCTGGCCAATACCCGGGAAATGTTCGCCAAGGCCGTGAGCGGCGGGTATGCCATTCCCGCCTACAATTTTAACAATCTCGAGCAGTTGCAGGCGATCGTGCTGGCCTGCGTTGAGACCTCCTCGCCGGTGATCGTGCAGGTCAGCAAGGGGGCTCGCAGCTACGCCAACGAGACCATGCTGCGTTACATGGCTCTCGGGGCGGTGAAGATGGCCAGGGAGCTCGGCTCCAATATCCCCATCGCCCTGCATCTTGACCACGGCGACTCCTTCGAACTGTGCAAATCCTGTGTCGATTCGGGTTTTTCCTCGGTGATGATCGACGGCTCCCACCTTCCCTATGAAGAGAACGTCGCTCTGACCCGCAAAGTGGTGGAATACGCCCATGCCCACGACGTCACCGTCGAAGGGGAACTTGGAGTTCTGGCCGGGATCGAGGATGAAGTCCAGCACGCTCATTCGACCTACACCAAGCCCGAAGAGGTCGAGGATTTCGTCAAGAAAACCGGTGTCGATTCCCTGGCGATCTCCATCGGCACCAGCCACGGCGCCTTCAAGTTCAAGCTCAAGGAGGGGGAAGAGGTGCCGCCGCTGCGCTTCGATATCCTCTCCGAGATCGAGAAGCGGATTCCCGGCTTCCCCATCGTGCTGCATGGCGCCTCCAGCGTGGTGCAGGAGTACGTCACCCTGATCAACCAGTATGGCGGCAAGATGGAAGGGGCAGTCGGCGTTCCCGAGGAGCAGCTGCGCCGCGCCGCTGCCAGCGCCGTCTGCAAAATCAACATCGATTCCGACGGCCGCCTGGCGGTCACCGCCACCGTGCGGGAATTCCTGGCCAAGAACCCCGGCGAGTTTGACCCCCGCAAGTATCTTGGCGAGGCCCGCAAGGAACTTGTCAAACTGATCAAGCACAAGAACCAGGCGGTCCTCGGCAGCGCCGGTCAAGCCTGAGTCTGAACAGAAATGAAGTGAAAAAAACGCCGCATCTCCCTTGGGGGACGCGGCGTTTTTTTATCCAGAAGGCAATAGCAGTCGAAAATTATTTCGGTTTGCTCATGGGGTGAGTCATCGTCGGTGGCACTTCGAAATCCACTTCCAGCAGTTGCTGCTGACCCTCGCGCTCGATCAGCAGCGCGCCGCGGCTCCCCGGTTGTTTCTGTTTGACCTCGTAGACCAGATCGAAATTCTCCGCCAGCGGCTGGCCGTCGAGGCTGAGCAGCAAATCCCCTTTCTGGATCCCGGCCCGCTCGGCGCTGGAACCGGGCAGAACCCCCTGGGCGGTGACCTTGCCGCTGCTGTCGTCGAGCATCACTCCCAGTTTGACCTCCTGTTTGCCCAAGTCTTCGTAGGCGGTATAGACCATGAAGTCGGCGGCCGGCATGGGAAAATCGGGAATCTCCACATCCATCAGCCGGTCGGCCTTGCTGGCGGGGATTTCGATCTCCGTGGAGGCGACCAGCACGTAGCTCAGCGGCAGGCGGCGGAAAACCCGGCGGGGGATGCCGAAGCCGTGGCGGATGTGGTTGCCGCCGGCGACCACCAGCATGTGCCGGTTGGCCCCGGTCTCGCTCGCCAGGTAGCGGGCGATGTTGTCGGCCATGGTCTCGTCCCACAGGGTCTGCACCCGGATAAAGCCGGCGGTGCCGTTGGGCCCGGCGGCGTGGCCGGCAAAGATCGCTTCGCTGAGGGCGCGCTGGTAGGGATCGCTCAGATCCATCTGCGGCAGGCTCTGCTGCTGCTCAGGGGTGAGGCTGTCGCTGCCGACTGCTCTGACCAGGGTTTTGCTGGCGTTGAGGCCGATCACCGGAATCCGTTTCTCTCGGGCCAGTTGCAGCAGCGGCCGGTAAAAGTCGTAATCGAAATTCCAGACCTGGTACCAGCGCGATTGCTTGAGAAATTCCTTCTCGCTCAAGCGGCCGGCGACCCAGTCGTCGAGGACCGGTTGCTGCTCGGGGGTGAACATCTCCATCCCGAGGGCGGCCTGTTGCGGGTAGCGCTCGGCCAGGGCCTGCAGCAGTTGCAGTTCGATCCGGTGGGAGGCCGGGTTGTCGTGGGTTTCGCCGACGTAGATCAAACGGGCGTCGGTGGCGATGGCCGCCATCTGCTCGGCACTGACCTGAACCCCGGTGGGCAGGTGGCGGATCTCACCCAGCACCGGTGCCGTGGCGGCGGGATAGGGCTGTTCAGGATTGCCGAGCATGATCGGTGCGGCACAGCCGCTGGCAAGCAGGCTGCCGAGGGCCAGGCCCAACAGCAGGGTATTGCGTAGCAAGGATTTCAAACGGTGATCCTCCGTCAGTCATGGGTGCATTCGCTTTTGGTAGAGTGGTTGAGCCTGGAGGCTCTTGGGCAATATTTCTTCTGATGAGGCAAGTCTACCGGGCCTTCGGAGCTTCGACAAGGGCTAAGTCGCTGTGGTTTGCCTCCCGGCGGGTGGGATTTGCGTTGACGGCGGTGATTTGCCCCGACTAGGATGCATTTGGTACCAATCGAATCTTCGTGTAAAATTGAAACCTTGCCACCCTTCTCTGGGGATTTCCGCCACCATGATGCAACCCCGTTTACCGCACAGTGGTCATTCGCTCCGATTCTCCCTGTTGCTGGCTTTATCCCTGGTTCTTGGCGCCTGTTCCGGCGCTGAGGAGTCCAAGGGGAAGCCGACCGCGGCCAGCAAACCGCCGGTGCCGGTCAGTGTCGCTGTGGCGGTGGAAAAATCGGTACCGGTGGAACTGCGCGCCGTTGGTGAGGTCGAATCGACCGCCCGGGTGATGGTGCGCTCCCAGGTGGCCGGGGTGATCGCCCAGGTGCATTTCCGCGAAGGGAGCGAGGTGCGGGCGGGCGATCTGCTCTTCAGCATCGATCCGAAACCGCTGCAGGCCGCCCTGGCTCGGGCCGAGGCAGAGCTGGAGCGCAACCGGGTCGAGGCCGAGACCGCCCGGCGCGAAGCGAAGCGTTTTGCCGATCTGCTGGTCTCCGGCTTTGTCAGTCGCGACGAGGCCGAAGCGGTGCAGGGGCGGGCCGAGAGCCTGCAGGCGGCTTTCGCCGCCAGCCGCGCCAGCGTGGAACAGGCCCGGATCCAACTCGGCTACAGCGCTATCCGCGCCCCCCAGTCGGGGCGCACCGGCGCGCTGCTGGTCCACCCGGGGACGGTGGTCCGGGCCAACGACGGTCCCGACCTGGTGAGCATCCAGAACCTGGCGCCGATCAATGTCGGCTTCAATATCCCCGAGCGGCAACTGGCCCAGCTGCGCCGGCATCTGGCGGCCGGACCGCTGCAGCTGCAGGCGCTGATCTCCGGCGAGGAAGAGACCCCGGAAGCAGGCACCATCGCTTTTTTGAACAACGCCGTTGATCCGACCACCGGCACCATTCGCCTGAAAGGTCATTTCGCCAACAGCCAGGGCCGGCTCTGGCCGGGGCAGTTCGTCGAGCTGCAGGTGGTGCTGGAGACTCTGGCCAGGGCTCTCACCGTGCCGACGGCGGCGCTGCTGACCGGCCAGCAGGGGAGCTACCTCTACGTGGTCGGGGAAGATGGCAGCGTGGCGGCGCGGCCGGTGACCGTCGGCATCGCCAGCGCTGACGACAGCGTGATCGAATCCGGTCTCCAGGCCGGCGAGACGGTGGTGACCGAGGGCCAGCAGCGGCTCTCCCCCGGGGCCAAGGTCAAACTGCCTGCGGCCGGCTCCGAGCCGGCGCGGACGCCGCCGTCATGAACCTCTCTGAGATCTTCATCCGCCGACCGGTGATGACCAGCCTGGTGATGCTGGCGGTGATGCTGTTCGGCCTCTTCGCCTATCAGTACCTGCCGGTCAACGACCTGCCGAGTATCGATTTTCCCACCATCCAGGTCCGCGCCAGCCTTCCCGGCGCCAGCCCCGAGACCATGGCCAGCAGCGTGGCGACGCCGCTCGAGCGCCAGCTCTCCACCATCGCCGGAGTCGAGTCGCTGAGCTCCACCAACGGTCAGGGCTCGACCATCATCACCCTGCAGTTCGCCCTCGAGCGGGATATCGACGCCGCCGCCCAGGACGTGCAGTCGGCGGTCTCCCAGGCCGCCCGCCAGCTGCCGCGGGAGCTGCCGAGCCCGCCTTCGATCCGCAAGGTCAATCCGGCCGATTCGCCGATCCTGTTCCTGGCCCTGAGCTCCTCGACCCTGCCGATGGCCGAGATCAACGAGTTCGCCGACACGGTGATCGCGCCGCGCATCTCCATGCTCAGCGGCGTCGCCCAGGTGCTGGTCTTCGGCGGCCAGAAGTACGCGGTGCGGGTGGAGCTCGACCCGCGGGCGCTGAGCAGCCGCAAGCTCGGACTGGAGGAGGTCGCCGCCGCCCTGGCCAGCGGCAACGTCAACCTCCCCACCGGCGGTCTGCAGGGAAAAACCCAGGCCTACACCCTCGAGGCCAGCGGTCAGCTCAGCGAGGTCGCCGATTTCCGCAACCTGGTCATCGCCTATCGCGGCGGCGCCCCGGTGCGGCTGGGGGATGTGGCCCTGGTCAGCGACAGCGTCGAGAACAACAAGGTCGCCGCCTGGTACAACAGCCAGGGAACCTCGACCCGGGCGATCGTGCTGGCGATCCAGCGTCAGCCCGGCACCAACACCATCGCCGTGGTCGACCGCATCAAGGCCCAGCTGCCGAGCTTCCGCGCTCAGCTCCCCGGGGCGGTGGAGTTGCACGTGCTGTTCGACCGCTCGGTCTCGATCCGCGAGTCGGTGGCCGACGTCAAGTTCACCCTGATGCTGACCATCGCCCTGGTCATCCTGGTCATCTTCCTGTTTCTGCGCAATCTCTCGGCGACCATCATTCCCAGCCTGGCGGTCCCCCTCTCCATCGTCGGCACCTTCGCCGCCATGTACCTGTTCGGCTTCTCGGTCAACAACATCACCCTGCTGGCCCTGACCCTCTCGGTCGGCTTCGTGGTCGATGACGCCATCGTCATGCTGGAGAATATCGTCCGCCACATGGAGCGGGGGGAGGCGCCGATGGCGGCGGCCTTCCGCGGCTCGAAGGAGATCGGTTTCACCATCCTCTCCATGACCATCTCCCTGGTGGCGGTCTTTCTGCCGGTGCTGTTCATGGGTGGCATGCTCGGGCGGATGCTGCACGAATTCGCCGTCACCATCTCGGTCGCCATCCTGATTTCGGGAGTGGTTTCCCTGACCCTGACCCCGATGCTGGCCGGGCGCTTTCTCAAGCCTCATGCCGAGCAGCGCCACGGCCGGCTCTACCTGCTGATGGAACGTTTTTTCGAGCGCTGGCTGCAGTTGTATGAAGTGAGCCTCGGCTGGGTGCTGAACTGGCGCCGCACCACCTTGGCGCTGACCCTGATCCTCACCGTCGCCACCGGCTGGCTGTTCACCCGCATGCCGACGGGGCTGTTTCCCCCCGACGATATCGGCGCCATCCGCGGCATCACCGAGGGGGCGCAAGGGGCCAGCTTCGAGGAGATGAAGCGCAACCAGGGGGAGCTGGCCAAAATCGTCCTGCGCGATCCCGACGTCACCGCCTTCATGTCGGCGGTCGGCTCCGGCGGCAGTCGGGTCGGCTCCAATAGCGGCTTCATGTTCATTCAGCTCAAACCCAGCCATGAGCGCGAGGCCAACGCCGATCAGGTCATCGCCCGGCTGCGTCCCCAGCTCGGCGGCATCCCCGGCATCCGGATGTTTTTGCAGAACCCGCCGCCGATCCAGCTCGAAACCACCTCGAGCAAGGCCCAGTACCAGTTCGTGCTGCAGAGCCCCGACAGCGCCGAGCTCTACACGCACGCCGCCGAGTTCGAAACCCAGCTGCGCGAGTTGCCGATGCTGCAGGAGGTGACCAGCGACCTGGAGATAAAAAACCCCCAGCTCAACCTGGAGATTGACCGCGACCGCGCCGCGGCCCTTGGCGTGAGCGCCGAGCAGATCGAGAACACCCTCTACTCGGCCTTCGGCGGCCGCCAGGTCTCCACCATCTACAGCCCGACCAACCAGTACCAGGTGATCATGGAGCTCGAGGCCCGCTACCAACAGGACCCTTCAGCCCTGGGGCTGCTCTATGTCCGCTCCAGTCGCGGCGAGCTGGTGCCACTCTCAGCCCTGGTCAGTCTCTCCCGGGGTCTGGGGCCGCTCTCGGTCAACCACCTCGGTCAGATCCCCGCGGTGACCCTTTCCTTCAACCTCAAGCCCGGAGTGCCGCTGGGCAACGCCGTCAGCGCCATCGAGCAGCAGGCCCGCAGCCTGCCGGCAGAGATCACCACCGGTTTTCAGGGCGCCGCCCAGGTTTATCAGAAATCGACCCAGGGGTTGCTATTATTGCTGATTCTGGCAATCGTGGTGATCTACATCGTGCTGGGGATGCTCTACGAGAGCTACATCCATCCCCTGACCATCCTCTCCGGCCTGCCGGCGGCCGGCTTCGGCGCCCTGGTCACCCTGCTGATTTTCGGCAAGGATCTTAATCTCTACGCCTTCGTCGGCATCATCATGCTGGTGGGGATTGTGAAGAAAAACGCCATCATGATGATCGACTTCGCTCTCGAGGCCCAGCGCCACGAGGATAAAGCGCCGCTGGAGGCGATCACCCAGGGCTGCCTGGTGCGTTTCCGGCCGATCATGATGACCACCATGGCGGCGCTGATGGGAACCCTCCCCATCGCCATCGGTATCGGCGCCAGTGCCGAAGCCCGCCGCTCCCTCGGCCTGGCGGTGGTCGGCGGCCTGCTGGTCTCCCAGCTGTTGACCCTCTACATCACCCCGGTTATTTACTACTATATGGATCGCCTGCAGCAGATGGTGCTGGCGCGACTGCGGCGGCCGGTCAAGGTGTAGCCTGATCTATCTACTCTGAAACTCGTTTGAGGAGGATTGACCTATGAGCCCGATGAATAACGATGCCGGCATGCCGATTCGGTTGACCCTGGAGCCGGGAACCTACTACCGCTGCCGCTGCGGCCAGTCGCAGAATCTCCCTTTTTGCGACGGCTCCCATCGCAGCGGCGGCCAGGGTCCGTTGAAATTCGAACTGAAAGAGCGGCAGACGGTCTACCTCTGCAGTTGCGGCAAGACCGCCACAGCGCCCTACTGTGACGGCTGCTGCGGTTTCGATTTGCCGCGCCCCTGAGCCCCATTCCAATTCCCCGGGAGGAGAAACATGCCGATCCATCACCGGCCGATCGCCGAGCGCATCGAATGGCTGCTCGAGCTGGCTCAGCGCCACACGGCAGAATTTCGCAGCCCCGAGGCCTGCCTGGCGCGGGAGCTCTACCTGGCCAAGCACCCCACCGCCATCGTGGTGCTCAAATGCATGGACGGCCGGATCAATATCCCGGTGGCCACCGGCACCCCGCCAGGCATCATCCAGCCCTTCCGCAATCTCGGCGGCATGTTCGACCTCGGCTGGCCGCACCTCGGTGAGGTGCTGGCCGCCCACATCCACCGCATGGTCGGCGAGGGGCGGCGGGTGCTGATTTTCATCACCTATCACTTCTCCCGCGGCGACGCCCAGCGCGGCTGCGCCGGCTTCAATTACAACACCGCCGCCGCCCTGGAACATTGCCGGGTGATCAAGCAGCAGGCCGAGCAGATATTCGGCGCAGGCCATGGCACTGTCTATCCGCTGCTCTGCGGTTACGAGACCGACGAGGATGCTTTGCTGCTGCATGGCTGCAACGGCCAGATTCTCGACCTCGCCACCCTCACCCCCTCCGACATTCCCAGCCTCGGCCAACGACTGAATGAGCTCTGCCCCGACATGCCCGAGCAGATGCAGCGCGACCTGCTGCCGCTGCTGCAGGGGAACCTCAAATGGATCGCCCAGGTCCGCACGACCTGCCGCCTGCTCGATATCGAGCATCGGGAGTGGATGATCTGCCTGGGGCGCGGTTTCGACTTTCTCCACACCCCCAATCTCGCCCTGATCATCGGCCCCTACAGCCCCGATCTCGCCGACCCGATCCGCAAAGCCGCCGGCATCATCGAAGCCAACATGCGCGCCGGCCGCATCCCTGACGACGGTTTTCTGCTCTTCGGCTCGGTCCCCTACGACGACATCGGCCTGGACCGCGCCCGCGCCGAACTCAAATCCCGCTTCCTTGCCGGGTTTGCTGCCGAGGTCATTCGCGCCGACTTCCCCCAGCTTGCCGAGCGCATGCATATCCAGACCGCTGTGCTCTCCTGGCGCTCGCGGGCCTTGGAGTTGCTGTAAGGGGGGGCAGATGGGATGTTACGGAAACAACAACGCCCCGGAGAGGTGACCGGGGCGTTGCTGTTTTAATCTGCACTGCGGAACGATTCTACCGGGTCACTGCCCCAGCGGTCTCACCCCGCCGCAGTTGGCCGATAGCCATTTGCCCTTCTGCTCGATATTCATCTGCTCCGAGACCCCATGAACCGTGGTGTTGACCACCGCTCTGCCGGTATAGGCCTTGGGGTTGATGAAGGTGATTTCCCCTTCACCGCTGGTCGGTGGGTCACTTTTGCAGCTGAAGGCGACCCGGATGGTGTTGCCGGAGCGCTGCAGCACCTTCTGGGTGCAGTCGCTGTCCATCTGCGGGATTTCGTTGCGGGCGGCGTCTTCCTCGCTGATGCAGACCTGAATGGTGTTCCCCGAGGGGCCAATACTCACCCCTTGTGCGGCCATCATCTGCTCCATCATCGCCTTCTGCTCCGGGGCCAGGCCGGCCAACTGGTTCATCGCCCCTTCGAGCAGACCGCTCTCGGTCTGCATGCTGTAGCTGTGTTCCCAAAGGCCAGGGAGGATTTTGGGTTCCTGGGCCAGGGCCGGGCCGCTCAGGGGGATGAAGGCCAGCAGGGCGATTATTGCAAGGGGTCGTTTCATAACGGAATCTCCGAAGTAAAGTGGGGCTGCGCTCAGATGAAAGGTCAGGGGTACCTTGAAACTTTAGCCAGCTTGAGCGATGAGTCAACCAGAGGTGGTGTCGAAAAGCTTCTGTTGTTATTTGAAGAAGCGACAACGCCCCGATCGGATGACCGGGGCGTTGCTGCTTTTATGGGTTTCAAATCGACCCGTTAGTGAGCCGCGGCGATCTTTTCTTTGCGCGAAGTCATCACCTTGTAGGCGCAGAACTCACCGCACATGGTGCAGGCGCCGTGATCTTCGTCGACTCCCGACTCGGCCCGCAGGCGGCGGGCCTTGACTGGGTCGAGGGCGAGGGCGAACTGGCCTTCCCAGTCGAGGGATTTGCGGCATTTGGCCATGGCGATGTCTTTGTCGATCGCTCCCTTGACCCCCTTGACGATATCGCCGGCGTGGGCGGCGATGCGGCAGGCGATCACCCCTTCGTGGACATCTTCGACGGTCGGCAGTCGCAGGTGCTCGCTGGCGGTGACGTAGCAGAGGAAGTCGGCGCCGGCCGCTGCGGCCAGGGTGCCGCCGATGGCGCAGGTGATGTGGTCGTAGCCGGGAGCGATATCGGTGACCAGCGGTCCGAGGACGTAGAAGGGGGCGCCGTGGCAAAGCCGCTTCTGCAACTGGATGTTGGCTTCGATCTGGTTCAGCGGCACATGGCCGGGGCCCTCGATCATCACCTGGATGCCAGCGTCCCAGGCCCGCTGGGTCAGCTCGCCGAGGATGATCAGTTCCTGGATCTGGGCGCGGTCGGTGGCGTCGGCCAGGCAACCGGGGCGGAAGCCGTCACCGAGCGACAGGGTGGCGTCGTAGGGCTTGACGATCTCCAGCAGTCGGTCGAAGTGTTCGTAGAGGGGGTTCTCGGCGTTGTTGTGGGTCATCCACTCGATGGTGAAGGAGCCGCCGCGGGAGACCACGTCCATGATCCGTCCTTCCCGATCCATCCGCTCGACGCTGGCGCGAGTGACGCCGCAGTGAACAGTGATGAAGTCGACGCCGTCCTCGAGGTGCTTGATGATGCCGTCGAAGATTTCATCGACGGTCATGTCGACCATCGCTTTGCCCTTGCGGGTGACGGTGTCGACCGCCGCCTGGTACAGTGGGACCGAGCCGATGCAGGCGGTGGTCTCACGGATGATGGCAGCGCGGATTTCGTCGATCGGCCCGCCGGTGGAGAGGTCCATGATGGCGTCGGCGCCAGCAGCGACAGCGACCCGGGCTTTTTCGAGCTCTTTGTCGATGCTCTTGTCGTCCTTGCTGGTGCCGATGTTGGCGTTGACCTTGGTGCGCAGTCCTTTGCCTACGGCCAGGGGAATGCCGCCAACATGGTTGTTGTTGTGGCAGACGATGGCGGTGCCCTCGGCGATGCGCTGGCGCAACAGTTCGGGGTCGACCCCCTCGATGGCGGCTGCTTGCTTCACTTTGTCGGTGATGATGCCCTGGCGGGCGAGTTCGAGCTGGGTCATGGAGGAACCTCGTAAGTCAGAATTCAGGAGCCGGAATACTAGATGTCAGAAGTGGGTGAAAATCGTTTAGCTGCCCAGCACCGCTCTGGCCGCTTGCCAGTGGTTGACCGGGCCGTGGCCGCTGCCCAAAGGGATGGCGGTGGCGATGGCGGTGTGGATGAACTGTTTGGCTGTCGCTACCGCTTCGACCAGCGGCAGCCCCTGGGCGAGGAAGCTGGCGATGGAGGCGGAGAAGGTACAGCCGGTGCCGTGGGTGCTGCGGGAGGCGATCCGTGGGGCCGGAAAGCGGTGCAGCTCACTGCCGGCGAGAAGCAGGTCGACGGCATCGCCGTCGAGGTGGCCGCCTTTGAGCAGCACGTTGCGGGCTCCCAGCTGCTGCAGCGCCCGGGCGGCCTTTTCCATGCCGGCTTCGTTGCCTATGGCAAGGCCGGTCAGGGCCTCGGCCTCGGGGAGGTTGGGGGTCAGCAGGTAGGTTTGCGGCAGCAGTTGGTCCCGCACTGCTTCCACCGCGTCCCGTTGCAGCAGGGGGGCGCCGCCTTTGGCGATCATCACCGGGTCGACCACGGCCAGCAGTCCGCGACGGGCGATGGCGGCGGCAACCAGGGTGACGATGCCGGCATCGAACAGCATGCCGGTTTTGATGGTGTCGGTGCCGAGGTCGTCAAGCACCGCATCGATCTGGGCGGCGACGAATTCGGCCGGGGCCGGATGAATGCCGCGTACCCCGGTGGTGTTCTGGGCGGTCAGCGCGGTGATGGCGCTCATGCCGTAGCTGCCGAGCAGGGTGATGGTTTTCAGATCGGCCTGGATGCCGGCGCCGCCTCCCGAGTCGGAACCGGCCACGGTCAGCACCCGGCCGCGGGGGTAGGGAAGGCGGGCGTTGAACAACAGCGCCAGTTCCCGCGCCGCCAGGGTCGGCCTTGGATCGCTCATCACCGCCGAGACCACCGCCACCGCATCGGCCCCGGCTTTGATGACCGGCGCAGCATTGGCGGCGCTGATGCCGCCGATAGCGACGATTGGCAGGCGTACCGCGGCGCGGATTTCTTTGAAGCGCTCCAGACCGATATGCTGGGCGTCGTCCTTGGTAGCGGTGGGGTAGAGGGCGCCGACGCCGATATAGTCAGCGCCTTCCGCCTCGGCAAGGCGGGCCAGTTCGGGGGTGCGGGTGGAGACGCCGATGATGCGCTCGGATCCGAGCAGGGCGCGGGCTTCGGCCAGAGTCATATCCCCCTGGCCAAGGTGAACGCCGTCGGCTTCTGACTCCAGCGCCAGTTGCGGATCGTCGTTGATCAGGAAGGTCACCCCGGCATCGCGGCAGATGGCCGCGAGAGCACGGGCGGTGGCGAGTTTGGTCGTCGGGTCGCTCTGCTTGTCCCGATACTGCAGTACCCGCACGCTGCCGGCAATCGCCTGCCGCACCCGCTCCAGCAGGCGGCCGTCCTGATCGTGATCGGTAATGAGGTAGAGTCCGCTAACCATTGGTTTGTACCCTCAAAAATACTACTGCTTCAACGCAGAGTCGCTGAGAGGCAAGAGGTGGAGAGAAGAGCCTGAATGAAAAAAATCCAGGAATTATCTCTGTGGTTTCTGCTTTCCTCTCCGTCTCTGCGTTCAAATGTCCAACCTTGGTAAAAAAAATCGCCGCAACCGATAACGGCGCGGCGAGCCGGATGCAAGAATCCGGTTCGGCCTGCCGCTTCCCTCCGCCGGTATGATCCGGATCAGGTTCCAAGGGTCGTCTCGCCGTCGGCGAAACTCTCAGTGTAATACTCCCCTAGCGGTGTGGCTCAGGTTGTCGGTGGTGCTTCAGGCGAGAACGATGCGCCGGTTGAGCAGGTCGATTTCGCTGATGCGACCGTCGCGGTCGCTGGTTTTGCCGAAGATGTCGATCATCCGCAGCTCATTGCCGACGATCGTCACCGAGGAGATGTTCTCCAGGGAGATTTCCTTGTCGCCGTCGATGAGCAGAAAACTACCGTGATCCATGCACATAGCGCTACCTCCTGAGAATTCTTACAAAGGCTAGCGGATAGCCGGGTCCAGTGTCAACCTTAATGTAGCTGGCCAGGCCTGCGCTGGGGAGTTAGCTCTTTACAGCGCCCGGCGGCCATGCTAAAAATTTGGATTTTTCCCTTTCAACGCAAGACTTTACGGATGCCCCTGATGATCCAGCGCCCGACCCGAGCTGAAATCGATCTCGCCGCCCTGCGGCACAACTTCGACCAGGTGCGCCGACAGGTCGGCGAGCAGCGCGATATTCTGGCGGTGGTCAAGGCCGACGCCTACGGTCATGGCGCCGTTGCCGTCGCCCGCACCCTGGAGGCGGCGGGAGCCGCAGCCTTCGCCGTGGCTCTGGTGGAGGAGGGGGTGGAACTGCGCCGGGCCGGTCTGCAGCGGCCGATCCTGGTCTTCGGTGCCATTCTCCCCGGCCAGGAAGCGCCCCTGTTCGAATTCGACCTGACTCCCTACCTGTTCGATTTGGAAACCGCCCGCCGTCTCGACCAGGCAGCCCGGGAGCGGGGCAGGGTGCTCTCCGTGCAGCTCAAAATCGACACCGGCATGGGGCGCATCGGCGTACTGCCACAGGATCTAGGGACTTTTCTGGCGGAGCTGAAAACCCTCGGAGGTTTGCGCCTGGACGGGGTCATGTCCCACCTGGCCCTGGCCGATGAGTCCCAATCGCCCCTCAACGCCGCGCAACTTCAGGTCTTCCGCAACGCCCTCGACCAGGTGCGTCAGGCCGGTTTTGCTCCTCGCTGGGTTCATCTGAGCAACAGCGCCGCGATCTTCTCCCTGGCCACTCCCGAGTGCAACCTGGTGCGTCCCGGCATCGTCCTTTATGGCGGCCTGCCCGCGGCCGAACTCGCCCCGCGGCTCGAGCTGCGGCCGGTGATGAATCTGCGCAGCCGCATCGTGCAGCTCAAATCCCTCCCCGCCGGCGCCGGGGTCTCCTACGGCCATCATTTTCACACCAGCCGCCCGAGCCTGATCGCCACCGTCCCCATCGGCTACGCCGACGGCTACAACCGCCTGCTTTCCAACTGCGGTGAAGCGCTGCTGCGGGGCCAGCGGGTGCGGGTTGCCGGCCGGGTCTGTATGGATTGGACCCTGTTCGACGTCACCGAGGTCCCCGGCGTTGCGGTCGGTGACGAAATCACCCTGCTCGGCAGCGCCCCCGACGGCGGCTCGATCACCGGTGATGAGTGGGCCGAGCGCATCGGCACCATCTCCTACGAAGTCTTCTGCGGCATCAGCAAGCGCGTCCCCCGCGTCTACCTGGGGAGCTGAAATGCACTCTGACCGTCTCAGCCTGGCCCTCGACCTGGGGACCACCACCCTGGCCGGGCGACTGCTCGACGGCGAAGGTCGGACCCTGGCCGAGGCCAAGATGTCCAATCCCCAGCGCGCCCAAGGGAGCGATGTCATTCGTCGTCTGGAAGCGGCGCTGGGCGGTGCCGGGGCGCAGCTGCAAAGCTTGCTGGTCGAGGGGATCAACGGCCTCTGCGTCGAACTGCTGCGCCAGGTCGGCAAACCGCGCAGCGCTATCACCGCCGTTGCCGCCGCGGCCAATCCGGCGATCTGCCATCTGCTGCGGCAGCTGCCGGTGGAGCGCATCCTGTTTCCGCCCCATCGACCCACGGAGTTGGACGGGGTCGCCCTGGACTCGGCGAATCTGGGACTCGATCTGCCGGTTCCCCTCTATCTCTTTCCGCTGGTCAGCGGCTATGTCGGCGGCGACATGGTGGCTTTTCTCTATGGCCTGGGGGAGGTCGAGCCGGGAACCTTCTGTCTCGATGTCGGCACTAACGGCGAGATGGGTCTGTTCACCGGCCAAGGCTGGTGGGTCACTTCGGTCGCCGCCGGACCGGCTTTCGAGGCCGGGGAGATCTCCTGCGGCATGGCTCTGCAGACCGGAGCAATTGAGCAGGTGCAGCTAAGCGGCGATCGTCTGCAGCTGCAGGTGCATGGCGAAGGACCGCCGCGAGGGGTGTGCGGCAGCGGCCTGGCTTCGGCGGTGGCCGCAGCGCTCGAAGGGGGGCTGATCGATCGCCATGGCACCATCGTCGATCCGCTGGCGGTGGAATCGAATCTCTCCGCCTGCATTATCGAGACGGAGCGGGGGCGGGCCCTGCGGCTCTATCGGGATGCCGCCGTCGACCTGCAGCTGACCCAGGAGGATATCCGACAGTTTCAGCTTGCCAAGGGGGCGGTTAAGGCCGGGGTTGAAGCCTTGCTGGCGCGATCTGGTTTGGGCGCCGAGCAGATCGGGCGGGTGCTGGTGACCGGCGCTTTCGGTTTTTCCCTCCCCGGTTGGGTGGTCAAAAAGGTTGTCATGCTGCCGGAAGCCATGGTAGAAAAGGTCGAATTTATTAGCGCCGGCGCCCTGCAAGGGGTTTCTCGTCTGCTCACTGAAGCGGATGGTCCGGCGCAAGTTGCTACCCTGGCCGCGACCCTGCGCCCGCTTCCCCTTTCCGGGACCCCAACCTTTGAAGCCGCATTTTTAAAAGCGATCGAATTCTGAAAAACCGCTGTGCGGTTTTTGTTGTTTTTAGTGACCCGTAAACGCCATTTCTCATACTTGCCCAAGAAGAAAGGAATTGCCCATGGCCACCATCAAACGCGCTCTGATCAGCGTCTCGGATAAGACCGGGATCGTCGAATTCGCCAAGGAGCTCGGCCGCTTCGGCGTCGAGATCCTCTCCACCGGCGGCACCGCCAGCCTGCTGCGCAAAGAAGGGCTCGCCGTCAAGGATGTCTCCGAGTTCACCGGTTTTCCCGAGATGCTCGACGGCCGGGTCAAGACCCTCCACCCCAAGGTCCACGGCGGCCTGCTGGGGATGCGCGACAACCCCGAGCATGTGGCCAAGATGCAGGAGTACGGTATCGAGTGCATCGACATGGTGGTGGTCAATCTCTACCCCTTCGAGGCAACGGTGGCCAAGGCCGACTGCACCCTCGAAGACGCCATCGAGAACATCGACATCGGCGGCCCGACCATGCTGCGCAGCGCGGCCAAGAACAACCGCGACGTCACCGTGCTGGTCGATCATGCCGACTACCAGGGCGTGCTGGATGAAATGGCCAAAAACGCCGGCGCCGTCGCTTGCGAGACCAACTTCCGCCTGGCGGTCAAGGTTTACCAGCACACCGCCGCCTACGACGGTGCCATCTCCAACTGGCTTGGATGCAAACTCGATGCGGCTGATGCCGACTTCCCGCCGACCCTGACCCTGCAGTACAAAAAAGCCCAGGGGATGCGCTACGGCGAGAACCCCCACCAGAAGGCCGCCTTTTACGTCGAGAAAGAGGTCAAGGAATCGTCCATCGCCACCGCTCGTCAGCTGCAAGGGAAGGAACTTTCCTACAACAACATTGGCGACACGGATGCTGCGCTGGAATGCGTCAAGCAGTTCAATGACCGCCCGACCTGCGTCATCGTCAAGCACGCCAATCCTTGCGGCGTCGCTCAAGGGTCCAGCCTGCTCGAAGCCTACAATCGTGCCTTCTCCACCGACCCCGAATCGGCCTTCGGCGGCATCATTGCCGTCAACCGCGAACTCGACGCCGAGACCGCCCAGGCGATCGTCGACCGCCAGTTCGTCGAGGTGATTATCGCCCCGGCCGTCTCCGCCGAGGCCTCGGCCATCGTCGCCGCCAAGAAGAACGTGCGTCTGCTCGAGTGTGGCTTCTGGGCCGCCGCGCCGACCCAGCGCCTCGACTTCAAGCGGGTCAATGGCGGACTGCTGGTGCAGGAGACCGACCTCGCCCTGATCGAGGGGATCAAAGTCGTCACCAAGCGCGCCCCCACCGAGCAGGAGATGCAGGATCTGATCTTTACCTGGCAGGTGGCCAAGTTCGTCAAATCCAACGCCATTGTCTACGGCAAGGACGGCATGACCATCGGCGTCGGCGCCGGCCAGATGAGCCGGGTCAACTCGGCCCGTATCGCCGCCATCAAGGCCGAGCACGCCAAACTCGAAGTCAAGGGCTCGGTGATGGCCTCCGACGCCTTTTTCCCCTTCCGCGATGGTCTCGACAACGCCGCCGCTGTTGGCGTGCGGGCGGTGATCCAGCCCGGGGGCTCGATCCGCGACGAGGAAGTGATCGCTGCTGCCGATGAGCACGATATTGCGATGGTCTTTACCGCCATGCGGCACTTCCGGCACTAGGAAGCGGCCCTTTTCCGCAATCTCGGCGTTGCCCTGCGGCCAGCGCTTGTGCGGCGTAACGGTCTACGCCTCCGCGCGCTGGCCTTGGGCGCCTTGACCTTGCGAAAAATTGCTCGCTTCTTGCACCGGCGGTGGTATTCAGTCAAATACTAAAACCAACACTTGCAGATGGCAGTGAAGGAGTGAAATTCATGAACATCCTGGTTATCGGCGGCGGCGGGCGCGAGCATGTGCTGGTCTGGAAAATCGCCCAGTCCCCCCTGGTCAAGAAGATCTATTGCGCACCGGGCAATCCCGGCATCGCCGGCCTGGCCGAGTGTGTGAATGTGGCGGCCGACGATATCGACGGCCTGCTCGCCCTGGCGCAGCAGAAGGGAGTCGACTTGACCGTGGTCGGGCCGGAAGTCGCCTTGACCCTTGGGGTGGTTGACCGTTTTCAGGCCGCGGGCCTGGAGATCTTCGGCCCCAATCAGGCCGCGGCCCGGATCGAGGGGAGCAAAGGCTTCTCCAAGGATCTGATGGCCAAGTACGGCATTCCCACCGCAGCCTATCGCAGTTTCACCGACCGCGACCAGGCGGTGGCTTACATCCGTGAGCAGGGAGCGCCGATCGTGGTCAAGGCCGATGGTTTGGCTGCCGGTAAGGGGGTGATCGTCGCCATGACCGAGGAGCAGGCGGTCACTGCGGTGGACGAGATCATGGTCGATGCGGTCTTCGGCGCCGCCGGCAGCAGCGTGGTGATCGAGGAGTTCATGGCTGGGGAGGAGGCGTCCTTTTTCGCCTTCACCGATGGCAGCAACATCCTGCCGCTGGCCTCGGCCCAGGACCATAAACGGATTTTCGACAACGACGAGGGCCCCAACACCGGTGGCATGGGGGCTTACTCTCCGGCGCCGGTGGTGACTGAGGCGCTGGCCGCTGAAGTTATCGAAACCATTGTTCGCCCCACCATCGCCGGCATGGCCGCCGAGGGTTGTCCCTATCGCGGCATCCTTTATGTCGGCCTGATGATTGCGGATGGCAAACCCCGGGTGGTGGAGTTCAATGCCCGTTTCGGCGACCCCGAGGCCCAACCGCTGCTGATGCGGATGAAATCCGACATCGTCCCGGTGCTGCAGGCCTGTGCCCGCGGCCAACTGACCCAAACCGCCCTGGAGTGGCACGATAAAGCCGCGGTCTGCGTGGTTATGGCTTCTGGCGGCTATCCCGGCAGTTATAGTAACGGCCTGCCGATCGAAGGGCTCGAGGCGGCGGCTAAAATCGATGATCTGATGGTGTTTCACGCCGGTACCGCGAGCAAAGATGGCCGCATCGTCAATGCCGGTGGTCGGGTGCTGGGTGTGACCGGCCTCGGTACCACTGTCGCCGCGGCCATCGACAAGGCCTACCAGGGGGTTGCGGCGATTCGCTGGCAGGGGGTGCAGTTCCGCACCGATATCGGCCGCAAGGCTCTCAATCGCTGAGCAAAGAATATCCGAATTTCAGGCGATTAGAGATTGAGCTAAAGGTGACTGAAAAGGTTATTTGTTCTTGACAGTCCCTGGTTGGGGGATTAGCCTTTGGCGAGTTGCCAGGCGATTGTTTTGATGATCCGTCGTGTATCCATTGAAGGCCCTTTGTCTGAGGAGACCTGCCCTTGAGCAGCAAACAAAACCCGATCGACGCCCTGTGGGATTTTTTCTGCAGCCTGAAGCTGACCGTGATCACCCTGATTCTGCTGGCGATCACCTCGATCATCGGTACGGTGATCGAACAGAATCAGGAGCCGGAAAAATACCTGCAGATTTTCAGCGAGAAGACCTACCGTCTGCTCGACAGCCTGCAATTCTTCGACATGTACCACTCCTGGTGGTTCCTGGCCCTGCTGGGCCTGTTTTCCATCAACCTCACCGCCTGTTCGATCAAGCGCTTTCCCCGGGTCTGGAAGACTGTGCACGAGCCGGTGCTGGTAGCCGATGACGGGCTGTTCCGCACCTTCTCCAACACCGAGGAGTTGCTGGTCAAAGATTCTCCCGACGCCGCTCGGGATAAACTCTGCGCCCTGCTCTCCAAGCAGTTCGCCCCCGCCGTGGTCACCGAGCGCGACGGCAAGATTTATCTGTTTGCCCAGAAGGGCAAATACGCCCGTTTCGGGGTTTATATCACCCACGCTTCGATCCTGATCATCTTCGCCGGGGCGATCATCGGCACCCTCTGGGGCTACAAGGCCTACGTCAACATCGTCGAAGGAACCCAGACCACCAAGGTCTGGCCCCGGGGCAGCGATCAGCCGCTGGAGCTTGGCTTCGCGGTGCGCTGCGACGCCTTCGCGGTGGAGTTCTACGACGGATCCCAGCGTCCCAAGGAGTTCACCAGCGATCTGGTGGTGCTGGAGAACGGCCAAGAGATGATGTCAAAGCGGATCGAGGTCAACCATCCGCTGCAATACAAGGGGATCACCTTCTACCAGTCGAGCTACGGCCCGGCCGGTGACCCCGGTTTCCGCTTCCGGGTCAAGGTCCGCGCCAGCGGCGAGACGGTTGAAGTCAATGCCCGTCAGGGCCAGCCGGTGCAGCTGCCCGGGGGAGCGAGCTTCATCGTCTCCAACTTCGCCCCCAGCTACCAGAACTTCGGTCCGGCTGCCCAACTGCAGATGGTCGGCAGCGGCGCTCCCGGCGGCGCCTTCCTGGTGTTCCAGGCCTACTCCGAGTTCGACGCCCAGCGTGGCGGCGACTATATCTTCAGCCTGTTAGAAGCCAAGCAGCGCTACTACACCGGGCTGCAGGTGGCCAAAGACCCCGGGGTCTGGGTGGTCTGGACCGGCTGCGCCATGCTGATTTTCGGCTCCATGGCCGCCTTCTTCCTCTCCCATCGCCGCATCTGGGTCAGCATCCAGAGCGTTGGCGGCAAGACCGGGATCAAGGTCGGTGGCAGCGCTCACCGCAATCAGCCGGCCTTCGAGTTGTTTTTCGACGAATTCAAAGCGAGTCTCAAAGCTGACTTCAACGCCTGATGCCCTTGCGGGCCCGTCCAAGGGGGAGTGAACCCATGACCAGTTCCATGATGTTCAACCTGACCACCGTGGCTTATTTCGCCGCGATGATACTGTTCATCGTCTATATCGCCAGCCGCTCCAATGCCGTGGCGCTGATCGCCACCATCCTCTGCTGGCTCGGCTTTGCCACCAACACCGGCGCCATCGCCCTGCGCTGGATGGAATCCTCGGCCATGGGCTACGGCCATGCGCCACTTTCCAACCTGTATGAATCGATCGTCTTTTTCGCCTGGTCGATTCTGCTGGTCTACCTGATGTTCGATCTCAAGTACAAGCAACGCGCCATCGGCGCCTTCATCATCCCCATCGCCTTTCTCGGCATGATCTGGGCCCAGCTCGGCTTAAGCGACTCCATCGAACCGCTGGTGCCGGCGCTGCAGAGCAACTGGCTCACCTACCACGTCATCACCTGCTTCATCGGCTACGCCGCCTTCGCCGTGGCTTTCGGGGTCTCGATCATGTACCTGATCAAGGTCGGCAAAGAGGAGAAAAACTCCAATGCGCCGATCGGCGGCATTCTGGGGATGTTCCCCAGCGCCAAGATCCTCGACGACATCAACTACAAGGCGATCATGGTCGGCTTTCCGATGCTGACCCTGGGGATCGTTACCGGCGCAGCCTGGGCCAACTACGCCTGGGGCACCTACTGGAGCTGGGACCCGAAAGAGACCTGGAGCCTGATCGTCTGGTTCATCTACGCCGCCTTCCTGCATGCCCGTTTCACCCGCGGCTGGGTCGGCCGCAGAGCCGCCTGGCTCTCGATCTTCGGCTTTGCCGCTACGGTCTTCTGCTACCTCGGCGTCAACCTGGTGCTCTCGGGGCTGCATTCCTACGGCGGCAGCTGACAGAAATAGTTTCATGGCGTGAAGATTGCACCCATTCCCTTGATCAAAACCTGTTCCGACCAGGGCCTGCGTGCCTTGGTCGGACAAGTCATTATTGTCGCGGCGGAATTTGTCGCGGATGACGATCAGAGGGAGGCGTCGGGCGCTCCAGCGTAGCCGCGGAAAGGCGGCGGAGACCCGGTGATTTAAACAGGGGATGCGTCATGAAATTGACTAAGTGGATATTGCTGATGGTTCTGGCCCTCGGAATGGCGCCGGCCGTCTCAGTCTGGGGCGCCGAAGGGTGTATGACGGCGAAATGCCACCCCAAAATCAAGCCCAGCTCTTCCGGGATCCACGATCAATGCACCGACTGCCACGAGTCGCATTCCGGCACCTCCCCTAAGCCGATGCGCATTGATAGCGGCAAACTCTGCCTGGAGTGCCACTCCGAGGTCGCCTCTGGCCCCAATCTTCACGGCCCGGTCAAAGCCGGCGGTTGCCGCTTTTGTCATCAGATTCACGGCAGTGACCAGCCCAAGCTGCTCAAGGCTGAGGGTGCCAAGGTCTGCTTCCCCTGCCATGGCGGCATCGCTCAAACCATCAAAAAGTCGAAATCCCAACATTCCCCGGTTGCGGACGGGGTCTGCTGGGATTGTCATACTCCCCACAGTTCCAAACTGCGGCCGTTGCTCAAGGGGGCCTATCCCAAAGCATTTTATACCGGCTACCGGGAAGACCGCTTCGAGCTCTGTTTTAGCTGCCACGATAAAAACGGCATCGAATACGATCTGACCTCCGAGGCCACCGGCTTTCGCAATGGCACCAAAAACCTGCATACTGTGCATGTCAACCGCCCGACCAAGGGGCGGGTCTGCAAAACCTGTCATGCGGTGCATGGCGGTGATCAGGAAAAGCTGATCTGGCGCTTTACCCCCGAGTTCGGTGCCTGGGATATCCCCCTGCATTTCAAAAAGACCGACACCGGGGGGACTTGTTTTGTCGGTTGTCACAACCCCAAGGCCTACGATCGTTTCCGTGTGATCGTCAACCCCTGAGCTGGATTGTTGTAGCTCTGGCGAATTGAATAAGAGATGAAACGATATTCTTTGAATGGCAATTTTTCTCTGGTCTGGCTCGGGCTTTGCGCTCTGTTGTTTCTGGCCGGTTGTGCTCCGACCGTCAAGGAGCGGCCCCGGTTTTTTTGGCCGCCTGACTCCGGCTTAGAAAAAATCGAGTACATCGATTTTTACCAGGCCGATACCGATGTGCGCCGCAAGGCCAACACCTGGATGACCGACGCCCTGCTCGGCACCACCCAGCCCCAGCCGGTTTTCATCCGACCGCAGGCGATCGTCTCCGACGGCAAGGGGCGGGTGTTTGTTGCCGACTCGGCGGCGGCGCGGGTTTATGTCTACGACTTTGTGAAGTTCCAGGTCCGCACCCTGAAAAAACCTGACAACAGTTTTGCCCCCCTGCAACTGCCGATGGGACTGGCGGTGGATCAAGCCGGGCAGGTCTATGTCAGCGATTCCCAGGCCAACAAGATCTTCATATTCGGTGCCGATGAAAAACTGCGGGGCTCTTTCAGTCATCCCGAACTGCAGCGTCCCACCGGTTTGACCGTCGACGAGAAGCGCCAGCGGCTTTACGTTACCGATACCGGAGACCATAAGGTGCTGGCCTTTTCCCTGCGAGGGGAATTGCTGCAAAGCCTCGGCAAGCGGGGCGCCGGACCAGGGGAGTTCAATTTCCCCCTCGATGTCGCCGTCGACGATCAAGGCTCGCTGTTCGTCCTCGACTCCCTCAACGCCCGGGTCCAGGTTTTTGACAGCAACGGCGAATTTGTGCGTCAATTTGGTGAACGGGGGACGGCAATCGGTTCCTTTCAGATTCCCAAAGCGCTGGCGGTCAGTCCCTCGGGGCTGGTCTATGTTACCGACTCCCAGACCAATCGATTTATCATCTTCGATCGCCAGGGGCAGTATCTTCTCACTATCGGCGCCCTTGCCACGGTGGTGGACGGGCGGGTGACCCCCGGAGGCTTCGCCATGCCGACCGGCATTGACGTTGATGGCAATGATACGGTTTGGGTCGCTGATTCCCTGAACCGCATGTTTCACCGTTTTCAGTATCTGAGCGAAGCCTATCTGCGGGAGCATCCGATTCTCCCCGGCCAGGCCTTTCAACCCTAGGTGGCTGCGCACCTTCCCGTGCGGAGCCTGATCCTGTCGACAGGGGATTAATCAATGCCGATCATCCTGCACCATCTGCTGCTTTTGTCATTATTTCTGACCGCTCTACCCTCGGCCGGTTGGGGGCTGGAAATTCTCTACCCGCCGGATAAGGCGGTGGTGACCCGTTCCGATTACCTGATCGTGCGCGGTGGCGAGACCCCCCTCGATGGCGTAGTGGTGGAGATCAAAGATTACCGCAGCGAAATGCTCGAAGTCGGCTCCAACGAGTACCGGGCGGCCTTTGCCGATTTTCTGATTGTCGCCCCGGTTTTTGATGCCGGCCAGAACACCATCAAGGTCGAAGGCTATGCTGGCGGCAAGGTGGTTGCCACCAAGACCGCGGATATCTACTTCGAAGCTTCCCCCCTCGACCCCGCTCCCTCCAGCTATCGCAAAGTGCTGATGCACACCCCGCAGCAGGAAGCGGTCTGCGCCCCCTGCCACAAGATGAACCCCGATGAAAAGGCGCTGGCCAGCGAATCACCCAAGGTCAACCCTTGCGCCTCCTGTCATCTGCGCATGCTCGATGTCCCCAACGTCCACGGACCGGCCGGGGTCTGGCAGTGCACCTACTGTCATCAGACCGACAGCAAGCCCGGTCGCTACCAGGCCAGACCTGGTGATGCCGAGGTCTGCATGGAGTGCCATGAGGACAAGGTGCAGGAGTTCAAGGGGAAGAAGTTCGTTCACGGCCCCATCGAGGCCGGCATGTGCCTGGTCTGTCACGACCCCCACGCCAGCAACAATCCGGCGCAATTGGTTGCCCCGGTTAACGAGTTGTGCCTGCGTTGTCATGAGGAGATCGGCGAGAAGAATCACATTGTCCGCGGAGTTGGCGGGAAAGCTCACCCGCTGCAGGGGCCGGAAAACCCGGCTTTTCCCGGAAAACCATTTCACTGTGCCAGCTGTCACGACCCCCACGGTGGGGCGACGGAGCAGTATTTTCAGCGTGATATCGCCAATCGCATGAGTCTTTGCCAGCTTTGCCATAAAAAATAGGCGCTAAATGTTGCTGACGCTGCAATGTCCGGCCGCTTGTTTACAAAGGAGATAGTTCGATGAAGATGACTAAAATTAAATGGTTCGGCTTAATTCTGGCCCTATTTCTACTCTCTGGTTGCGCTGGTGCGCCGACCTTGCCGCGGCTGTTCTGGCCGCCGCCTCCGGAACAACCGAGGCTTGAATTCATCGGCGCCTATTCGGCAGTGGAAGACTTCCCGAAAACCGCTAGCCAGAGGTTCACTGAGAAGCTGACCGGTCAGCAGATCGTTCCAGCGTTTAAAACTCCTTTCGGGATAGCAAGTGACGGTCAAGGGACAGTTTACGTCTCCGATATCCATGACCGAAACTTGCGAGTGATCGACTTGAATAAGCATTCGATCGAGTACTTCACTAAGGACTTCATCTTCCTCACACCTCTAGGCCTAACGGTCGACAGTCGTGGTAATTTGTATGTTGCTGACGGCGCCAAAGAAAAAATCTTTGTTTTCGGGCCCGATAAAAACCCTCTATTCACCTTTGGGACACCTGAAACGATAAATAAGCCAGCTTATCTTGCTATCAATGAAAAACTTGACCGCATATACGTCACTGACGGAGAGGGGCACCGAGTCGTTGTTTACGATCTTCTGGGCAAACACCTCTTTTCTTTCGGGGGTAAGGGAGAGGGGGATGGCGAGCTATATTCCCCGCAAGGGGTGGCTATCGACCGTGACGGCAAGGTGTATATTGCTGATATGTTCAATGCAAGAATTCAGGTTTTTGACGCCGAAGGGAGGTACCTTTCCAAATTCGGTCAGCGAGGGGACCAGATCTGGCAATTCGACCGACCCAAGGCTCTAGCTTTTGACAGTGACGGCCACCTGTACGTGCTCGATTCCCGCAAATCGGCGATTATTATTTATGATCGAGACGGAAAACTGATGCTAACTACGGGTACTGGGAACCCCTCTACTCACAAGATGGGTTTTGGTATGCCCGCATCAATTTTTATTGACGCTAATGATCGGATCTATGTTGCCGACAGTCTGAATAAGCGGTTTTCCGTTTGGCAATATCTCAGTAAGGCATATCTGGCAAAAAATCCGGTGACGGACCAGGATCGCGCCGCTCTGCTCAAATTTATGGAAGAGTCAAAGAAGCAGAATTCGTCTGGAAAGAAGTAGTAACTGGGTACTGGAAAATGGACTCGGACCGGGGGAAGGAATACTTCCCCCGGTTTTTTTATGCCCGCGATATGACGGGGAACATTCCTCAAAATGACCGCCCTTTTGCTGTCGGGTTTTGTTGAAGACAGAACTGGTGGGAATCTCCATCTTGGCACACGGATTGCTAATGAAGTGCTTGCCCGGCTTCGGCCGGAGGGGGAAACACCATTTCGGCCTGTCCGCCAATGCCAAGGAGTCCCGGCGGGCCACATTTTACTCAGGGGCGAGAATCGCCCTAAACACTCATGGAGGTAGAAAATGAAGAAGGTTCTTATGCTGCTCGCAGCAGCGGCCCTGATGGCCAGCCCGGCTTTCGGTCTCATCACCAACACCAAGCACGATCTCTCCTCTGGCAGTTCCGCTACCATCAAGGGAACTTCGACCGAGTTGTGCGTCTACTGCCACACCCCGCACGGCGCCCTTACCGGCGGGTTTGCCGCCCTGTGGAACCGCAACAACGGGTCCGATCCCACTGGCTTCTACAACAGCAGCACCATGCAGGGCATCACCAGCAATGCCGGCATTCTGACTTCCGATGCCAAGCTGTGCCTCTCCTGCCACGATGGCGCCAGCCTCACCGGTGCGCTGCGCAATCCCCCTAACAGTGGTGGTGCCGTTCCGGCGGTTCAGGTTGGCGCTAATGCGAACCTCGGCCTTGATATGACCAACGATCACCCGGTCGGGTTCAGCTATGCGTCCTCGATCACCAATGGTGATACCGAGCTTGTTGCCGCTGCAACCGTGGCCACCAACGGTCTGAAAATCAACTACGGTGTAGGCCTGAATGAAATGTGGTGCTCTTCTTGCCATGACGTTCATGGCGGCGTAGTAGGCACCCCGTTCCTGGCCAAAAGCAACGTTGGCTCCGCTCTCTGCCTGACCTGCCATATCAAGTAATTGGACTTCCTGCGGGCCCCCCCTCTGCAGAACAGTCGATGCCGAAAAGTACGGTCGGGTTTCTCCCGGATAACAAATGAACAACAAGCCAAGGGTCTGCTGTATGCTCGGTCGTCTCGCCACTACTGCACTGCTTGCACTTCTCTTCTGGGGGGCGCCGTTGGCCGCGCTCGCTGCAGGGAAGCTGTCTGGTAGTGCAGAATTGCGTTATGCCCAGCAAGAGGCCCGTGAAAATGGCCAGACAGTCCTCGACGCATCCCACTTTGCCCAACAATACTCCCTGCTCTATCAGACCAAGGGTGAGATTATGCAAGGCCGAGGCGGCAAGTATGTCCTCGGTTTGGGTTATGAGTGGAATGCCCTCAACGCTGACTTGAACGGTGAAAACGCTGACATTCAGACAGGGAAGGTCCTTTACAAGGGGGATGTGCTCATTGCGCCCGGTGGGCTCCCTTTCCGTCTGCATCTTTACTCTGCTGACCTCGTAAAATCCCACTTTCTCGAGCAGGGGGTTAACTCTCTGTTCGAGCCGTCCGGTTACGATTCATTTGTGCCGGGGCGGCCTCTGACTGACATCAGCAATGGTCAACATATCCGTACTGGAATTACATTGGTGGTTGGGGAAACCAATGGTAGGTATGCCGGCGCCTACCGGAATGTCCTCGAAGATGCCCCGCGGTTGCTGATCGATTACTCCGAAGACTATGTGCGGGATTTGAAAAGTTTCACCCCCCAGCATTTCCGTTCCCGTGACCTGGCGTTTGTTTCATTGAACAAGCGTGACAACTGGTTTCACTACCGACTCTTTGAGCACCGAGATTTTCTTCAGGAGCAAGAAAACTTCGATGAGAAGAATTTTTTGCTCGGCACCATCGATCATACCAATCTGCGGCGTTGGATCAATATGACCAACTGGATTCAAGTCTCCGCTGACGGTAGCTATACCACCGGCAGTCGCCCCTATGTGGCCGATGGCGGTTTTAATCGCTACGATCTCAACCTGTTTGCCCGCGCCCGGCGGGCCGACTGGCAGGCGAGCAACTTTAACTCCTTCAGCCGGATTGAAGAGTTTGGGGCTTTAAAGCGCAGCATTGAGACTCCCGTGTATGCTCAAGGAGATTGGGGCCGCGATACTTCCTGGCGGGGCCGTTTTATTGGCCAACGAGAAAACGACTTGATTTACGCGACAGGAGAAGAGCGGACCAAGGATGTGCTTTACGCTACGGCCAGGGTTGAGACCTTTAAACATCAATCCGTTATTGTCGCGCCCGAAGTGTCTGCTGAGGTCAAAGGTGGGACTAGGGGCGAGGGAGAGTCCGCCCGGGTTGGTTTGGAGGTTTTTTCCAATCGTACCTACCGCCCTCGTTTCGATTGGTTGGGCGGGTATTCTCTTTCTCATTTTGGCGGAACTGGCGAAACTGGTTTTGAAACCAGTTTTCTGGAACATATCCTGAGGGGTTCCATTGCCACCGACCTTACCTCCTCATTTCGAACAGGATTCGAACAAGAGGCGATTTTCGGTTCGGGCACCCTCGATCGGACCTCGTCCCAATACATCACACCTCGAAGCGACTTGGGGATTCCTGAGTACATGGCGCAGATCAGCCAGAGGGATGGCTCAGTATTCCGCTCCATATCCACCTGGTTTGGCGAACATAGGAGTGCCACCCGCCTATACAACCGCTTCGAGTTAACCTACGATCGGTTACATACAGACGCCGACAATACAGACCAGATCGAATTGGCCCATAATCTGCGTTATGATTGGCGCAACCTGAACGTCGACATGAGAAACCGATTGATTATTGGAAACGACATCCAGAGCCGTGACACCTTTGGTGGTGGTATCATTGCGCCGGTATTGAGCACAACTGATGGGGACAAGTCTTTTGTGCATTCGACCAACCTCTGGTACTCTCCTGGTCGCAGCATGGAAGGCTCCGCTCGCCTCAACTACGAATGGCGGGATGCTGGTGCTGGCACATCAAGCCGCTGGCGAGTGCAGCAGGATTACCGCTACAATATCTTCCACGTTAACGGCATAGTGCGTAAGTTGGCTGACTTTGGTGAACGCTTCGAATACGAAGTGTACGATCCGACCGCGGGGGCTCGCGAATCCGCCTCCGCCTTCACTCTGCTCGGCAACTACTACCCAACCCGCCACACCCTGCTCGGTGCCCGCGTCCGCTATGAAATGCGCAACCCCGAGGATACCGACACCCTGACCTGGTATACCACCGCCGGACTTGATTTCGAAAAGTTCCAGCTCGCTCTCGACTATTCCTACGGAACCCGCACCGCCGGGACTCTGATCCCCGAGCGCAAGGAGCATCGCTGGGAAGTTCAGGTCAAGAAGACCTTCTGATCGTCTGCTTCAGTTCCCGGCTTTACTTCGACCGCACTCCTTTCTACAATAGCTCCGGCTCAACAATCCCTGCTTTGCCGGAGACCTCTGTGCCTTCCCCGACTCTGCTGCACCCCGATGAAACCCTCGACGATCTGCGCCTGGGTGGTTTGAAAATTATTCAGAAGCGTGACGGTTATCGTTTTTCTCTCGACCCGATCCTGCTCTGCGGGTTTGCCAGTTTTGACGGGGTCGAGTCGGCGGTCGATCTCGGCACCGGTTCCGGGGTTATCCCCTTGCTGCTGGCGCGCAGCAGTGCCGCAACCCGCATTGTGGGGGTGGAGCTCCAGCCCGGTCTGGCGGACCGGGCGCGGCGCAGCGTGGTGTTGAATGATCTGGCGCAGCGGGTCGAGATCGTGGAAGGGGATTTGCGGCAGGTGGCGGGAGAGCTCGGACCTAGAAGCTTTGATCTGGTGCTGAGCAATCCGCCCTTTCGCCAGGGGGGCACCGGGAAGATCGCTCCCGAAGCGGAGCGGGCCGCGGCCCGCCATGAACTGGCCGGCGGGTTGGCGGATTTTCTCAAGGCCGCCGCGCTGCTGCTGCGCCCCGGTGGCCGCTGTTGCCTGATCTATCTGGCCGAGCGGTTGACCGATTTGCTGGTGGAGTTGCGCAGCGCCGGGTTGGAGCCGAAACGCTTGCGGATGGTGCAGTCGCGGGCGCAGGAGTCGGCGCGGTTGGTGCTGGTGGAAGCGCGCCGCGGCGGTCGGCCGGGGCTGGTGGTCGAGGCGCCGCTGTTGATTTATGAGGGAGAGGGCTACAGCGCTGAGGTGCTGGCTTGGTACGGGGAGGGCTAGTCGGACTGGCGGGATTTGGCGAGTTGTTTCTGCCGCTGCAGCAGGTCACGCAAACTGTCGCGCAGTTCCGGGTCGGGGATGCTGGCGACGCTGGATTCGATCTCGTTCAGCTCGGCCTCGCTCAGTTTGATCTGCAGCCAGGTCGGCGGTGGTTCGATAGTCACCTGGGTCGGGGCCTGGTCGATGGCGCCGCGGCGTAGAAACAGATCCCGCAGCAGTTCTTTGCCGAGCGCTTCGTTGAGCCGGGCCAGGATGCGGGGTTTGAGCAGTTGCAATTGCTGCATCCAGACCGGTTGGTCAACCCGGACCTCCAGCACCCCTTCACGGATGCGGATCGGCCGGGCGCGGCGGGCAATCTGTGGCCCGACCACCTGGTCCCAGACCTGCCAGGCGCGATACTCCTCGAACTTCCCTTCCATCCCTCGTTGCAGCAGAACCTGTTGGATCAGATCGCCAGCGCTGGCCGGGCGGAACATTCGGGGACGGTCGGAGCGTTTCATCGCAAGCTGCGGCGTTTGAGGTAGCCACCCAGAAGTTGCCCGAGCACGGCACAGCCGATGGTGAAGGGGATAACGTGCCAGCTGATCCCTTCGGCCATCCGCAGGGCAATGATGAAGGGGATGGAGAGGTGGATCAGCACAAACCAGCGCAGCGAGTATTTGCGGGAGGATTCACGCAGGTAGCCGAGGGGCAGGTTGACCAGCACGGCGAAAAACATCAGGTTGGCTAGGCTTAGGGCCTGGGAGGGGAGCAAGAGCGGGTCCTTTCTTGTCGGTGCCTGGACGGCGCCGTGACCACAGTGAAGAGATTACATCTTAATGGGATAGCCGGCTTGCTGTCAATCGAAGAGCCTTGCGCCGCCCGGGGGCTTCGTGGCATAGTGTCCGTTCGTCATGGCAGGAGATTGGAATGGTTCGAGAAGCAGACCTGGTGGCCATTTTTCACTCGGTACACCGGGTGATGAAGGTTGAAAAAATTCTCAAGCTGGCGGGCCTCGATATCCTGCTGATTCCGGTGCCGCGACAGCTCTCATCGGACTGTGGTCTGGCGATCCGTTATGCGCCGGCCATTCAGCCCGAGGTGGAAGATTTGCTGGCCGAAGAAGGCTTGCAACCGGCGGAGATTTACCGCCGTTCGGGGAGCGGTTTCGAGCTGGTCTGATCAGCCAAGTGGTTGACGGGCGCGGCTTTTGCCGGTTTTTCCCTTGACAAGGGTCGGGGGCTTGACTATAGTCCGCATTTTGCTATTCTCAGGCGCTTGGCGCATGGACCATTGATGTTCGACAACCTGACAGACAAGTTTGATTCAGTCTTCAAAAAGCTGCGTGGCCACGGCCGACTTACCGAGGGGAACATCCAGGATGCCCTGCGGGAAGTGCGGCTGGTTCTGCTGGAAGCCGATGTCAACTTCAAAGTCGTCAAGGATTTTGTCGCTGCGGTCCAGGCCCGCGCGGTCGGCCAGGAGGTTCTCAAGAGCCTGACCCCGGCACAGCAGGTGATCAAGGTGGTTCGCGACGAGTTGGGTCTGCTGATGGGCTCCGGGGTCGATAACCAGCTGAATCTCTCTGCCAAGCCGCCGGTTCCGATCATGCTCTGCGGTCTGCAGGGGGCGGGTAAGACCACCACTTGTGGCAAACTGGCCCTGCGTCTGCGCAAAGATAAGCGCAATCCGTTGCTGGTGCCGGCAGACATCTACCGGCCGGCGGCGATTGAACAGTTGAAGGTCCTCGGGCGTCAGATCGGGGTGCCTGTTTTTGATACTCAGCCCGGCATGGACCCGGTGCGGATCTGTGAAGAGGCCCGCCGTTTCGCCGAGCTCAATGGTTACGATACGCTGATTCTGGATACTGCTGGCCGCTTGCACATTGACGATACGTTGATGGGGGAGTTGGAGCGGATCAAGGCGTCGCTGTCGCCGCGGGAAATTCTCTTCGTGGCCGACTCCATGACCGGTCAGGACGCGGTCAATGTCGCCAAAAGTTTCGATGAACGCCTGGCCATTACCGGGGTGATCCTCACCAAGCTCGACGGTGACGCTCGCGGTGGTGCGGCGCTGTCGATTCGCGCGGTGACCGGCAAGCCGATCAAGTTTGTTGGTATGGGGGAGAAGCTCGACGCCATCGAGGTTTTTCATCCGGATCGGATGGCTCAGCGGATTCTTGGCATGGGAGATGTGCTTTCCCTGATCGAGAAGGCCGAGTCGGTCATCGATAAAGATCAGGCCGCGGCCATGCAGAAGCGGCTGCGCAAAGAAGGTTTTACCCTGGAGAACTTCCGCGACCAGCTGCAGTCGATCAAAAAGATGGGCTCTCTGGAGTCGATTCTGTCGATGATTCCCGGCGCCGGCAAGGCGATGAAGTCGATGCAGGGAATGCAAATGCCGGACAAGGAACTGAAGAAGATCGAGGCGATCATCGGTTCCATGACCGCTCAGGAACGACGCGACCACCGCATCATCAACGGTTCGCGGCGTTTGCGCATCTCTAAGGGGAGCGGCACCACGGTGCAGGATGTGAACCAGCTGCTCAAGCGCTTTACCGAAGCGCAGAAGATGATGAAAAAAATGCAGCAACTTGGGCCAAAAGGGCTCAAAGGGCTGATGGGCCGGGGCGGAAAGATGCCCTTTTAGTCCTGGCTTGATACGATTGCCGGCACTTGATGATTAACCGAACCTGAAAACACCGGAAACGGGTTGTTCAGATACATCCAGGAGGAAGCACCTATGTCCGTAAAAATTCGACTTGCCCGCGGCGGCGCCAAGAAAAAACCTTTTTACCAGGTGGTAGTTGCTGACGAGCGTTGCCCCCGCGATGGCCGTTTCCTCGTCAATCTGGGTCAATATGATCCTAAGCAGAACCCCCCGACGGTCAATCTCAATGAGGAGTTGACCCTGGAGTGGTTGAACAAGGGTGCCCAGCCGACCGACACCGTCCGTCAGCTGCTGCGCCAAAAAGGCCTTTGGGCCAAGTTCACCCAGTCCAAAGTCGCCTGAGCACGCTCCGCTAACCGAGACGGGGCCGAGCCCGTCTTCCGAGGACGGACTCCATGAAAGAGCTCATCGAATTCATCGCCAAGTCGCTGGTGGAGCACCCCGAGGCCGTGGTTATTTCCGAGGAAGTGGCCGAAGATGGTTCCATCCTGGTCAAGCTTGCGGCCGCCCAGGAAGATATGGGCCGGATCATCGGCAAGCAGGGGCGCACGGCCAAGGCCATGCGGACCCTGCTCAATGCCAAGGCCACGCGGGAAGATAAACGAGCGACCCTCCAGATTATGGAGTGATGGAAACGACTGAAATGGATCTGTTTTGTCTGGGAGTGCTGATCGGAACCCACGGACTGCGTGGGGATCTGAAAGTGAAATCCCTCTCGGATGGTTCGAAATCGCTGCTGGCAGCGAAGCGGGTCTATCTGCGGGCGCCGGGGAAAGAGGCGGACGAGTACCAACCGGCACGGGTGGTTGCTCACAAGGGTGGCTATCTGCTGCGGCTGTCCGGTTTCGAGCAGATCGATGCGGCGCAGGTGCTGGTCGGTTGCGAAGTGCTGATGCCTCTGGCCGAACTGCCGAATCTCGATGAGAGCGAACACTACTGGTTCGAACTCGAAGGTTTGCAGGTGATCGATCAGACCAGGGGCAGCCTTGGAAAACTCGAAGATATGTTTACCACCCCGGCCCACGACATTTATGTGGTGGTCGGGCCGTTTGGCGAAGTGCTGATTCCGGCCGTCGACGCGTTCATCGGCCGGATCGACTTCGACGCCGGGACAATGGAAGTGGATCTGCCCGATGGGTTGATCCCCGGCACTGATGAAATTTGATATTCTGACCCTGTTCCCCGATCTCTGCGCCTCGCCTTTGTCCGGCAGCATTCTTGGCAAAGCCAGTGACCGCGGACTGATTACGATCCAGGCCCACAACCTGCGGGATTGGGCCGAAGGCCGGCATCAGGTCACCGATGACATCCCCTACGGTGGTGGCGACGGTATGGTGATGAAGCCTGAGCCGGTGGCCAAAGCGCTCACCGCCTTGCGGCAGCAGAATCCCGCGGCCAGAGTGCTGTTGATGACTCCTCAGGGGCGCACCTTTCGTCAGAGTGATGCGCAGCGGTTGACAGAGGCAGGTTCTCTGATCTTTGTGTGCGGTCGTTACGAAGGCTTTGACGAGCGGATTCGGACCTTGGTTGATGACGAGTTCTCTCTCGGGGATTTTGTCCTGACCGGCGGTGAACTGGCCGCCATGGTGATGATTGATGCGGTTGCGCGTTTGGTGCCTGGGGTTCTCGGGAGTGCCGGAAGTGCCTTGACCGACTCCTTCGCCGATGGGTTGCTGGAGCATCCTCACTATACCCGCCCGGTGGAGTTCAATGGTTTGCGGGTTCCTGACGTGCTGTTGTCGGGCCATCATGCCGAAATTGCCCGCTGGCGTCGGCGTCAGCAACTGCAGCGGACCCTGGAGCGTCGCCCTGATTTGCTGGACGATGCGCCGCTGAGCGAAAGTGACCGTGCGATTCTGAAAGAGTTGCGCAGCTCTCACGAGGCCAAGCAGTGAGCCGAGCGCGGTTGGCGGTGGCTTTGGTTCACGCCCCGGTGGTTGATCGCCGCGGCGATCTGGTGACCACTGCGGTGACCAATCTGGATGTGCACGATATCGCTCGCAGCGCCCGAACCTACGGGGTCGAGCGGTTCTATGTGGTGACACCGACGACCGAGCAGCAGCGACTGGTGGAGCGAATCCTGCAACACTGGCGGGAAGGCTTCGGTGCCAGCTACAATCCCGACCGGGGTGAGGCGCTGGAGACGGTCCGCGTGGTCGACACCCTCGAAGCCGCGCTTGCGGACTGGTCCAATGCCACGGCCGGTGAAGCCCAACCTCTGCTGACCGGGGCCCGGAGGCAGGATGGCATCTGCTTCGACGAGGCACGGCAGCTGATGAGTCAACAACCGGTGGTGCTGGTTCTTGGTACCGGCTGGGGCTTGGCTCCCGAACTCTTTACCCGCGGCTGGACGGTGCTGGAACCGCTGCGCGGCGCCAGCGATTACAACCACCTTTCGGTGCGGGCAGCCGCAGCCATCATGTTCGATCGATTGCTGGGGCATTCAACAGCACAATAGAATTTACCGCCACCGGGGGGAAGGTCTCCGCGGTGACCGGCACGCAACTCCCCGGCGCTTCGCCAACGGCAGGCGCGGGCCCAATCATTCAGACACGGATCCACATACAGGAGGCAGCAGATGAACATCATCGATCGTTTGGAAATGGAACACATTCGCAAGAACATCCCGATCTTCAAGGCCGGGGACACCCTGCGCGTTCACGTCAAGATCACCGAAGGTGACAAGCAGCGTATCCAGGTTTACCAGGGCGTCTGCATCAAGCGCCTCAACCGTGGCGTTGGCTCGACCTTCACCGTTCGCAAGATCTCCAGTGGCTTTGGCGTCGAGCGGGTTTTCTCCCTCCACTCCCCGGCTGTCGACAAGATCGAAGTCGTCACTGTTGGCCAAGTGCGCCGCGCCAAGCTTTACTACCTGCGCAACCTGCACGGTAAGGCTGCCCGGATTCGGGAAAAGCGCCGGGCCTGATCAACCCCTCTGCAAAGCAAAAGCCCCGGCATTCGGCCGGGGCTTTTTTTCTTGCTGCGCATGGCTTTGCTGATTTACACCGTGCTTAGTGCTGGACGCCAGCGGTTATGGCTGCCGGGCAGGCGACAATATAGGTGATCAGCAGCGACAGGAAGAATAAGATGGCGATGGCAGGCCAGCCGCCTTGGCGAATGACCACCATCATTTCTTTCCAATCGATGACCAACGCCAAATAAAGTACAACCGCCAGCGCGAAAAATGCAATTCCCATAGTCAACTCTCCCTCTGTTACAAAATTCATGAAAACTCGGTAAGTGATTTTAGTACAGGGGGCATTTGAAATCCAGTACGAATTTACCGGGAAGGGCGGGACACGGATGACCCTGGAGCTTTTTCCATCCCCAGCAGTAACGCCTCTCGACTTCGAGTTGCGGGTGGCCCGGCGTGGTTTTCGGGCGATTGCCGGAGTCGACGAGGTCGGCCGCGGCCCGTTGGCCGGGCCGGTGGTGGCCGCGGCGGTGATTTTGCCTCCACGGTTTGATCTGCCCGGTCTGACCGATTCGAAAAAGCTCTCCCCCGCCGCCAGAGAAACCTTGCTGCCGCTGATCCGCCGTCAGGCCCTGGCCATCGGCGTCGGGGTGGTTTCGGCGCGACAGATCGAGAACATCAACATTCTGCAGGCCACCTTGCTGGCGATGGTTCTGGCGGTGGGACGGCTGCAGCAACCGGCCGATTTTCTGCTGGTGGACGGTATCAGCCTGGTGCCGCTGGCGCTGCCGCAGCAGACTCTGAAACAGGGGGATTCCCGCTCGCTGTCGATCGCCGCGGCTTCCGTGGTGGCCAAGGTGGTGCGCGACCGGATGATGGCCGGCTACGCCCAGCGCTATCCTGGTTACGGATTTGAAGGCCACAAGGGCTACGGCAGTGCCGCGCACCTGGCCGCCATAGCCCGACTTGGCCCCTGCGAGCTGCATCGGCGCACTTTTTCCGGAGTGCGCGAACATCTGGAGGCCCGATGAGCGAGGCACGGTTGGCGCTGGGGCGTTGGGGCGAGGAGGCCGCCGCCGCTTACCTCGAATCGCAGGGGATGCGGATTCTGCAGCGCAACCTGCGAACCCCGGTGGGGGAGATTGACATTCTGGCCCGGGCCGGGAAATTCCTGGTCTTCGCCGAGGTCAAGACCCGGCGCAGTGACGCCTTTGGTGCTCCCCAGGAAGCGGTAGGCAAGACCAAGCAGCGCCAGGTTGTGCGGGCGGCCCAGTGGTATCTTGGCAGCGGTGAAGGCAAGGGGTTGCAGCCGCGCTTCGATGTGCTGGCGGTCCGCCCAGGCCCCGGCGGCCAGGCCCAGGTGGAACATTTTATTGATGCTTTTGGAGTTTAATCCCGGCGCCGGTTGCGTTGTGGCGAATCCTCTCTAGACTTGTGTGATCACCCGGTCGTCCGTTTCGGACGCCCCTGCGGGAGTCAGCCCATGCCCGAATCCTCTGCCTCGACCCTCTCTGCTTACGGAATGCTCCGACTTGGGGTGGCCTCTCCCGAATTGCGGGTCGCGGATGTCGAATTTAATCTCAGCCAGATCGGCCAGAGTCTCGCTGCTGCGGCCGCTGCCGGTTGTCGACTGCTGGTCTTGCCTGAACTGGCGGTGACCGGGTATACCTGCGGCGATCTGTTCTACCAGCCGCTGCTGCTCGATGCCGCCCGACAGGCGCTCAAGCGTATTGCCGCCCTGACCGCCAAGCACCCAGTGGCGGTGGCGGTGGGAGCGCCACTGGTGCAGGATGGTCGGCTGTTCAACTGCGCCGTGTTCATCAGTGCCGGCACCATCTGCGGCATCGTCCCCAAGACCCATCTGCCCAATACCCAGGAGTTTTACGAAGAACGCTGGTTCTCCAGCGCCCGAGAGCGTCTGGCCGATCAGCTTGATTTTGACGGGCGGATGATCCCCTTCGGCACCGATCTGCTGTTTCGGGCCCAGGGCGGGGTTGATTGCCTGGTCGGCATGGAGATCTGCGAGGATGCCTGGGTTGCCGAGCCGCCCAGCGGGGCGATGGCGCTGCGGGGGGCTACGGTGCTGCTGAACCTCTCGGCCAGCCCCGAGGTGCTCGGCAAAGCGGCCTATCGCCGAGCCCTGGTCTCCAGCCAGTCGGCCCGCTGTCTGGCCGCTTACGCCTATGCCTCGGCCGGACCGGGGGAGTCGAGCACCGACCTGGTTTTTTCCGGTCACTCCCTGATTGCCGAAAATGGGATGGTGCTGGCCGAAACCGAGAGGTTTCAGTTCGCCAGTGTCCTGGCCCTGGCGGATGTCGATCTTGAGCGCCTCAGCAACGAGCGGCTCAAGAACAACAGCTTCGCCGGTTCGGCCGCGGCTGGCGGTTGGCGGGAGATTCCGTTCCGTCTGGGCGATACCGCCGCCGACCGCCTCTGTCGACCGCTGACCCCGACCCCTTTCGTTCCTCCCGTTGATGCCGAGCGGGATCAGCGCTGCCAGGAGATTTTCGCCCTGCAGACCACCGCTCTGGCCACCCGCCTGCGCCATACCGGTGGCCGGCAGCTGGTGCTGGGGATCTCCGGCGGTCTCGATTCGACCCTGGCGCTGCTGGTGGCGGTCAAGGCCTTCGACAAGCTTGGTCTGGCCCACAGCGGCATCCACGCCCTGACTTTGCCCGGTTTCGGCACCACCGCCAGGACCCGCGGCAATGCCGAACGGCTGGCCGAGCTGCTGGCGGTGTCGCTGCGGGTCATTTCCATTGACCCGGCGGTGCGGCAGCATTTCGCCGATATCGGCCACGACGAGGCGGTGCAGGATGTCACCTACGAAAACGCCCAGGCCCGGGAGCGGACCCAGATTCTGATGGATGTCGCCAATCAGGTCGGCGGACTGGTGCTTGGCACCGGTGATCTCTCCGAGCTGGCCCTGGGCTGGTGTACCTACAACGCCGATCACATGTCGATGTACGGGGTCAACTCAGGGGTTCCCAAAACCCTGGTGCGCTCCCTGGTCGCCTGGTGCGCCCAGGCCGAGTTTTCCGGCGAAACCCGTGCGGTGCTGGACGATGTCTGTGCCACCCCGGTGTCGCCGGAACTGCTTCCTCCCGACGCCAACGGCGAAATCGGTCAGGTGACCGAGGATCATGTCGGCCCTTATCTGCTGCACGATTTCTTCCTTTATCACGCCATCCGGTTGCAGTTTCGACCGAGCAAGATTCATTTCCTCGCCTGCCAGTCCTTTTCCGGGCAATATACTCCGGCCGAGATTCTGCGCTGGCTGACGGTCTTTTTTCGGCGTTTCTTCAGCCAGCAGTTCAAGCGCTCCTGCCTCCCCGACGGCCCCAAGGTCGGTAGCGTCGCCCTCTCCCCCCGCGGCGACTGGCGGATGCCGAGCGACGCCCAGCCAACTCTGTGGCTGCAGGATCTTGCGGCACTGCAACAAGCCTTGGGAGTCTCCGAGTGAATTCTTCGTCGCCCGCTCCGGGCACTCTGTACGTGGTCGCCACTCCGATCGGCAATCTGGAAGACCTGACCTTTCGCGCCCTGCGGGTATTGAAAGAGGTCGCCCTGGTGGCCGCCGAGGACACCCGCCACAGCCGCAAGCTGTTTCAGCACTACGGCATCACCACGCCGCTGACCTCCTGTCATGCCCACAATGAGGCTGCCAAGGTGGAGAGTTTACTGGCGCGGTTGCAGCAAGGGGAATCGATCGCGCTGATCTCCGACGCCGGCACCCCGGCGATTTCCGACCCGGGTTTCGTGCTGGTGCGCCAGTGCCGGGAGCGGGGGCTTACCGTTTCCGCGGTGCCGGGGCCCTCGGCCGTGACCGCCGCCCTTTCCATTGCCGGGCTGCCGGTCGATCGCTTTGCCTTCGAAGGCTTTCTGTCGGCCAAGCAGGGAGCGCGGCGGGAGGCGTTGCAAGGCTTGCGCAACGAAGAGCGAACCCTGGTATTTTATGAGGCTCCGCACCGGCTGTTGGCAACTTTACATGATATAGTTCTCGTATTCGGCAGCGCCCGGGAGATCGCCGTGGCCCGGGAGTTGAGCAAGTTGCACGAGGAGGTCTTCCGCGGTAATGCCGAGGCGGCCATCGCACATTTTGGCCGGGACCGGGTTCGGGGTGAAATCGTACTGCTGGTTGCACCGGGGGAGCGGGAGAAATCTCAGGAAACCGTTCGCGAGGCCTTGCAGCGCTGGCGCCGCGATTCGGACCTGTCGATGAAAGAGATCGTCAAGCGGGTGGCCCGGGAGTTCGATTTGCCCGGAAGTGATGTCTATCGTGAAAGCCTGGCCCTGCGTCAGGATGAAATAGGGGGGGTGGATGGAGGGTAAGGGGCGGATTCTGGTGGTCGATGACCACAAGACAGTGGTTCGGTTGATGGAGGCGGTACTAAAAATCAAAGGCTACGGTGTGCTGCATGCCGAAGATGGTCTGACCGGTATGGAGGTGGCCCGCCGGGAGAAACCGGACCTGATTTTTCTCGATATCATGATGCCGGGGTTGGATGGCTTTCAGGTCTGCCGGCAGTTGAAGCTCGACCCGAGCACTGCCACTATTCCCATCATTTTTCTCACTGCCCGGGGTGAAGAATCCGATGTCGCCACTGGCAAGGCGGCCGGCTGCGATGGCTTTGTCAAAAAACCGTTCCGGACTCTGGAGGTTCTTTCCCTGGTGGAGCAGCATCTTCGCCGCGTCTGAGCGCCGTTATCAACGGCGAATCACGAAACTGAGACATTCTCCGCTAAAGTTTCCCCACGCTATTTTTACTTCGGCAACCGTCGCGGCTGGCGGGCCGTGCTGGCACCAGTCGATGACCCTGCGCACGGCATCGGCCTCGCCTTCCAGCAGCGCCTCGACCTCGCCGCTCGGCAGATTGCGCACCCAGCCGCAGACTCCCTGGCTTTGAGCGAACTGGCTGGTGTAATGGCGAAAGGCGACCCCCTGAACCCTGCCGCTGATCAGCAGGGTGGCTCGTGTCATGCTCATGGCTGCTCCAATCCGGCGATCAGTTGCAGAAAGGCCGCTTCGTCCAGAATCGGCACTCCTAGGGCGCGTGCCTTGTCGAGTTTACTTCCCGCTGCATCCCCGGTGACCACATAATCGGTTTTTTTACTAACCGAGCCGGCGGCCCGGCCGCCGAGTCCCTCGACCATCTCCTGGGCCTGCTTGCGGCCGAGGTTCGGCAGCGTGCCAGTAAAAACGAAGGTCTTTCCGGTCAACGGGCCGCCAGTGCGGCGCTCGGAGGTTTCGGGGATAACCCCCAATTCGGCCAGCCGCTGCAGGGTTGCCTGGTTGGCGGGGGCGGCAAAAAAGGCCACCACGCTGCTGGCCACCTGGGGGCCGACTTCGTGGATTGCCAGCAGCTCCTCGGCACTGGCTCGGGAGAGCTCCTGAAGGGAGCCGAACTGGCCTGCCAGCAGTTTGGCCAGATGTTCGCCGACCTGGCGGATACCAAGGGCGTAGAGAAATCGCGCCAGCGGCCGCTGACGGCTGCGGTCGATGGCGGAGAGCAGGTTGTCGGCCAGTTTCTCCCCCATTCGTTCACAGGCGAAGAGGTTCTCCCGCTGCAGGGCGTAGAGGTCGGCGACGCTGGTGACCAGGCCGAGTCGCAGTAGCTGCTCGAGGGTGCGCTCGCCGAGACCGTCGATATCCATGCCGCGGCGGGAGACGAAGTGTTTGAGTAATTCCAGCAGCTGCGCCGGGCAGGTTGAGCCCTGGCAGCGGGGGACGACTTCCCCCTCCAGCCGGCTGACCGGGGAGCCGCAAGCCGGGCAGCTGCTCGGCAGGGGAACCTGGGTCTCGCTGCCGCTGCGCTGTTCGCTCAGAACCCGGACCACATCGGGGATGACGTCCCCGGCCCGTTCGACCACCACCTGATCGCCGATGCGCACGTCGAGGCGGGCGATTTCATCCCAGTTGTGCAGGCTGGCGCGGCTGACGGTGACGCCGCTGACCTCCACCGGCTGCAGCACCGCCACCGGAGTGATGGCGCCGGTGCGACCGACCTGCAGCTGAATATCATTGATGCGGGTCACCGCCTGGCGAGGGGGGAATTTGCAGGCAATGGCCCAGCGGGGGGTGCGGCTTTTTTCGCCAAGCTCCCGTTGCAGGGCCATTTGGTCGACTTTGACCACCATACCGTCGATTTCATAGTCGAGCTGGTCCCGCTGCGCCAGTCGTTGCTGGAAACAGGCGAGCACCTGCTCGATGCCGTTGACGGAGCGGGAGTGGGCGAGGTTCACCCGCAGTCCCCACTGCTGCAGCTGCCGGAGTAGCTCCAGGTGACTGGCCGGCGTTTCACCGCTGAGGCTGCCGACTCCATAGCAGAAGATCTTCAACGGCCGGCGGGCGGTCACGGCCGGATCCAACTGGCGCAGGCTGCCAGCGGCGGCGTTGCGGGGGTTGGCGAAGACCGCCAGACCATCCTCCTCCCGCTCCCGGTTCAGTGCCTGAAAATCCTTCAACTCCATGTAAACTTCGCCGCGGACTTCGAGCAGCTCGGGGTAGGGGGGTTGCAGAACCAGGGGGATGCTGGGGAGGGTGCGCAGGTTGCCGGTGATCTCCTCGCCGGTGCTGCCGTCGCCCCGGGTCGAGCCGATGGCGAGTTGCCCCTGGCGGTAGACCAGTTCCACCGCAACTCCGTCGAGCTTCATTTCGCAGATGTAATCGATGGCGGCGTCGTCGGCGAGGAAGCGGCGGATGCGGGCGTCGAACTCCCGGATTTCCTCTTCTCCGAAGGCGTTTTCCAGCGACAGCATCGGCAGGGTGTGGGCCACCGGCAGAAACTTGTCGGAAGGCTGGGCGCCGACCCGCTGGGAGGGGGATTCGGCGGAGACCAGCTCAGGCCAGGCCCGCTCCAGTTCCAGCAGTTCCAGGAACAGCTGATCGTAGCTGGCGTCGGAGATCTGGGGCTGGTCGAGAACGTAGTAGTTGTAATTGTGGCGGTGGAGTTCGGCGCAGAGCGCTGCGTGGCGAAGAGAAGCCTGGTCGCGGTCCATGGGCGCTCCTTCGGCTCCCTGGTAAGCTGGAGCCCAAATAGGGGGTCGGCAGAGCGCCCTTATAGCACAACCCGGCATCGCTGCGCAATCAGGCCAGCCGTGGCGTAAGGCCACGGAACAATTGTTTTTCGCGCAACCTTGGGGTACACTTCCGGCGGGCTGTCGCCCTATCGACCCAACTTCGGAGAACTGCATGTCACCCGATCAACTCCTGCACCTGCTCGGCTTGGGAGTGCTGCTTTGTTTGTCCGCCTTTTTTTCCGGCTCTGAAACCGCTCTGCTCTCTCTCGATCGTCTGCGGGTCAAGTACCTGGTGCAGAAAAAGCGCCGGGGGGCCGAGCGGCTTGAGGCTTTGCTCAACCAGCCAGATCGACTGCTCGGAACTATTCTGGTCGGCAACAACCTGGTCAATATCGCCGCCTCGGTGTTTGCGACCACGCTGCTGGTGCAGCTCTATGGCGAGCGGGGCGAACTGCTCACCATCCTGATTCTGACCCCATTGTTGCTGATTTTTTCGGAGGTCAGCCCGAAAAGCTATGCAGCCCAGTATCCGGAGAAGGTCTCTTTTTTTGTTTTGCGGCCGATCCTGCTTTTGATGTGGCTGTTCAGTCCGGTGGTCTGGCTGGTGACCGGGGTGTCTCGGCTGCTGACCCGGCTGTTTCGCGGTGGAGTGGAGCGCCCGATCATCTCCGAGGATGAAATCCGCTCTATCATCAGTGTCGGCGAGGAAGCCGGGGTGGTGGCCAAGGAGAAGCGCCGGATGCTCCACGGGGTGTTCGAGTTGGCCCAGATCCAGGTTCGGGATGTGATGATTCCCCGCACCGAGGTGGTCGGGATTGAAGTCAGTGCCAACTATGAGCAGGTGCTGCGATTGGCCCAGGAGGCCCATCATTCGCGCTTCCCGGTCTATGAGGGGTCGCTGGACAGCGTGGTCGGCATCATCCATTCCAAGGATATCCTCAATTTCGTCGACCAGCCCGAGCGCTTTTCCTTGCGGGAGTTGGCCCGCGCCCCATATTTCGTCCCTGAATCCAAGCGGATCGAGACCTTGTTGCAGTCTTTCCGCAAGAAGAAGGTGCATCTGGCGGTGGTGGTTGACGAGTACGGCGGAGTCGAAGGAATCGTCACTCTGGAAGACATCTTCGAAGAGATCGTCGGCGAGATTCAGGATGAGTACGACGTCGAGGAGGAATTGATCCGCGAGCTATCCCCGGGCCGACTGTTGATTGACGGCAGTGTCTCGCTGCGGGTGATCAATAAGCGCTTTCGCCTCAATCTGGCCGAGGAGCATTCCAATACCCTGGCCGGTTTTCTGCTGCGGGTCCTTGGGCAGATCCCTCGCGAGGGCGATGAGTGCGAGTCCGACGGGGTGCAGTTTATCGTCCGCAAAGTGGTCAATCACCGGGTCGAAGAAATCGAAATGCTGCTGCCAAACACCCTGCCAAAACCCTGATCGAAATCCCTGATAGCCCACTCCTTCCAGCCAGTTGGCCTCCCTTCGCGGGGAGGCCTTTTTTGTTGTCCGGAGTAATCTAAGTTCCTAAAAACGGGGAAAAACTTCCTTGACATAGGAGGTGCCTGCCGGTATATTTTCCCCAATAAATGTAAAAGAGTGTACATTTTGCCCATAAGGGGGCCAAATTGATCTTCCAGGGTGAGTTCAACAATACGATTGATCCCAAGGGGAGGGCGAGCATTCCGGCGAAATTCCGGGAAGTGCTGAGCTCTGCCTTTGGTGACGATTGTCTTGTGGTCACCAAAAACCTGGAAGGTGGTCTCACTGGGTTTCCCCTCTCCAGTTGGCAGGCTCTGGTCAAGCGGATTCAGGAAAGTGCACCCTCGCCGGAGAAAAATGCCATGGTTCGATTGATGATCGGCCCAGCGGTCGAGTGCGGTTTTGACAAGCAGGGGCGGATCCAGCTCCCCCAGGCGCTGCGCGCCCATGCCGCCATCGAGCGGGAGGTCGTGGTGGTTGGTCAGTTTGACCGCATGGAGCTCTACAGTCAGGCCCGCTACGCCCAGGTGACCCAGGCCTCTGAAGATCTGCTCAAGAGCAATCTCCAGTTCGTTGCTGAGATGGGTTTTTAGGTGGAAGGGACCGAGTCGTTTCAGCACCTTTCGGTGATGCCTGCAGAGGTTCTGCGGTATCTGCAACCTCGGACAGGCGAGCTGTTCCTGGATGGAACGGTGGGAGCCGGGGGGCATTCTCGCTTGATCCTCGAAGCGTCAGCTCCCAGTGGTCGTTTGATCGGGCTGGATCGCGACCCGCAGGCGCTGGCCAAGGCGACCGAGGTGTTGACGGGTTTTGGGGCTCGGGTGCAACTGCACCACGCCAATTTTTCCAACGCCAACCAGGTGCTGGCCGAGTTGGGCGAACCAGCCCTGGATGGCCTGCTGCTTGATCTGGGGGTCTCCTCCTACCAGTTGGACGCCCCTCAGCGGGGCTTCTCCTTCCGCTCCGAGGCGCCGCTGGATATGCGCATGGATCAAACCACCGGGGTGACCGCCGCCGAGGTGCTCAACAGCTGTGATGTTGCGGAGTTGACGCGGATTTTTCGGGAGTACGGCGAAGAGCGCTACGCCGGCCGGATCGCCCGGCGGATCGAGCGGGAACGCCAGCAGACGCCACTGGAAACCACCCGTCAGCTGGCTGAACTGGTGCGGGGATCGGTTCCAGGGGGCTTTGTCCCAGGGCGAATCCACCCGGCCACGAGGGTGTTTCAGGCCCTGCGCATCCATGTGAATCAGGAACTCGACCACGTCGCCAAGGGCCTGAAGCAGGGTCTTGAGCTGCTGCGAATCGGCGGGCGGATGGTGGTTATCAGCTTTCATAGCCTCGAGGATCGGTTGGTGAAGCAGTTTTTTGCTGGTCAGGCCCGCAGCTGTATCTGCCCGCCCCGGCTGCCCCTCTGCAATTGCGGGCATCAGCCCAGCGTCGAGGTTCTGACCCGCAAGGGAGTGCGGGCCGGCGAAGAAGAAGTCAACATCAATCCCCGCGCCCGCAGCGCGGTGCTTCGAGCCATCCGGCGCATTCGTTGAATTTTCCGTCCCCTCTGGGGGCATCTGGTCTGTGGAGGGTAGTATGTCCGATACCATTTTAAGAGCCATTCCAAAAGTCGGTGGCTTGACCCTGCACCGACCCCATCTCGCTCACGCCTTTACCTTTATCGCCATCCTGCTGGTGGTTTCCCTGTTTTTTGTCTGGTCCCGCCTGCAGGTGGTCAATCTCGAATACAATATTTCCAGCCTTGAGAGCCGGGTTCGCGACCTGGGGCAGGAGACCAAGCGACTCAAACTCGAAGCCGCCAGTCTGCGTAATCCGGTGCGTATCGAACAGGCCGCCAGGGCGGAATTGGGCCTGCGTCTGCCGACACCTGAACAGATCATTATTGTTCAGTGATGGATAAGTTGGAGAAATGGACACGGGTCCGGATCCGCTTTGTTGGTTTCCTGTTTGTTCTGGCCTTCATCCTGGTGGTCGCCCGGGCTTTTCAGTTGCAGGTTCTCGGGCAGGAGACCTGGCAGCGCCGGGCCGAGCGCCAGCATCAAAAGGTCATTCCACTGACAGCCCAGCGCGGCACTATTTACGATCGCAACGGCGAGGAGATGGCGTTGAGTATCGAGGTCGACTCGATTTTTGTAGATCCGCAAAAAGTGACCGACCCCGAGGCTGGGGCCAGGGCGCTCTCTGCGGCGCTGCAGATTCCCTACGCAACCCTCAAAACCAAGCTCAGCGCCGATAAGAGTTTTCTCTGGATCAAACGCCAGATCTCTCCCCGGGAAAGTGAACAGGTTCGCAGCCTGAACATCCCCGGGGTGAATTTTATCAAGGAGCATCAACGCTTTTACCCCAATTCGGAAATCGGAGCGCAGGTGCTGGGCTTTACCGGCATCGATCCGACCGGCCTGGAGGGGGTGGAGCTGAAGTACAATGCCCAACTGCTCGGCCAGGGTGGTTACCTGGTGATGGAGCGCGACGCCCTCGGCCGTGGCATCGGCGCCGGCGCCCAGGCCGTGGAAGGGGCCTCCCGCGGCAACGACGTCTACCTGACCCTGGATAAGAATATTCAGTTTCTGGCCGAGAAGGAGTTGGCCGCCGGGGTCAAAAAAGCCCGGGCCAAAGCCGGCACGGTGATCGTGCTCGATGCCCGCAATGGCCAGGTTCTGGCGATGGCCAGTCAACCAGATTTCAATCCCAACGCCGCCGGGACTTTCAAGCCGAGTCAGTGGCGCAATCGGGCTTTGTGCGATACCTATGAGCCGGGATCGACCCTGAAGACCTTCGTCATGGCCGCGGCGCTGAACGAGGGGATTGTCAAGCCGACCGACCGGATTTTTTGTGAAAATGGCAAGTTTCGCATCGGCGGGCGGACCATCCATGACCATAAACCCCATGGCTCCCTGACCGCGTCTGAGGTCATGAAAGTCAGCTCCAATATCGGCACCGCCAAGCTCGGGAAATTGCTGGAGCGGGAGCGGCTTTACCGCTATCTCTCCGATTTTGGTTTCGGTACCCCCACCGGCATCGATCTTCCCGGGGAGGTCAGTGGCCTGCTGCGGCGGCCCAACCAGTGGTTTGAGATCGATCTGGCGACCATCTCCTTCGGCCATGGAATCAGTGTCACCCCGCTGCAACTCGCGACAGCCACGGTGGCTCTGGCCAATGGCGGTTACCTGATGTCCGCCCCGCTGGTGTCGAAGGTGGTCGATCGGGATGGAAACATTCTGGAGAAGCACGAGCCCAAGGTGGTCAGGCAGGTTGTTTCGCCCCTCTCTGCGCAACAGGTTCAGGATATGATGGGCCTAGTCAGCGAGGAGGGTGGAACCGGGACTCTCAGCAATGTCCCTGGCTTCAAGGTTGCGGGAAAAACCGGCACGGCGCAAAAGGTCGATCCGGTCACCGGCGGCTATTCCGCTGACAAGCGGGTCTCCTCTTTCGTCGGCTTTGTACCGGCCAAAGATCCCCGCCTGGTGATTCTGGCCGTGATTGATGAACCCGAAGGGGTGACCTACGGTGGCCTGGTGGCGGCTCCGATCTTTTCACGGATTGCCGATCAGACCTTGCGCTACCTGAAAGTTTCTCCGACCCACCCGGTGGTGGCATCGGCGCTGCCGGCTTTGACCGACATGCCCCAGGAGTTGCCCCAGGAGATTGTCCAGGCGGATGCGGAGCTGCCACTGACCGAGAGCGGTGAGGTGGTCGCCACTATGCCCGATTGTCTCGGGATGAGTTATCGCCAGGTAATCGAAGCCATGGGACGCACTGGGCTCAATATCAAGCTCAACGGCCGAGGGAGGGTCGTCGAGCAGTCGCCAACCGCCGGTCAGGCCATTACTTTCGGTCACGAAGTCTGGGTCCGGCTGGCGCCGCCCTCGTAAAAATAGCCTTTGACATTTCCCCGCAGCAATAGGAAGATGCGCGATTCTATGAAGCTTTCCGCCCTTCTCATAACTCTGGCAACCCTTCGCAGCGAAGGTTCGCAAGAGCTCGAAATCACAGGTCTCCACTACGACTCCCGCAAGGTCGAGCCGGGTGGAATGTTCTTTGCCCTGCGCGGTGCGGCGGTGGACGGCCATGATTATATTGAGGCTGCACTGGCGGCCGGGGCGGTTGCCGTGGTGCTGGAGCAGGAGCGGGTACTTCCCCCGGGCGTTGCCGCCATCCAGGTGGCCGATGCCCGCCTGGCCATGGCCCGCGTGGCTGCAGCTTTTTACGGTGATCCGACCGCCGATATTCCGGTTATCGGGGTCACCGGGACCAATGGCAAAACCACGGTCACCTACCTGGTCGAGGCGATACTGCGCGCCGCCGGCAAAAATCCGGCCGTGCTCGGCACCATCAACTATCGCCTTGGCGACCAGCAGCGCCCCTCTCTGCATACCACCCCGGAATCTGTTGACCTGCTGGCCACCATCGCCGAGTTCCGTGCCGCCGGCGCCGATGCCCTGGTGATGGAGGTATCCTCCCACGCTCTGGAGCAGCGCCGGGTCGATGGGGTGCGCTTCGATGTCGGTGTCTTCACCAACCTGACCCCCGAGCATCTCGACTACCACGGTACCATGGCCAATTATCTGGCCAGCAAACTGCGGTTTTTTACCGAACTGCTCCCCCGCTCCATGGGGCGTGGGGTGCTCAATCTCGACGATCCCCAGGTGGCTGAACTGGCGGCGACTCTCCCCGCTGCGCTGACTTGCGGCCGCCATACTGCGGCTGCGGTGCGGGCCGAGGATGTGGAGTTGTCGCTGCAGGGGATTACGGCCACGGTGGTCACCCCGGCCGGTGCGCTGCAACTGCGGTCGCGCCTGCTCGGTGAGTTCAATCTGCAAAATCTGCTCTGTGCGGTGGCGGTCGGAACGGCCCTGGAATTGCCACTGGAGATCATTGCCAAGGGGTTGGCCGAGGCGCCGCAGGTTCCCGGGCGGCTGGAGCAGGTGGAAAACCAGCATCAGGCGCTGATGGTGGTCGATTATGCCCACACCCCGGACGCTCTGGAGAAGGTTCTGGCGACCTTGGTCGCTCTGCAGCCCCGCCGGTTGTTGACCGTATTCGGCTGTGGCGGCGATCGGGACCGGACCAAACGACCGGTGATGGGAGCGATCGCAGCCCGTCATTCCGATCTTGCCGTGGTGACTTCGGACAATCCGCGCACCGAGCAGCCCTTGGCGATCATCGAAGAGATCAAGGCCGGGGTGTTGCGGGTGTTCTCCCGGGAGTGGTCGCTGGCCGAGGCGGAAAAGGGAGTCGGGCGGGGTTTTGTCTGTCTCCCCGATCGGCGCGGTGCCATCGATTTTGCCGTCGATCAATTGCAGCCGGGAGATCTGCTGCTGGTTGCCGGCAAGGGACATGAGGATTATCAGATCATCGGTCGCGAGCGGATTCATTTCGACGACCGGGAAGAGATACGGCGGGCACTGCTCCGCCCAAAAGGCCGGATATGAATTGGGATCTGCAGACCATTGTCCAGTTGACCGCTGGCCGGCTCGCCCCTGCGGGAGCCAAAGCTACGGTGAACGGGATTTCCTCCGACAGCCGCACGGTGCGGGAGGGTGAGCTGTTTGTGCCGCTGCGCGGCGCCAACTTCGATGGCCACGATTTCCTCTCCCAGGCGGTGCGCCAGGGGGCGGTGGCTTGTTTGAGCGAAGAACTGGTGGCCGGGCTGCCGGTGCCGGTGATTATGGTTGAGGATACCCTGCGGGCCCTTGGTGATCTGGCCGCTGGCCGTCGCCAGGAGTTTTCGATCCCGGTGGTTGGGGTGACCGGTTCTTCCGGAAAAACCACCACCAAGGAGATGCTGGCGACCATTCTGAGTCAGGCCAGCGACGGCCTCAAGACCGAAGGCAATTTCAATAATCTGATCGGCCTGCCGCAGACCCTTTTCCGGCTCGATGCCAGTCATCAGTGGGCGGTATTGGAGATGGGAATGAGCGCCCGGGGGGAAATCGCCCGGCTGGCCGAGATCGCCGTTCCCGATATCGGTATCATCACCAACGTCGGGGAAGCTCACCTGGAAACCCTGCACGGCCTCGACGGAGTGGCGCGGGCCAAGGGGGAGCTGTACGTGACCCTGCGTCCGGGCGCGACCGCCGTGATCAACGCTGACGATGAGCGGGTGGTGCGGTTGCCGGTGGCCAATGGCGTGCGGCGGTTGCTCTACGGTCTTGGCCCTGAAGCCGAAGTGCGGGGAGAAAACCTGATGGTCGGCGGCGACACGGTCGGCTTTGACCTCTGCCTGACCGCGGGGCGCTGGCCGGTGCGGTTGCAGGTGGCAGGCCGGCATAATGTCCACAACGCCCTGGCGGCGGCCGCTGCCGCCAGTGCTCTGGGGCTGCCGGGGGCCATCATCGTCCAGGGACTGGAGGCCTTTCGCACCATTGCCGGGCGGATGGAAGCTCTGCATCTGGAGAGCGGCGTGACCCTGCTGGCCGATACCTACAATGCCAATCCCCTTTCGGTGAAGGCGGCCCTGCTGGCGCTGGATGAAATGGGCGGCAGCGGAGCCCGGGTTGCGGTGCTCGGCGATATGCTGGAACTCGGCGCTCAGGCGACGGCCCTGCATCGCGAGGTCGGAGCCGAGGCCGCAAAAAGAGCTGATCTGTTGATTGCCATGGGGAGTCTGGCTGGCGCGGTGGCTGAAGGGGCCCGCCAGGCCGGATTGCCCGAAACTCAGATTCGCATCGTCCCCAGTCACGAGGAGGCGGTGGTTGTGTTGCAGGAATTGTTGCGCCCCGGGGACCGGGTGCTCGTCAAAGGTTCGCGGGGGATGCGGATGGAACGCATCTGCGCCGCACTGCGGGGAGTGGAAACCCGCCAGGCCGTTGGCCATCACTGAGGAGTCTCATGCTGTATCACCTGCTCTATCCGCTGCATACCGAGTTTTCGGTCTTCTATATCTTCCGGTTCATCACCTTCCGGACGATTTATGCCACCATTACGGCCTTGGTTATCTCCTTTATTCTCGGCCCCTGGATGATCGCCAAGTTGCAGAATTTGCAGATTGGTCAGAGCATTCGCAAGGTCGGGCCCGAGTCCCACTTCAAAAAAGAAGGGACCCCGACCATGGGTGGGACGCTGATTCTGGCCGCCATCGTGCTGCCGACCCTGCTCTGGGCCGATCTGACCAATATTTACGTCTGGGTGACCCTGCTGGTGACGGTCGGTTTCGGCGCCGTCGGTTTTGTCGATGACTACCGAAAGGTGAAAAAGCGCAACAGCGATGGCCTCTCGGCCCGGCAGAAGATGTTCTGGCTGATGGGGATTTCGCTGACTGCCGGGATCATTCTCTATTGCTACCCCTCCTTCCGCACCACCCTGGCTTTCCCGTTTTTCAAGGGTTTGGTGCCGAACCTCGGGCTGTTCTATATCCCCTTCGCCATGCTGGTGATTGTCGGTACCAGCAATGCCGTCAACCTCACCGATGGTCTTGACGGTCTGGCGATCGGGCCGATGATCATCGCGTCGGGAACCTATCTGATTTTCGCCTACCTGGCCGGTAACGCCAAGCTTTCCGAATATCTGCAGATCAGCAGCGTGCAGGGGGCGGGTGAGCTGGCTGTGCTCTGCGGGGCGATGGTCGGCGCCGGGCTCGGTTTTCTCTGGTTCAATACCTATCCGGCTCAGGTCTTCATGGGGGATGTCGGCAGTCTCTCCCTCGGTGGCGCCCTCGGCACCATCGCGGTGATCACCAAGCAGGAGATCGTGCTGGTGATCGTCGGTGGCATTTTCGTGGTCGAGGCCCTGTCGGTGATTTTCCAGGTCACCTCCTTCCGGCTCTATGGCAAGCGGATTTTCCGCATGGCGCCGATTCATCATCATTTTGAACTTAAGGGCTGGCCGGAGCCGAAGATCATCGTGCGGTTCTGGATCATCAGTATCATCCTGGCCCTGGTGGCCCTTTCAACCCTGAAACTGCGGTAACGATGCGCCAAGACTTCCGCCAGCAGCAAGTGATCGTGGTCGGTGCCGGCAGCACCGGGTTGGCCCTGTGCCGCTATTTCCAGCAGCGCGGCGCCGGGGTGGTGCTCTCCGACGCCCGCCGCCAGGAAGAGATCTCCGGTCTGTCCGAACTGGCCGCCGCCGGAATCAGTTTCGATTGTGGCCAGCACAGCACGGAGCTGTTTCTGCAAGCCGATCTGGTGGTCTTGAGCCCCGGAGTCCCCGAAACCATTGCCGCGGTAGTGGCTGCTCGCCAAGCCGGCATCCCGGTATTGGGAGAGATTGAAATCGCCTGGCGGGAGTTGACCGCACCGCTGATCGCCATCACCGGCACCAACGGCAAATCGACCACCACCAGCGTCATTGGGGCAATTTTCCAGCAGTGGGGGATGCGCACCTTCGTTGGCGGCAACCTCGGCCTGCCGCTGATCGAAGCCACCGGCCGCGACGACTGGGACTGGGTCATCGCCGAGCTCTCCTCCTTTCAGTTGGAGACGATCGAGCAATTTCGGCCCCGTTACGCTCTGCTGCTTAACATTACCGAGGACCATCTCGACCGCTACCCCGACATGGCCAGTTACATCGCCGCCAAGGCGCGGATCTTTGAAAACCTGCAGCCTGACGATGTGGCCATTCTCAACGCCGAGGATCCCCTGGTCGCCCAACTGGCGCCGAGCATCAACGCCTGCCAGGTCTGGTTCTCCTCGGCTCGGTTGCTGGAGCAGGGGATGGGCTACGAGGCGGGTCAGATGGTCTGGCGCTGGCAGGGGTGTGAAGAGCGTTTCACCGCCAAGGAACTGCGCCTGCGCGGCCTGCACAATGTCGAAAACGTCATGGCGGCGCTGATCCCTGCCCTGCTCGAAGGTTGCCCGCCCCAGTTGGCCTGGAGTGCGGCCTGCGCCTTTGCCGGACTCGACCACCGGATGGTGGCGGTGCGGCAGTTGGACGGGGTCTGGTGGTTCAACGATTCCAAAGGGACCAATGTCGGCAGCGTGGTTAAAAGCCTGGCAGGGCTCGAGGCTCCGGTAACCCTGATCGCCGGCGGCAAGGACAAGGGGGGCGACTATGCCCCGCTGGCCGAACTGGTGCTGGAGCGGGTGGCCCATCTGCTGCTGATCGGCGAGGCCTCCGGCCGCATCGCCGAGGCCCTTGGCAGCTTGACCGATACCCGCTTTGCCGCCACTCTGCAGGAAGCGGTGACCTTGGCCCGTCAGCTCACTCCCTCCGGCGGAGCGGTGCTGTTGTCGCCGGGTTGCTCCAGTTTTGACATGTTTAAAAACTATGGCGAGCGTGGGGAGATCTTCACCCAGGCGGTCCTCGCCCTGCCGGAGAAGGAGTGCTGTCGGTGAAGATCAAGGACCAGGGATACGATACCTCGATCCTGTTGCTGGCGGTGGTGCTCACCTGCCTCGGCGTGGTCATGGTCTATTCCTCCTCCTCGATCATGGCCGCCAAGCGTTATTCTGACGGCTTCTTCTTTCTCAAGCGCCAGGGAATCTTTGCCGCAGCCGGGTTGCTGGTGATGTTCGTATTCATGCACATCGACTACCGCAAGCTGCGCCCCTTCGCGGTGCCGTTTCTGCTTGGTTGCATCGCCCTGCTGGTGGCAGTGCTGATCCCCGGCATCGGCTCCAGCGCCGGAGGGGCCTCCCGCTGGATCCGCCTCGGCGGTATCAATATCCAGCCGGCGGAAGTGGCCAAACTCGGCCTGATCCTCTACATGGCCCACTCGCTGACCAAAAAGCGTGACAAGATCAAAAGCTTCAAGCTTGGCTTCATCCCCTACATGGTGGTGCTGGCAGTGCTGCTCGGCCTGGTGCTCAAGCAGCCCGACCTCGGCAGTGCCTTGACCTTGGGAATTGTCGCCATGGCGATGCTGCTGGTGGCCGGCACCCGGTTGAGCTATCTGTTTTCCCTGGTCATTCTGGCGATGCCGTTTCTCTACTTTCTGGTCATGCACAGCGATTATCGCCGGCGGCGGATTCTGGCCTTTCTCAACCCCTGGGACGATCCCTCCAATACCGGCTTTCAGATCATCCAGAGCTGGATCGCCATCGGCCTTGGCGGCATCTTTGGCCAGGGCTTAGGTGAGGGAAAACAGAAATTGTTCTATCTGCCCGAGGCCCATACCGACTTTATCCTCTCGGTGCTCGGTGAAGAGTTAGGTTTTATAGGGGTGTTCGTGGTCGCCTCATTGTTCCTGGTGTTGGTGATGCGGGGGATCCGCACCGCCCTCGGCGCCCCCGACGACTTCGGCCGTCACCTGGCCTTCGGCATCACTCTGCTGCTTGGCCTGCAGGCCTTCGTCAACATGGCGGTGGTGATGGGGATGGTGCCGACCAAGGGACTGGCGCTGCCTTTCCTCTCCTACGGCGGCACCAGCATCATGACCACCCTGGTGGCAATCGGTATCCTGCTCAATATCTCCAAACAAGTGCCGGGGGAGGGACGATGAAACTGCTGCTGGCCGGGGGAGGGACCGGTGGACATCTGTTCCCGGCGGTGGCGCTGGCCCAGCGATTGCTGGCCACCGACTCCAAGGCGCAGGTGCAGTTTGTCGGCACCGCCAAAGGGATCGAGGCCAAGGTGCTGCCGCAACTCGGCCTGCCGCTGGAGACCATCGAGATCAGCGGTTTTGTCGGCAAAGGCTGGCTCGGCAAACTGGCCCTGGTGCCGCAGTTGATCACCAGTCTGCGCCAGTCGCTGCGGATTCTTGGCCGCTTTCGTCCCGATGTGGTGGTCGGCGTCGGCGGTTACGCCTCGGGCCCGGTGCTGCTGGCTGCCAAGTGGCGCCGCATCCCGACCTTGATCCACGAACAGAACGCCTGCCCGGGCTTGACCAATCGTCTGCTGGGGGGGTGGGTTGACCGGGTCTGTCTGAGTTTTTCCGAGTCCCATTGTGCTTTCCATCGCGGACGCACGGTGCTCACCGGCAATCCGCTGCGCCCGGGGATGGAAGATTGCCCACCGCCGCAGGGGAGCGAGCCGACCCTGCTGGTGTTCGGCGGCAGTCGCGGCGCCCGGGCCATCAACGAGGCGATGGTGGCGGCCCTGCCCCAGTTGCAAGCGCTGCAACCGCTGCGGATTCTCCACCAGAGTGGCAGCGAGGATCTGGAACGGGTGCGGCAGGGGTATCAGGCCGCGGGTTGGGAGAATGCCGAAATCGTCCCCTTCATCGATGATATGGCCTCTGCCTACGCCCAGTCCCACCTGGTGATCTGCCGGGCCGGGGCCACCACCCTGGCCGAACTCACCGCCTGTGGGCGGCCGGCAATCCTGATTCCCTACCCCCACGCTGCGGCCGATCACCAGACGGCCAACGCCCGGGCTTTGGCCCGCAAGGGGGCTGGGTTGCTGCTGGCCCAAACCGAGCTGAGCGGTGAGCGTCTGGCCCGCCTGACGGGCGACCTGCTGCAGGATCGCGACCGCTTGGGGACCATGGCCGCGGCGGCCCGGATGATGGCCAAAAAGGGCGCGGCCGATCTGATACTGCAGGAATGCCGGATTATCGCCGGCGGAAAATAGAGGGTTTTATGTACGGACGAATTCGCAAAATTCACTTTATCGGCATCGGTGGCATCGGCATGAGCGGTATCGCCGAGGTGCTGCTCAACCTCGGTTACGGGGTCTCCGGTTCCGACCTCAAGGAAAGTGAAATCACCCAGCGGTTGATCTCTCTGGGTGGCGAAATTTCCTATGACCACCGGGCGGAAAATGTGCAGGAAGCCGATGTGGTGGTTACCTCCACTGCGGTGCGCGCCAACAACCCGGAAGTGGTCGAAGCCCATCGCCGCCTGATCCCGGTAATTCCCCGGGCCGAGATGCTGGCCGAACTGATGCGGATGAAATACGGCATCGCCGTTGCCGGTACCCACGGCAAGACCACCACCACCTCCATGGTCGCCACCATTCTTTCCCATGGTGGCATCGATCCGACGGTGGTGATCGGCGGCCGGCTTGACTCCATCGGCTCCAACGCCAAGCTGGGGCAGGGCAAGTTCCTGGTGGCCGAGGCCGACGAATCCGACGGCTCTTTCCTCAAGCTGTCGCCGACTATCGCCGTGGTCACCAATGTCGATGCCGACCATCTCGACTACTACCGCGATCTGGATGAAATCAAGGAAACCTTCGTCGACTTCATCAACAAGGTTCCCTTCTTCGGCGTCGCGGTGCTCTGTCTCGATGACCCCAACATCCAATCCTTCATCCCCCAGGTGAAGAAGCGTTTCATCAGCTACGGACTGACCACCCAGGCCGATTTCAACGCCACCGACATTGAATATCGCGGCGACCGCACCTCTTTTGAAGTTCATCATCGGGGCCAGCGCCTCGGCCGGCTCTCCTTCCGCATGCCCGGTCGGCACAATGTCCTCAACGCCCTGGCGGCGGTGGCGGTGGCGATGGAACTGGAGATTCCCTTCGAGGCCATCGTCGAGGGGATGCGGGAATTCGGCGGCGTGCAGCGGCGCTTCCAGATCAAGTCCGAAGCCGATAACATCATGGTGGTCGATGATTACGGCCATCACCCGGCCGAAGTCAAGGCGACCCTGGCGGCGGCCCGCTCCGGTTGGGATCGGCGGCTGGTGGTGGTGTTTCAGCCCCATCGTTACAGCCGCACCCAGGCTTTGTTTGAAGATTTTTTGACCGCCTTCTACCAGGCCGACCACCTGGTGGTAATGGATGTCTATGCGGCCGGCGAAGATCCAATTGCTGAAGTGAACGCGGCGGCTCTGGTGGCGGGCATTTCCGGTCATGGCCATAAGGATGCCCAGCATATCGCCGAGCGCGACAGCGTGGTCGCCCATCTGATGAGCGTGGTTCGTCCGGGTGATATGGTGATCACCCTCGGCGCAGGCAGCGTCTGGCAGGTCGGCGAGCAGCTGATTGCCCGCTTGAAGGAAAAATCAGAGTAGGAATGGGATCGATGACCCGCGACGAACTGAAAACCAAAAAAATCGGCGTGCTTCTCGGCGGACTATCGGCCGAGCGGGACATCTCCCTGCGCACCGGCAACGCCGTAGTGAAGGCTCTGACCGAAGCCGGCTATCAGGTGGTGGCAATCGATGCCGGTCGCGACCTGGCAGCGCGGCTGACGGCCGAAGGGGTGGAGGTGGCTTTCATCGCCCTGCATGGCCGCTTCGGCGAAGACGGCACCGTGCAGGGGCTGCTGGAAATGCTGCAGATTCCCTATACCGGCAGTGGCGTGCTGGCCTCCAGTGTGGCCATGGACAAGGTCACCACTAAGAAACTGCTGCTTTACCACGAACTGCCGACCCCGGGCTTTGAGGTCTTCCGCCAGGGCGATAACCTGGATGAGCTGCTGGCGCGCTGCCGACACTTCCCGCTGGTGGTCAAGCCGGCCCATGAGGGCTCGACCCTCGGTTTGAGCGTGGTGCGCAGTGTCGAAGAGTTGCGCGCCGGCATCGAGCTCTCCCTGAGCTTTGACCCCAACGTGCTGATCGAAGATTTCATTCAGGGCCCGGAGGTGACCGTCTCAGTGCTCAACGGCGAGGCTCTGCCGATCATTCAGGTGGTTCCCAAGGGGGGGCTGTACGATTACCACGCCAAGTACACCGCCGGGCAGACGGAATATCTGCTGCCGGCCCCGGTCGAACCGGTGCTCTACCAGCGCATTCAACAAGCCTCTGTCGCCGCCTGTCAGGTGCTGGGTTGCAGCGGCGCGGCACGGGTCGATTTCATGATTCGGGAGCGGGAGTTTTTCTGCCTCGAGGTCAACACCATCCCAGGAATGACCGAAACCAGCCTGCTCCCCAAGGCGGCGGCCCAGGCTGGAATTTCCTTTGGCGAACTGGCACAACGAATTCTTGAAGGGGCCGCACTGGCCAAGTAGCAAAAAAGCGATCGGCGCAGCAGGATGGAGCAGCGGCATGCAGGATTTCAAAGCCCCGAGACCCAATAAGGTCCAAGGCAACCGGCGCACAAAACCGAAAAAAGCGCCCCGTGACTGGAAGAAATTCTTCCACCGGGCGCTGCGGGTCGTGCTTTTCTCCGGAAGCCTGGCGCTGTTGGTTGCTGGGGTGGGGGTGGCCGCCCATCTAATTTCAACTTCAGGCTTCTTCAATGTTGACAGCGTCCGCGTGGTCAACCAGAATCGGGTCTCGGCAGAGGACGTCCTGGCCCGCTCCGATGTCCGCAAGGGGAGCAGCATCTTCAGCCTCGACCTGGAAATGATTGGCGGCAAGATCGCTGAAAACCCCTGGATTTCCAAAGCCCGGGTGGAGCGGGTTTTCCCCAGGGAAGTGATCATTCACGTCGAGGAGCACCAGCCCCGGGCGATCGTCCATGTCGGTTATCTCTACTACGTGGACGCCGCCGGAGAGGTGTTCAAAATTCTCGAGCCAGAGGACAGTCTGGCGCTGCCGCTGATCACCGGTTTGGAGCGCCCACTGTTGCTGGAAAAGCCCCAGGAGGCCAGGAAACTGCTGCTGGAGGCTCTGGAGTTGATCACTGAACTGGAGTCGCGTCAGACCTTCAATCTGGAGGATGTCTCAGAAATCAATATCGATCCGGCCGATGGCTTCGCGCTCTACACCTATCGCAACGGGGTTCCGGTGCGGATGGGGTTTGGCAGCTTCGCCAGCAAACTGGATCGGCTGGAACAAATTTATGCGGACCTGGAGCCTCGGCTTTCGGTCCTCAAGTATATCGATCTCAACGTTATGGAGCGTGTAATCGTCAAGGTCGAAAAACCCAAAACCACTGGCAAGGGCTAACGGCCACCGCTTAAAGGGGAGAATGATGAACAATCGTAGGGACAATCTGATTGTCGGTCTGGATATCGGCACCACCAAGATTTGCGCCATTGTCGGCAACTTGACAGAGGATGGCATCGACATCGTCGGGATTGGGACCAGTCCATCCCGGGGGTTGCGCAAGGGGGTGGTGATCAATATCGAGAGCACCGTTGGCGCCATTCAGAAGGCCCTTCGCGAAGCCGAATTGATGGCCGGTTGTGAAATCAAGACGGTCTTTGCCGGCATCGCTGGTGGCCACATCAAGGGGTTCAACTCCCAGGGTGTGATCGCCATCAAAAACCGCGAAGTCAACAACGAGGATGTGCGCCGGGTCATCGATGCCGCCAAGGCGATCGCCATCCCGATGGACCGCGAGGTGATCCACATCCTCCCCCAGGAATTCATCATCGATGACCAGGACGGCATCAAAGAGCCGCTGGGGATGAGCGGGGTGCGACTGGAAGCTAAGGTGCATATCGTCACCGGCGCCGTCGCCAGTGCCCAGAACATCATCAAGAGCTGCAACCGCGCCGGGGTCGACGTCGCCGATATCGTGCTGGAGCAGTTGGCGTCTGCGGAGGCGGTGCTGTCAGCCGACGAAAAGGAGCTCGGAGTCGCCCTGGTTGACATCGGCGGCGGTACCACCGATCTGGCCATCTATGTCGACGGTGCCATCAAGCACACCGCGGTCCTTTCGCTGGGGGGGAACCATCTGACCAACGATATCGCCGTCGGTTTGCGCACGCCGATGGCCGAGGCGGAAAAGATCAAGCATACCTACGGCTGCTGCCTGACTGGCAAGGTCGGTAAGGATGAGACCATCGAGGTTCCTTCCGTCGGCGGCCGCGAACCCCGCATCCTTTCCCGGCAATTGCTGGCCGAGATCCTTGAGCCGCGGGTTGAGGAGATCTTTACTCTGGTCAACCGGGAGATCATCAAGAGCGGCTTCGAAGACCTGATCGCTTCGGGTGTGGTGATCACCGGCGGCACCTGTATTCTCGACGGCATGCCGGAGTTGGCCGAGCAGATCTTCAATCTGCCGGTGCGCCGCGGCGTTCCCCGGGACATCGGCGGGCTGGTCGACGTGGTCAACTCGCCGATCTACGCCACCGGCGTCGGACTGGTCAAATACGGCAGCCGCAACATGCAGGTGAAGAATTTCAAGGTCGGCAACGAAGAAGGAACCTTTGACCGGGTCGTGCGCCGAATGAAAGAATGGTTCGGCGAGTTTTTCTGAAAACTAGTTAGCAGTGTGTTCTGACAACAATCGGTCGCATGCGGAGAACCTGCGACCATCATAAGAAGGGGAGGGAGTCATGTTCGAGTTCGATGAAAGCATTGACCAGACAGCGAAAATCAAGGTAATCGGGGTCGGGGGCGGCGGCGGCAACGCGGTCAACACCATGATCGATTCGAACCTTGAAGGGGTCGAGTTCTACGCTGCCAACACCGATGCCCAGGCGCTCAAGCGCAGCCTGGCGCCGATGAAGGTACAGCTTGGCGGCAAGTTGACCAAGGGGCTCGGGGCCGGCGCCAATCCGGAGGTCGGCCGCGAGGCCGCGCTGGAGGATCGGGCCCGTATCGCTGAAATTCTCGAAGGCGCCGACATGGTCTTTATCGCCGCTGGTCTCGGCGGCGGTACTGGAACCGGGGCGGCCCCGATCATCGCTGAGGTGGCCCGGGAAATCGGCGCCCTGACTGTCGGCGTGGTGACTCGGCCATTCTCCCGGGAAGGCAAGCAGCGCCATACCAAGGCCGACGACGGCGTCGAGCGGCTCAAGGCCGTGGTCGACTCGCTGATCGTCATCCCCAACGATCGTCTGCTCGGGTTGGCCGGCAAGAACATGAGCATCCTCGATGCCTTTAAGCCGGCCGACGATGTGCTGCGGCAGGCGGTGCAGGGGATTTCCGACCTGATCACCACCGAGGGGATGATCAACGTCGACTTTGCCGACGTCAAAGCGATCATGAGCGAGCGCGGCATGGCGATGATGGGTATTGGTATGGCGGAAGGGGAAAAACGCGCATCCCAAGCCGCCCAGCAGGCAATCAGCAGCCCGCTGCTGGAAGACATCGACATTTCTGGTGCCAAAGGGGTGCTGGTCAACATCACCGGTTCCTCGACCATGACCATGGAAGACTTTGACGAAGTCTCCCGGATCATCCACGAGAAGGTCCACGATGACGCCAATATCATCATCGGCCTGGTGATCAATGAGGAAATGGGGGACCGGATCAAGGTCACCGCCATCGCCACCGGCTTCGGCGGCTGTTTCGAAAAAGACCGCCGTCAGGTCGACAAACTCAAGGCCAACATGGCCTCACCTTCTGCCAAGATCGACCGCGACCTGCCGACCTTCATTCGTGATCGCCAGCAACAGACACCCCGTAGTCACCGTTCCCTGGGGGGCGACGATCAGGAATATGATATCCCAACCTTCCTGCGTAAGCGGGTCGATTGATACCTGACCTGAGGTAGTCCGCCGCCAACGGAGGGCGGGCTCTCGCCGGCAGCCCTTTGTCTGCTCTTGGAACCTCGGGTTAATGTGACTTTGAAATGCTTGTCACGCTCCGTGCTGGTTCTCCGCCCGGCGCTTTCGGAGCAGTGTCTGAACTGTTTGTGATGCAGATGGATGACTCCCCCATCAATGGGGGCCGCCTTTGGCGGTCCCCTTTTTCTTTGCGACCGCTTCCCCTTTAGCTACAATGAAGACATTCCAGGCTCAGCTGCTGTCCCCCGCATGTCCGTTATTTTGATTGCCCCATAGAGAAGGGAGCTCAATCCGTGTCCCGCAAGCTCATCGACAATGCCCGCCGCCGTCTGGCTGGCGAGACCGGCTGCCAGGCCAACCCCTGGGGAGGCCGCTTGAGCGTCGCCCTGATCTACCCGAATACTTATCACCAGGCGATGAGCAACCTCGGCTTCCTCTCTATCTACCACCTGCTCAACAGCCGCAGCGATACCCTGTGCGAACGCTTTTTTCTCCCCGATCCCGATGAAATCGCCGAACACCGGAAAACCGGCTATCCGTTGTTTTCGCTGGAATCAGGGCGGCCGCTGCAGGATTTCGACGTCGTTGCCTTCTCCATCTCCTTCGAGAACGACTACCTGCATCTGCCGCTCCTGTTCGAACTGGGGCGGGTGCCGCTGTTTGCCGCCGAGCGCAGCCCCAACGACCCTTTACTACTCTGTGGCGGAGTCTGTGCCTTTCTCAATCCCGAACCGTTGGCAGAGATCATGGATCTGTTCGCCATCGGCGAGGGGGAAGTGATCCTGCACGAGTTGCTGGCAGCATTGATTCAGGGCGGCGAACGTGCCGAGATGTTGCGATCTTTGGCAAGGCTGCCGGGGATTTATGTCCCCAGTCGCTACCAGGTGCACTATCACCCGGATGGCACCCTGGCGGCACAAACCCCGCTGGTCGGCACTCCCCCTGTGGTGAAACGGCAATGGCTGGCCGATCTCGACTCGGCGGCCAGTCGCTCCTTTATCCAAACCGAGGCGACCGAATTCGGCGATATGGCGCTGACCGAAGTCTCTCGCGGCTGTTCCCGTGGTTGTCGTTTCTGCGCCGCTGGATATATCTACCTGCCGCTGCGGGAGCGCAGCCTGGAGAACCTGGTCGCCCAGGTCGAGACCGGGCTCTGCCAACGGAGCAAGGTCGGCCTGGTTGGCGCCGCGGTCTCAGATTATCCGCAGATTGCTGAGTTGAATCAGGAAATCCTCAATCGTGGCGGGAAGATCTCCGTGGCCAGCCTGCGTATCGATGCCTTGACCGCCGCCGAGGTTGCGGCGCTGAAGGCCTCCGGGCATCGCACTGTGGCCCTGGCCCCTGAAGCCGGCAGTCAGCGGATGCGTGACCTGATCAACAAGAATCTCGATGTCGGGCAGATCCTGCAGGCAGTGCGGTTTTTGGCCGAAGGGGGGATTCCCAACCTCAAGCTCTATTTCATTATCGGCCTGCCGACGGAAACGGAAGCCGACATTCTGGAAATGCTTGAATTGGTTGAGCAGATCCGGGAAGTGTGGGTGGAGGAAGGGCGCAAGCGCGGCCGGTTGGGGAACATTACCCTCTCGGTCAATCCGTTCATTCCCAAGCCCTTCACCCCCTTCCAGTGGGCGGGGATGGAGCCGGAAAAATCCCTCAACGCCAAGTTGAAAAAGATTCGGAGCGGTATCGCCCGTCTCGGCAATACCGAAGTTTTCTTCGAGTCCCTGCGCTCGGCGCAACTGCAGGCTCTGCTCTCCCGGGGTGACCGGCGCCTGGGTCGGTTACTGCCGGAACTGGCGGCGGGAAAAAACCTCAAGGCCGGCTGCCGCAGTCTCGGCCTGGACCCGGATTTTTACACCACCCGCGAGCGCAGCGCCGCTGAGCTCTTCCCCTGGGAGGTCCTCGACAGCGGGGTCTCTCGAGATTATCTCTGGCTCGAATACCAGCGCGGCCTGGCCGGCCAGCGTACCCCTCCTTGTCAAGTCGGCTGCAAACGTTGCGGTGTCTGTGGGTAGTTCTCCCTATACCATTTATAGAAAAAATTCATCTCGGCTTGTCAACGGCTTATTTACTGCTACCTTTGACGACATGCTTTAGGACGACCGAGGTCGCCATGTGCCGAAGGAGGAGCCGATGAACCAATGGATGGGTTATGGCGTGCGGGTTTTTGGGCGGATCGCCCTGAGCCTTGTTTTGCTGGCCTGTGTGCCGATGCCGGGCTGGAGTGCCCAGTTACAACTGGCCTCCGATACCCTGCTGCGGGTATTTGACCGGGAGCAGCCTGGAAGCAGCAATAGCGACCTGGCCGTGCCAGCCTATGAATATCTGCAGATTGATGCCGGTAGTCTCAACGAACGCGGGCTCTCCTTTCATCTTTATGGCTGGGGTCGGGCCGATCTGGCCGGAAGTGATTATTTTCAGAAAGATACCGCCGGGGAGCTGCTCTACGGCTACCTCGAGTACACCCGGGCCTTCAGTAATCTGAATCTGCGCCTTGGCCGTCAGCATGTTTTCGACGGGGTCGCCAACGAAAGTGTTGATGGTCTACGGGTCAGCAGTGACCTCGGGCGCTGGATCGCCATCTCCCTCTACGGCGGTCAGCCGGTGGCACTGGATGCCAAGAACGGCCGCAACGGTGACGCTATCTGGGGTGGTCGCCTCTCTCATCATCTCGGCAGTCGTTATGATGTCGGCGTGGCTTACCAGGAGATCCGCAACGACAGCAAGACCGCCGAACAGCGGCTCGGTCTTGACGCTTCTGTCGCTTTGACCGACAGTGTCGGGCTCTACGGTTCGTCTGTGCGCAACCTCGAAACCAGGGGATGGGCCGAGCATGCTTGGGAGCTGCGTTGGGATATTGCCGAATTCCAACTGCGTCCCTTTTACCGCCAGGTCCAGTACGACGACTATTTCAACGCCGGAGTCCAAAGCGCCAACCCCTTCCGCTTTCTGCAATTGACGGCTGAAACCCTTACCAGTTACGGCGCCGATGCCAGTTGGCGTCCCTCCTCCAGTTGGGAACTTGGCCTTACGGCTAAAGCTTACGATTACAAGCGCGCTTCCGGAAAACCGGCCTACCTCGCCGGGTTGCTGAGCTGGCATGGTGCCGGGCTGACCCAGGTCGGCGGCGAACTCGGGTTTATGGAGGGGGATGATGTCACCAGCAACTACATCCTCAGTAGAATTTATGGCTATCTGGATCAGGTCATCATGCTCGGAGGCGGGTTCATCAGTGGCGACCTGATGTATGTCAACTATGACCGCCCGGTCTTCGGCAAGGACCATTCCCTGTTCGCATCACTGGGGGTGGGGCGGTCATTCTTCAATAAGGCCCTGACCCTTTCCCTGACCGGCGACTACAGCCAGGATCCCTATTTCGATAACGACCTGCGGGGCATGCTGGTCGCCAAGTATCGGTTTTCCCGTTAAAGCCATCAGCCCTCGATCTGTCAGGAGCGCACCTATGTTGACCCTGAACCGTATAGCGAAACTCTGTCTCCCCCTGGCCATTGCCGCCTTGGTCGCCTGTGCCGGCCTGCAGGAAAGCTATATCCTTCCTCCGCAGCATCCAGCCGAGGCTGAACTGGGGGCCCGTCCTCCCGTCTGCACGGATTGCCATCAGGCCGATGCCAAGGGGCTGGCCTACAGTCGCTACAATCACACCACCAGCTTTGCCGGCAACCACCGGCAGGAGGCGACCCAGAGCGAACGGGTCTGTGCCCTCTGCCATCAGACCAGTTTCTGCAACGATTGCCATGCCACCCGGGTGGAGCTGAAACCGTCGTTGAAAAACCAGGGCGAAACCTATCGCAAGACCCCCCACCGCGGGGATTATCTCACCCGACACCGGTTTGATGGCCGGGTCGACCCGTCGTCCTGTTTCCGCTGTCATGGCAACCCCAAGGCGGCAAAAACCTGTGTTGCCTGTCACGGCTAAGCCTTGCTGCTGAAGGAGGGAACCATGTCCCGAATCATTGTACTTGTGGGCAGTCTGATTGCCGTGACCCTGCTGGGGTTTGGCTGTGCCGATCAAAACAGCAGTTCGGCTTCCCCGGGAGCGGTGCATCCGGCCGATTGGGGGCGTAGCCACGCCACCCAGGCCCAGGATCTGCGCGGCTGCCAGGGGTGTCACGGCCTCGACTTCGCCGGCGGCAGCAGCAACGTCAGCTGTCTCGACTGCCATGCCTCAGGGCCGCCGTTCCTGATTCACCCCGACAGCTGGGTCGATGTTGTCGGCGCCCATCAGGATTTTGCCAACACTCTGAGCTGGACCACCTGCGCCATTGCGGCCTGTCATGGTTCTTCCTTGACCGGGGGCCAGGCCGGGCCGAGCTGTTTCAATCTCAGCGTCAGTTGCCATGCCGGCACTCAGGGTGACCCTCCGGCCCCGGCCAGCCATGCTGTCATCCCCTTCACCTCCCCCCTCAATCACGGCGCTTTGGCCAAAACCGATCAAATCTACTGTCAAAATTGCCACGGTCGGCCGCCAACGACTTTTGACGGCGGCTTCATTTCCGACCCTGCGATCCTGAACAATCTGCGCTTCGACGGTACTCCGGTCAACGGCAACTGCTCCGTCTGCCATCCGGTCGCCATGGCCCACCCGCAGGACTGGGACGGCCCTGGGCCGATCACTCATCGCGGTAACAACACCCCGGCCTGCGCCTTGTGCCACAACACTGGCAGCGCTGGCCCCGGTCCGGTCCCTGCGGCGCCAAGCTGTTTCGTCGCCAGTCACGCCGATGGCGCATCCAACATCGCCGTGGCCTGCCATGGCGATCAGGGCGTCGGTGCCTTCATTCACCCCCGCGGGGCCGCCTGGCTGCTCGCCAGCGCTCATGGCGCCAGCTCCATTAGCGATCGCGCTGGCTGTCTGGTCTGCCATGACATGGGCACCGGCGGTACCCTGCCGACCCCTGCCTGTCGCAGCTGTCACACTGCGGCCGATCCGCCGCTGGCTCTTGGGGAGTGCACCTCCTGTCACGGCAACGGTCCCAACGGCACGATCTTCCCCAATCGTCTCCGCCGTCACGGAACCCACAATGGGGTCATCGGCTGCTCCGGTTGCCACAGCAGTTTCGGCAGCGGCAGCCTGCAGCACTGGTTGCCCGATCCGACACTTCCTGCCAACGTGCTGATTCCGACCAGTGCCTACCGCGGCACCGATCCGGCCGGACAGCGGATCGTATTTACCCCGGGAACCCCATCGTCCAATGCCACCTGTACCGGGGTTTGCCACGGCGTAAACCACACCAATTTCAGCTGGTGACCATGCTGGCCTTGACAGCTTGTTTCCACCTTGTAGAATTATGACCGCTTCACTAACCTATTAACGGAGGAATCGAAATCCATGTCCCAGGAGAGAACCGGCGTCATCACTTTCAAAACCAATCCCATGACCCTGCTCGGCCCCGATATCAAGGTCGGTGATGCCGCGCCTGACTTCCGCGTGGTCGACAACGGCCTGCAACCGGTCACCCTGGCCTCCTCGGCCGGCAAGGTACGGCTGATCACGGTGGTGCCGTCTATCGACACCCCGACCTGCGATACCATGACCCGTAAGTTCAACGAAGAAGCCGCCAAGCTTCCCGCGGCGGTGGTCAGCTACACCATCAGCCTCGATCTCCCCTTCGCCCAGAAGCGCTGGTGCGGTGCCGCGGGGATCGAGCGGGTTCAGACCCTCTCCGACTACCAGGACCGCTCCTTTGGCCTCAACTACGGCCTGCTGATCAAGGAACTCAAACTGCTGACCCGGGCGGTCTATGTCATCGATGCCCAGGGGAAGGTCGCTTATCGGGAGATCGTCAAGGAAGTCACCGCCGAGCCCGACTATGCGGCGGCGCTGGCGGCGGCGAAAAAACTGGTCTAGATTTTTTCGGCCACGAGACGAAAAATGCCCCCGTTGTTTCCACGGGGGCTTTTTTCGTTTGTTATGATGGGGTCTGCTGGGGGTCAGAAGCGGAAAAATCGTTGCAACAGGCTGCGCAGGCTGAAACCGCCACCGAGTTGCTGCTTGACCTGACCCACCTTGCGCTGGACCCGTACCCCGGTGCCGAGGATTTTTCCGGCCCGAGCGGTGCCGAAGACCAGAACCAATAGCCCCACCACCAGCAGGATTTCCCAGAGACCAAAACCGAACATCGCTAACTCCTTTGCCTTCATGGCTGAGAGGTCATCCTATCCCGAAGTCGGTCGCATGGCAACCTTTGCCCGCCCCCATCCTGGGGATGGACTTGATCGGGATGACCGAGTTATGCTGAGTTTTCGAGTTTTCTTCAAAGACCATGGGCTTTATAACCCCAAAGAAGGTGCAAAACCGGAACCTTTCTTTTTAACGCAGAGCCGCGGTGAAACAGAGGGCGGAGAGATAGGTATTTCTTCTGCGGACTCTGCTCTCTTTGCGTCTCAGCGTTAAAGCTTTTGTTTGGGTTATCGGTCCGAAAAATAAAGGGTCAAACAGCTATGAACGTTGAACAGATGAAACAGGTGCTGGCCGAAATTCTTACCAAAACCGACCTCACTCCCTGCGTGGTCGGCCATCGCGGGGTCGGCAAAACCGCCGGCATCATCCAGGCCTGTCGGGATCTCGGCAAGCGCTATGTCCCTCTGCGGCTGGGGCAGATGGAGGTCGGGGACCTGGTTGGCATCCCCTTTCGCGAGGGGGAGGTGATGCGCTGGTCGCGCCCCTCCTGGTGGCCCGAAGCCGACGATGCGCCGACGGTGGTGCACTGTGACGAGCTCAACCGCGCCCAGCAGGAAGATACCCTGCAGGCGATCTTCCAGTTCGTCGAGCCCCCCGTCGAGGGGCAGTGGCGGGCCCTGCACACCCATCAGCTCGCCCCCCGGCACAAGGTGGTGGTCTCCATCAATCCCCCCGACGGCAGCTACCAGGTGGCGACCCTTGACCGCGCCCTGCTTGATCGCATGGTGATGCTCTATGTCGAAACCGATCATGCCTGCTGGGCCCGCCATGCCAAGTCCAGGGAGTTCGATGTTTCGGTGCAGCAGTTCCTGGCTGGCAACCCGCACCTGTTGTCCCAGCCCGGAAGCCCGCTGGATATGCAGATGGAGCCGAGCGAGCGGGCCTGGGAGATGGTCAGCACCCTGCGCAAGAGCTGCCGTTTTCCCGCCGACCTGGAGATGGAGGTTTACGCCGGCATCATCGGCCAGGAAGCGGCGGTGATGTTTCTGCGCTGGTGTGGCGAGCAGCAGGGGCGGCCGGTCACCGCCCGCGAGGTTCTGGATAGCTGGGAGGAGGTGGTCGAACGGGTCGCGGCCCAGCGTGACGATCTGCAGGCTGCGACTTTGAGTGATCTGCTGACCACCCTGCAACTCGAGCCCCGAATGAGTCCCGAGCAGGAGCGCAATTTGGTGAACTATATCGGTGTGCTTCCCCGAGACCTGCGCTTCGGGCTGGTCAAGTCGCTGCTGCAGATCCCCAAGGTTGCCGCCGCGATCAGCAAGGATGAGTACGACGCCGTGGTTTTCGACGCCATCGCCGAAATCAGCCGCGAGGCCTGCTGAATCCCATGGTCTGCCGCGAACTGGAAAACGCCGTAGTGCGGCTGCTCAAGCACCGCCCCTTCTACGGCCATCTGCTGCTCGGCTTCCGCCGCCGCAGCTGCCAGGGTCGCTACCCTCTGGGGGTGACGATCCGCGACGGCGTGCCGACCCTGGACGTTCAGCCCGAGCTGTTTGCCGCCCAGGAACCGGCGGTCCAGACCGCTCTGCTCGAACACGTCCTCAAACATATCCTGCATCTGCACCCGGTGAGGCGCAAGGGGAGGCACAGTCACGACTGGGACCTGGCCTGCGATCTGGCGATCAACCCGAGCATCGCCGATCTTCCTCCCTGCGCAGCAATGCCGGCCCGTTTGCGCCTTGATGAGGGGCTGGCGGCCGAGGAGTATTACCGCCTGCTCGCCCCTCCATTCGACACCGGCAACCAGGAGGGGCAGGGCCTGGGCAACGCCAGCCCCGACAGCGGCCAGCATGTCGAGGCCGGCGAGGCCGAGCAGCCTAACGCCCTTGAGCGGTCCAAACTCGACACCCTCGATGACCACGCCAGCTGGCAGCAGGCCGACAGCACCCCCGAACGTCTGGCTGAAGAGGTCGTTCGGGGTCTGGTGCGTGACGCCCACCGCAAGAGCCAGGGGGAGGTGCCGGGCGAGCTGCGCAGCCTCATCGCCGGGCTGCTCGCTCCGCCGCTCATCCCCTGGACGCAGGTGCTGCGGCAGTTCGTTGCCACCGCCGGCCGTATCGGCCAGAAAAGCACCTGGAAGCGGGAACACCGCCGCTTTGGCCACGACACACCCGGCCGGCGCAAACGCCAGCGTCTCACCTTGCTGGTCGGTATCGACGTCAGCGACTCCACCAACCAGGCTCCGTTGCGAGACGCCTTCGCCCGCGAACTGCTGCAGATCGCTCGTGGTCGCGACAGCCAGATCACCGTTCTCTATGCTGGCAGCCGCATCCAGCGCATCGACAGTTTGCGCGGCGCCCCCGGGGTGGTCGAGGCTTACCACGGCGGCGGCTTCACCGACCTGCGACCGGTGTTCGACTACGCCCGCACTCTGCATCCGCGCCCGGCCGCGGTTATCTATCTCACCGACGGCTACGGCCCCGCTCCCGAGAACATGGATTTTCCGACCCTCTGGGTGCTGACCAAAGAGGGGCAGAAACCGGTCGCGTGGGGGGTGGAGTTGCGGTTGGATGCTTAAACAGGAGGATTCATGGATCAGCCCCAACCGATGACCGTCGACAGTGTCCGCGAGTTGCTCGAGGCCGCCGGCGCCAAGGTGATGGCCCGCTCCGGCCGCAGCGAACACTACAGCGCCCCGCGGGAGTTCTCCTTTGAAGTCAAGGGAGTCTTCGGCAACGGCCTGACCCTGCACATCGTCGCCCGCCAGTTCAACTACCGCGATCCCTGGGAGGCAAGCGGCCGGGTCAATGACCTGGTCGACGTCAGCCTGCTGCTGGATGGCTCCTATACCCCCCTGCCCAAGGGCCACGCCTGGTTTCAGGGGCGGGATGAAGAGACCGGGGTGGATGAAGATGGCTTGAAGGAGATCATCGCGGTCGTGGGTGGTTTGAATCCGAAGATCCTGGCGCTGCAGAAATTGACCGGCGATTTGTAGGGCTTTCCTCAGCTCGGCCGCAGTTTTTCCCCTGGATGGTAATCGGCTCTTGTCTAAGACAGGGGCTTATGCTAGTTTTCATATGTTTTAGCCCGTCTAATCCTATCCTTAAGGAGTCAACGATGAAGCCGATGCGTTTCCTGTTGCTGTTGGTCCTGCTGTTTGCTGTTTCGAGTCTGGTCGCCGGATGCCATGGTCCGCATCACCGGGGGATGGGGGCGAAAGGGGGTTGCTGTAAAATGATGGCCGACAAACCCTGCAGCGGAAAACCGTGCATGGTCACCTCGGAGGCAAAATCTGGCGAAAACCAGCGCGCTGATGTCCTTTACAGCTGCAACTGCGGCCCCGAGTGCAAGTGCAACAGCCTGAGCAAGGCGCCGGGCAACTGCAGTTGCGGCAAGCCCTTGGCCTGGGGGCACGTGGTGCGGGTCGAGGGGGATGAAGCCCTTATCTGCAGCTGCGCCGAGGGGTGCCAGTGCGCCATCGACGCCAAGGACCCGAGCAAGTGCAGCTGCGGCAAGCCGCTTAAGCGCGTCAGTCTCAAAGGGAGCGGGTTGTTCTTCTGTAATTGTGGCGGGTCCTGCGGCTGCAACACGGTGAACATGGCCGCTGGCAAGTGCAAATGCGGGATGGAGCTCAAACAGCGATAAAGACCTGTCATCATGCAGCACCCAGAAGGGGGGGGGAGTTTCGACTCCCCCCCCTTCTTTTTTTTAGAATCCATGCAGCCCTTTACTTGCTCGGGAAGGACGGAGCCAGAGCGAATCTTTTCCGGCACGGATGTTATAATGCTCCGGTGCCTGGACTTGAAAAAGAAGGATAGGATGCCTCAAGAAGTACCAAAGGAGAAACCATGGCCTCCCCCCCGCTGCTGCATATAGAACAACTGACCAAGAGCTACCGTGAGGGGGAGAGCCGCCGCACCATCTTCGCCGACCTCAATGCCAGCATCGCCGGTGGTGAAAAGGTCGCGCTGCTCGGCCGCAGCGGTTCGGGCAAGTCGACCCTGCTCAACCTGATCAGCGGCATCGATCAGCCCGACGCCGGCGATGTGGTCATCGACGGCACCGTCCTCAATCGCCTCAGCGAACACCAGCGCACCCTGTTTCGCCGCAACCATATCGGCTTCATCTTCCAGTTCTTCAACCTGATCCCGACCTTGACGGTGCGGGAGAATCTGCTGCTGCCACTGGAGCTCAAGGGGCGCATCGGCGCCGACGAAGAGCGCCGGGCCGAGCAGCTGCTGGCCGAGGTCGGCCTGAAAGACCGCAGCGCCAGCTTTCCCGACCGCCTCTCCGGTGGCGAGCAGCAACGGGTCGCCATCGCCCGAGCCCTGATCCACCGCCCCAAACTGCTCCTGGCCGATGAACCGACTGGCAATCTGGATGCCGACACCGGCGGCCGGGTGCTCGACCTGCTCGAGCGCCTGCTGCGTCAGGACGGCGGCACCCTGGTGCTGGTCACCCACAGTACTGAAGTGGCCCGCCGGGCCGATCGAGTGTTGACCATCCGCGATGGCCAGTTGCTGGAGACCAGCGCCGAGGCGCCGCCATGATCCTCGCCCGGATCGGCTGGCGCAGCTTCCGCCGCCATCCTCTGCAGATCCTGTTCGCGGTGCTCGGCGTCGCTCTCGGGGTGGCGGTGGTGATCGGCATCGATCTCGCCAACAGCAGTGCCTCCAAAGCCTTTCGCCTCTCGGCCGAAACCCTCTCCGGCAAAGCGACTCACCAGATTATCGGTGGCCCCGAAGGTCTGGATGAGACGGTCTACCGGCGGCTGCGGCTCGAACTCGGTTTTCGCGCCAGCGCGCCGGTGGTGGAAGGCTACGGCGCTCTGCCCGCCCTCGACGGTCGCACAATGCAGCTGCTCGGGGTCGACCCTCTGGCCGAGCAACCATTCCGCAGCTACAGTCCCAGCCCCGGTGCCGGGGTCGATTTCGGCCGCCTGCTCAGCGAGCCGCAGACCGCGCTGCTGCTTGATGGGACCGCCCGCCGCCTGGGCCTCGCCCTCGGCCAAACCTTCCCGTTGGATATCGGTGGGCGGCAAGTCACCCTGACCCTCGCCGGCATCCTCGCCCCCCGCGATCAGCTGACCGCCCAGGCCCTGGCCAGCCTGGTGATCGTCGACATCGCCACCGCCCAGGAACTCCTCGGCCAGCTCGGCCGGCTCTCGCGCATCGACCTGATCCTCCCCGAAGGCCTGGCTGGAGAGGAGCAACTGGCGGCCATGGCAGCCATTCTTCCACCCACGGCCTCGGTCGTTCCGGCCTCGGCCCGGGGCGAGGTGATGGCGCAGATGACTCGAGCCTTTCAGCTCAACCTCACCGCTCTGAGCTTGCTGGCGTTGGTCGTCGGCATGTTCCTGATCTACAACACCTTGACCTTTGCGGTGTTGCAGCGCCGGCCGCAGCTCGGCATTCTGCGCACCCTTGGCGTCACCCGTCGGCAGGTGTTCGCTCTGGTGCTGGGTGAAGCGCTGGTGATCGGAGCCGCTGGCACCGCCCTTGGGCTGCTGCTTGGCTACGGTCTCGGCCAGGGTCTCCTCGCCCTGGTCACCCGCACCATCAACGATCTCTATTTCGTGCTCAGCGTCCAGGAACTGACGGTCAACTCCTGGTCGTTGCTCAAGGGGGTGCTGCTCGGTCTCGGCGCCACCGTCGCCGCGGCGGTCATGCCGGCTTGGGAGGCCGCGCGCACCGCGCCTCGAACGGTCCTGGTCCGCAGCAGTTTGGAAAGCCGCCAGCGCCGTCTTGTTCCGTTGGTGGCCCTGGGCGGGACGCTGCTGATGGCGGCCGGCGGCGTGGCCCTGGCGATTCCGAGCAAAAGCCTGCCGCTGAGTTTCGCCGCCCTGTTCGCGCTGATCACCGGCTATGCCCTGGCGGTTCCGGGGATGACGGTGCTGCTGCTGCGCGGGGTGCAGGGGCCTCTCGGCCTGCTCGCCGGGGTGCTTGGCCGCATGGCCGCCCGTGACCTGCGCGCGTCGCTGAGCCGCACCGGCGTCGCCACCGCCGCCCTGGTGGTCGCGGTCTCGGCGACCGTCGGAGTCGGCATCATGATCGGCAGCTTCCGCCTCACTGTCGAGCAGTGGCTGCAGAGCTACCTGCGGGCCGACCTCTACGTCACCACCCCCAGCGCCGGTTTCGAACCGGTGCGCCCACCACTGCCGCCGGAACTGGTGCAACGCATCGCCGCGACTCCGGGAGTGGCGACCTCCACTCGCGCCCGCCACCTGATGGTTGAGCGCGAGGACGGCCCCTTCGAGCTGTTCGTGGCCGAACTTCCCCGGGAGAGCTTCGACGGCTACTGGTTCGCCGAGGGGGACCCGGAGGCGATCTGGAGCGCCTTCAACGGCGAGGCGGCGGTGATCGTCTCCGAACCCTTCGCCTACCACCGCGACATCGCCCGCGGCGACATCCTGCGCCTGCGCACCGATCGGGGGCTCGTCGATTTCTCCATCGCCGGGGTTTTCACCGATTACAGCTCCGATCGCGGCCGGGTCACCCTGAGCCGCGCCGTTTACCAGCGTTACTGGGATGATCGCTCCGTCGATGCCCTTGGGCTCTACCTCGCCCCTGGAGCCGACCTCGAAACCGTGGCCGAGGCGGTACGCGCTGGCAGCGGTGGCAGTCAGCAGCTGATGGTCTATTCCAACCGCTCCCTGCGGGAAACCTCCCTGGCGACCTTCGACCGCACCTTCGCCATTACCGCGGTGCTGCGGCTGCTGGCGGTGGTGGTCGCTTTCGTCGGCATCCTCAACGCGCTGATGGCGATGCAAATCGAGCGCTCCCGGGAACTGGCGGTGCTGCGCGCCCAAGGCCTCACCCCCCGCCAGCTCTGGATGCTAGTCAGCGGCGAGACCGGCCTGATCGGCCTGATCGCGGGTCTGCTCGCCCTGCCGCTGGGGATCATTCAGGCGATGGTGTTGATCCTGGTCATCAATCGCCGCTCTTTCGGCTGGACCATGCAGACGGTGCTGGCCCCCGAGGTGCTGCTGCAGGCGGTGCTGCTGGCCCTGGCGGCCGCCCTGCTGGCCGGAATCTACCCGGCCTGGCGCATGGCCCGCACCAGTCCGGCCCTGGCCCTGCGGGAGGAATGACCATGCCCTGGCAGCTGTTCTTTTTACTTTTATTCCTCGCCGGCTGCAGCGACCCGGCTCCCGCTCCTCGGGACACCCCGCAGCTAAGCCTCAGCGACACCCTTGGTGGGGACGAATCCGCCGGCTACGCCAAGGCCCTGCAGCCACGCACCTTTTTCTTCCCCGCCGACCACGGCCCCCATCCAGAGTTCAAGACCGAGTGGTGGTACTATACCGGCAATCTCGCCGCGACCGATGGCCGCCGCTTCGGCTACCAGCTGACTTTTTTTCGTATCGCTCTCGCTCCCGAACAGATCCCGCGGGCTTCGGCTTGGGGAAGCAGCCAGGTGACCATGGCCCACTTCGCGGTCACCGACCCCCAAGGCAAGCGCTTCTTCAGCGAAGAGCGTTTCGCCCGCAATGCCCTCGATTTGGCCGGCGCCCAAGCCGCCCCCTTCCGGGTCTGGCTGGAAGATTGGCAGGCCAGCGGACCGCAGCAGACTTTCCCCATGCGGTTGCAGGCCGCCACCGAGCAGGTCGCCATCGATTTCACCCTGGAGGCTGGCAAGCCGATGGTGTTGCAGGGGGAGCGGGGGCTGAGCCGCAAGAGCGACGAAGCCGGCAACGCCAGCTACTACTACTCCCTGACCCGCCTGCCGACTCGCGGCACTCTGCGCCTGGGAACGGAGGAATTTCAGTTGGCTGGCAACAGCTGGCTCGACCGCGAATGGAGCACCAGCGCCCTCGCCCCCGACCAGGTCGGTTGGGACTGGTTCGCCTTGCAGCTCGATGACGGCCAGGAGCTGATGTACTACCAACTGCGCCGCAAGGATGGCAGCGTCGATCCCGCCAGCGCCGGGGTCTGGGTGGGGCGAGATGGCAACACCCGCTTGCTGAATCAGGGGGAGGTGAGTCTGGAGAGTCGCAAGAGTTGGATCAGCCCCCGCGGTGGCCGTTATCCGGCCAGTTGGCGCTTGCGAGTTGAGCGGGAGAATCTGGATTTGACCATCGAGCCGCTTCTGGCCGATCAGGAACTGGACGTCACCATCCGCTACTGGGAAGGGGCGGTGAAGATTACCGGCGAGCGAGCAGGCCAACCGGTGAGCGGCTATGGCTATGTGGAATTGACCGGCTATGCGGAAGGGGGAGAACGATAACTCATTTCTGGGAATGAGCTTCAATCGAGAGACCTCTTGGCGTCGCACCAACATCAACGCCGCAGCCGGATCTGCAATCCGCTGCGGCGTTGGTATTTTGCGCTCAATTTCGGGCAAGGACTACCCGGTTCACGGCAGCTCTGGGTGGCACGCGGCCCCTTTGCCCGTTGGGGAGTCCATGAGGTTCCGAATCTGCCCCAGAGAAAAGGCGAGGGCGGCATCAGCTGTGGGGCTGAGCCGGTCACCGAACTCCATATCGACGGCTGGCAGGGTCAGCAGGTAGCCGGTTGGGGCGTGGCCGTAGAGGCTGGCCGCCAGGTGCAGCAGCAGCTCGGGTGAGAGCTGATGGCCGCAGCTGCCGGCGGCGGCGTTTGCATCGAGGGGGGTGAGGATCAGCGGTTCCCACTGCCCCCGCCGGGCATCGAGAAACAGCACCCGCTCGATCTCGGGGGCGGCCAGCTCGAGAGCCAGTTCGGGGGTGAGCTGATGCAGCGCCAGTACCCGGGTCTGTTCGGTCGGCAGCTGGAGTTGCAGTTTCTCGGCGAGGCGGTAGCCGACCCCGTCATCCCCCCGCAATTGATTACCGTAGCCGATGATCAGCCACATCAGCCGCGCTTGACCTCGTCGAGCAGCTGGCCGTCGGCGGCGCGCAGCTGCACCTGCAGCGGCATGCGGCCGGCCTCGTGTGTGGAGCAGCTCAGGCAGGGGTCGTAGGCACGGATACCGTGCTCGACCCGGTTGAGCAGCCCCTGGTCGAGCTTGTCGCCGGCGAGGAAGCGCTCGGCCAGCTGTTTGACGGTGCGGTTCATCGCCAGGTTGTTCTGGCCGGTGGCGATGATCAGATTGACCTTTTCCAGCAGGCCGTTGTCGTCGACCTCGTAGTGATGGAACAGAGTGCCGCGGGGGGCCTCGCTGACGCCGATGCCGATGTTCTGGTTGACTCCGGCGCGGCTGCGGATGTGATGGTCGATGAGGATTTCGTCGGCGAGGATCTCTTCGATCCGCTCCAGGGAATGGAGGATTTCGATGAGCCGGGCGTAGTGGTAGTAGAAGCTGCCGCTGACCGGCTTGCCGTGACCGCCATAGTGGCGGAACTGGCGCAATTCGCGGTCAGCTTTGGGGGTGCCGGCGAAATCGCAGACGTTGAGCCGGGCCAGCGGGCCGACCCGGTACATCCCCTTGTCCGGCCCGAAAGGTTTGTAGTAGGGGAATTTGAGGTAGCTCCAGGTCTCTTCCCCTTCGGCGATCAGCTCCTGGTAGCGCTCCGGGGCGATCTGGTCCTCGACGATCTTGCCCGTGCTGTCGACGATGCGCAAATGGCCGTCGTAGTGTTCGAGGCCGCCGTCGGCGCCGACCAGCCCCATGAACAGGCTAGGGAAATCGCCGTAGGCGTCGAGCTCGCCGGCGAAGCGGTCGAGGGCGTCCTTCATCAGGTCGAGGGCGGTTTCGGTGGTGGCGTACATCTCCGGCAGCTGCTGCAGCAGGTCGGCCTTCTGCTCGGCGGAGAGGGATTTGCGCACCCCGCCGGGGACCGCCCAGGAGGGATGGACGCTGCGGTCGCCGAGGACGCGGATCACTTTTTGGCCGAAGGCCCGTAGGCGGATGCCGGCCCGGGCGACCTCGGGGTGAGCGGCGATCAGCCCGACCATGTTGCGCTCGGCCGGATTGGCGTCCATGCCGAGCAGCAGGTCGGGGCCGGAGAGCAGGAAGAAGCTCAGGGCGTGGCTCTGCACCAGCTGACCGTAGTTCATCAGCCGCCGCAGGGCCACCGCCGGGGCCGGGGTGCGCACGCCGAGGATGGCGTCGCCGGCCTTGCTGGAGGCGAGCAGATGGCTGACCGGGCAGATGCCGCAGACCCGGGCAGTGATGCCGGGCATCTCCCAGAAGCTGCGGCCGACGCAGAATTTTTCGAAACCGCGAAACTCGGTGACATGGAAGCGGGCCTCGGCGACTCGGCCGGCGTCATCGAGCTGGATGGTGATTTTGGCGTGCCCTTCGATGCGGGTGACCGGTTCGATGGTGACTGTCTGTGCCATGAAAACTCCTCTGAATCGGCCGTTAGCCGAAGGTGCGCATCTCGGGTTGCAGCTCGACCGGGCGGCCGTCGAGCAGGGCGGTGAGGGCGACGGCGATCCGCTCGGGGGCCGGCGGGCAGCCGGGGAGATAAACATCGACCTTGATCGCCTGGTGCAGGGGGAGGGCCTTTTTCAGCAGGGCGGGGAGCACCTTGAGGGATTCCGGGCCGATGGGGGCGCGGGCCTCGTGGTAGACGGCGGTGAGCAGGTCCTTGACCGGAATCCGGTTGCGCATGCTGGTGACGTTGCCGGTCACCGCGCAGTCGCCGAAGCTGATCACTAGCTTGCTGTTGCTGCGGATCTCCCGGGCCAGTTTGAGGTTTTCGACGTTGGTGATCGCCCCCTCGACCAGGCAGATATCGACATGTTCCGGAAAGTGCTTGGCGTCGACCAGCGGTCCGTAAACCAGGTCGATACGCTCAGTCAGATCGATGAGCAGTTCATCGAGATCAAGAAAGCTCATATGGCAGCCGGAGCAGCCCCCCAGCCAGACGGTGGCGAGGCGGAGTTTTTTCGCAGTTTGGTTCATCACATCATCCTTTGTCGGCATCAGCGCCGCCACTGACGCTTCTGGCGGCCATCGAGGATGCGGCGCAGAAAGCGGGATTCTTTTTTCATCTCGGCCACCGCCACCCCTTTATCGAACAGGGCTCCGGTGGGGCAGACTTCGACACATTTACCGCACTCGGTGCAGCTCTCGCTCTCTCCCCAGGGGCGGTTGAGGTCGGTGATCACCCGGCTGTTGATGCCGCGGTTGGCCACGTCCCAGGTGTGGGCGCCTTCGACTTCGTCGCAAACCCGCACGCAGCGCAGGCAGAGGATGCAGCGGTTGTGGTCAACGCCATAGCGTTCGTGACTGGTGTCCATAGGCAGTTCGGGGTCGAGGTAATCGTAGCGGACGTGATCCATCCCCAGTTCGGCGGCCAGGGTCTGCAGCTCGCAATGCTCGTTGCTGACACAGACGGCGCAGGTGTGGTTGCGCTCGGCGAAGGTCAGCTCGAGGATTTTCTTGCGGTAGTCGTTGATCTTGTCGTTGTGGGTAACCACCACCATCCCTTCCGTCGCCTCGGTGGTGCAGGCCGGGAGCAGGCGGGGGGAGCCGGCCACTTCGACCAGGCAGAGGCGGCAGCCACCGCGGGCGCTCAGGCCGTCGAGATGGCAGAGGGTCGGCAGCTTGATCCCCTGGTCGCGGATCGCTTCGAGCAGATTCTGGCCGGCGCGGGCGCTGACCAGTTCGCCGTTCAAAGTCAAAGTAATGACAGGCATCAGCGCTCCTCCTTGAAAATAGCCAACTGCTTGGCATGCTCGGGCAGTTTCAGCAGCGGGATCTGGTCGAGCTGGCAGACTCCGGCCGGGCAGTGGTTGTCGCGGATGTGGGCCAGGTATTCGTCGCGGAAATAGTGCAGGGTGTTGAGCACCGGGTTGGGGGCGGTCATCCCCAGGCCACAGAGGCTGGTCTCCTGCACCAGTTTGCAGAGCTCTTCGAGGGTCTGCAGGTCGTTGTCCATGGCGCTGCCGTCGGTGATCCGCTGCAGCAACTCGAACATCTCGACGGTGCCGACCCGGCAGGGGACGCACTTGCCGCAGCTCTCGTCCATGCAGAACTCCATGAAGAATTTGGCCACGTCGGGCATGCAGCTGTTCTGGTTCATGACGATCAGCCCGCCCGAGCCCATGATCGAGCCGAGGTCTTTGAGGCTTTCGTAATCAACCGGGGTGTCGAGGTGCTTTGCCGGAATGCAGCCGCCACTCGGCCCGCCGGTCTGCGCCGCCTTGAACTGGCCGCCGTCGGGGAGCCCGCCGCCGATATCGAAGACGATGTCGCGAAGGCTCATCCCCATGGGAACTTCAATCAGCCCCGAGTTGACCACCTCGCCGCAGAGGGCGAAGACTTTGGTTCCCTTGCTCTTCTCGGTGCCGAACCCAGCAAACCAGCTGGCACCATGTTCGACAATCGGCGCGATGTTGGCGAAGGTCTCGACGTTGTTGATCAGGGTCGGATAACCCCAGAGGCCGCTCTGGGCCGGGTAGGGTGGGCGGGGAACCGGCTGGCCGCGCCGGCCCATGATCGAGGTCATCAGCGCGGTTTCTTCGCCGCAGACGAAGGCCCCGGCGCCGATCCGCAGGTCGATGCGAAAGTTGAAGCTGCTGTCGAGGACCCGACTGCCGAGCAGGCCGCGGCGCTCGGCGTCCTTGATCGCCTTGGCCAAGCGGGCCGCCGCCAACGGGTATTCGCCGCGCACGTAGATATAGCCCTGCTCGGCTCCCACGGCGTAGCCGGCAATTGCCAGCCCTTCGAGCACCCGGTGGGGGTCCGATTCCATGATGGTGCGGTCCATGTAGGCGCCAGGGTCCCCCTCGTCGCCATTGGCGACCACGAACTTGCGCTCCGCCGGTGATTTGCGCACCAGGTTCCATTTGACCCCGGCGGGATAACCGCCGCCTCCGCGACCGCGCAGGCCGCTCTTCTTGATCTCGTTGCAGACCTCCTCGGGGGTCATTTCGTGCAGCACATAGGCCAGCGCCCGATAGGCGCCGCGGGCGATGCTTTGCTCGATCTTCTCCGGATCGATCCAGCCGTTGTTGCTGAGGACGATTTTGGTCTGCCGGGCGAAGAAGGGGAGATCGGCGGGGAGTGCGGTTACGGTCGGTGGCGCCTGCTCCAAGCGGCTGCGGAGGATCTCCCGCGCCAGTTCCGGGGTGACCTTCTCATAGGTCTCCTCGCTGCCATCGGCAGCGGTGATACGCAGCAGTGGCCCGCGACTGCAGGGTCCCATGCAGCCGGTGGAGACCGCCTCGAGCTGCAGGTCGGTGGTTTTTTTCTCTTCGGCGATGATCTCGTCCAGCACCGCTTTGACCCGGTCGGCGCCGGCCGACAGACAGGGGGTGCTGTAGCAGAGAAAGAGGCGCAGTTCCATCCGCTGCTGGCGCTGCTGCTCCTTGCCGGCCAGTTCCTGAAGTTCTGCCGGATTCATGGATTCTCCTCCTTGGCCGCATCGCTGACGGCGATTATGTTCTTGATGGCCGCTTTGGTGCTCTGTGCCGTCTGTTTTCCCAGCACTCCCCCGTCGAGGGTCAACATTGGCGCCAGGCTGCAGTTGCCGAGGCAGCGGGCGGTCATCAGTGTCAATTTATTGTCCTCGGTGGTGGAGCCGGCTTTGACGCCAAACTCTTGTTCAAGTCTAGCAACAATCTCTCCCGCCCCCTTGACGTAGCAGGCGGTTCCCATGCAGACCACGCAGATATGCTCACCCTGCGGGTCGAGGGTGAAGAAGTTGTAGAAGGTGGCGACTCCGTAAACCCAGCTGGGTGGGAGCTTGAGTTGGATGGAGACATAGTCGAGAACCTCTTCGTCGAGGTGACCGAAGGTCTCCTGGGCAGTGTGCAGCACCTCGATCAGGGCATCCTGCTGGTACTGGCATTTTTTCAGGGCCTTGTCGAGAATCTGCAGTTTCAGATTCGGACTTTTTCCCCCTGGAATCGATGGGCTTGGCGATGTGGTTGGCACCATGTGAACTCCTGCGCTGGCAGTTACTGGAAATTGTCGGCGGATAGGTCGCCACGGTCGAAAAAACGAAAGAAACGGAAACGCTGTTGGGTCAGAGCAATATCCGAGCCAATGAAAAGGAGGGCGGTTGACTGGGGACCTTGGCCAAAGCCTACTCGGTCGACAAAAATAAGCAACGCCGCGCTCGGAGGGTTTCTCCGGCGCGGCGTTGCTGGTGATGCTTTGGGTGATTTTTGTGCTGCGAGATTCTTAGCCGGCGGTTGGCGGTGTTTCAGTGTCAGCGTTCTCGCCTGGTTCGCGCTTGCGGCCGAAGATCTTGGCGCCAATAATGCCGACTTCGTAGAGGATGACGAAGGGGATGGCAATGGAGCATTGGGAGATAACATCGGGGCCAGGGGTGATCAGGGCTCCGAAGACGAAGGCGACGATCAGCATGTAACGGCGGTTTTTGCTCAACAGTGGGGCATCGACCAGGCCGAAGCGGGCCAGCATGATCAGTACCAGCGGCAGTTCGAAGACCATGCCGAAGGCGAGCAACATGGTGGTGGCCAGGGAGAGATAGGAGCCCATGGAGAGCATGGCGGCGGCGTCACCCGGACCGATGCCGTAACCGAGCAGTACCACCATGATGGTCGGGAAGGTGTAGGTAAAGCCGAACCAGGCACCCAGCGCGAAGCAAAAGCTGCCGGCGACGACGAAGCCGAAGGCGAAGGATTTCATCTCCGGCTTGACCAATTCGGCGACGAAAGCCCAGACCTGCCAGAGGATCACCGGCAGGGCGATCAGCAGGGCGGCGATGGCCGAGAGTTTGAGATAAGTGAAAAATGGCTCGGTGGCGGAGAGGAAGACCAGGTTGGTCCCCTCGGGGAGGGCGGCGCGGACCGGCTCGGAAACCCAGAGGAAGAGTTTTTCCGAGAATCCCCAGCAGACGGCGAAGGCGAGCAGCCAGCTGCCGCCGGCGATCATCAGGCGTTTGCGCAGATTTTCCAGGGCGGTGAGGTGGGCTTGAGCATGGTCGGTCATAAAGTGTGGTCGGTCCGATGGATAGTTGTTTGGAGGATCAGCCCTGGAAAATCGTCAGCCGCCCGGCGGGCGCGGCGGCCACTTCACCGATGACCCAACCCTGCTCGCCAGCGGCCTGCAGTTTGCTGAGCAGGGCTGCGACCTTCTCCGCCGCCAGGGCGATGAGCAGCCCGCCCGAGGTTTGCGGGTCGGCGAGCAGGTCGAGGGCTTCGGCGGGTAACTTGTCGCCGTCGACCAGCTTGGGCAGATAGAATTCCCGGTTCTTGTAGCTCCCTTTCGGGATCAGGCCGCAGGCGGCCATCTCCCGCACCTGCGGGTAGAGGGGGAGGGCGCCCAGGTCGAGTTGCAGGCAGACCTGGCTGGCTTCGGCCAGTTCGGCGGCATGGCCAAGCAGGCCGAAGCCGGTGATGTCGGTGCAGGCTGAGACGCCGACCTCCAGCATCGCCTCGCTGGCCAGGCGGTTGAGGCGGATCATCCCGGCGATGGCCGGGGCCAGCTCCTCGGTGGTGAGGACGCCCCCCTTGAGGGCGGTGGCCAGAATCCCGGTCCCCAGCGGTTTGGTCAAGACCAGACGGTCTCCGGGGCGGGCGCCGACGGTGCTGACCATCTTCCGCGGGTCGACCAGTCCGGTCACCGAGAGGCCGTACTTGGGTTCGGCATCCTCGATGGTGTGGCCGCCGACCATGGTGGCGCCGGCTTCGGCGACCTTTTCGGCGCCGCCGTTGAGCATCAGCACCAGCTCGGCTTCGCGACCAGCGGGGAAGGCGACCAGGTTCATCGTTGTCAGCGGCTTGCCGCCGATGGCGTAGATATCCGAGAGGGCGTTGGCGGCGGCGATGCGGCCGTAGTCGGCCGGGTCATCGACCACCGGGGTGAAGAAGTCGACCGATTGCACCAGCGCCAGCTCGTCACTGAGCCGGTAGATGCCGGCGTCGGCGAAGGGGATGGCGGCGGAGAGCAGGTTGGGGTCGTCAAAGGTTCGCAGTTGGCACAGCACCTGTGCCAGCGGCCCGGGGGCCAGCTTGCCGGCTCAACCGCTGCTGTGGGAGAGACTGGTCAGGCTTGGTTTGGTTTCGGACATGGGGCCATCTCCTTTCGTTGGATTTAGTCTTTGGGCAGTTTCCAGGCGACCCGCTCGTCGCCCCGACGCATGGTGTATTTCAGGGCGTCGAAATGCTCCAGCAAGGCCTGCACCTGTTTGCGGGCGCTGCCGATGCGGTCGCGGAATTCGCCCAGGGTCAGGGTCGGGTTGGCGGCAAAGTGTTCGACCAGGGCGGCGACGGCCGTGCGGTAGGAGTCGACGTGGAGGAAACTCTCCTCGTTGAGCTTGACCAACCGGCTACTGCCGAAGAGGTAGGCGAGGTAGGTCTCGGCCTGGGTCGGATCGAGTTCCAGGCGCTCGAGCATCTCGTTCTTGTTTTTGGCCAAAGCTCCGGCCTCGCGATAGCCCTGCTCAATGCGGTCGATCTGCCGCTGCTGCGCCTCGGTCGGGGTGGGAGTGAAGGTGGGCAGCCGCAGCACTTCCCCCTGTTGCACCAACTCGCCGGCGCTGCTGGCGAGCTCGAGCAGGCGGTCGAAGGCTTTGGGCGCAAGCCGACCGGGGAGGGCACCTTTCAGGGTGGCGTGGGGGATGCCGGGGAGCAGCGGGTGGGCGGCGTGGAAGCGGCCGGTCTCCTCGCTCAGCCGATGCAGCCAGGAGCGCAGCGCTTCGGCGGTGGCCCACTGGTCGCCGAGCAGCACCGCGCGGCCTTCGTCATCCAGTGCCTGCAGATTGTCGAGAATCCGCTCCCGTCCCATGCCGGCGATCTGTTCCAGTTCCTTGACCCGGACGCATTGCTCCTGGGCGATCTTCTGCAGCAGGAAGGATTTCTCCCCCGACTCCAGCTCCCGCAGCGCCTGCATGATCTCGTCGCGGAAACGCCGGTGTTTGATCGGCTGCGGGTCGAGCACCTTGCCGCCACCGATGGTGGTCATCGGCGAGTAGGAGCGGATGATGAAGCGGTCTTCCCGGTGGGCTACCAGCGGCCGGTCAAGATGGATCTGGACGATAGCGCTCTCCCCCGGCTTGAGCTCCTCCCGGTCGAGCAGAGCAACCAGGCCGACCACCCGGGCGGTCCCAAGGTAGAAATGCACCGGGTCGCGAAACTTCAACGGCCGCGGCGCCTCGGCCAGCAGGGTCAGGCGCACATCGAGGCGCTCGGTCTGCTCGAAGATCCCGGGGGTCCCAACCACGGTGCCGCGCTGCAGCCGGGCCCGCTCCAACCCAGCCAGGTTGAGGGCGACCCGCTGGCCGGCAAAGGCCGCTTCGACTTTTTTACCGTGGACCTGGACCTCGCGGACCCGCACCGATTCGCCGGGGGGGAGGATTTCAATGCTCTCTCCCGGGCGAACCGTCCCGGAGAGCAGGGTGCCGGTGACCACGGTGCCGAATCCGGCCACGGAAAAGTGGCGGTCGATGGGGAGGCGCAGCGGCCCGGCAGCATCCTTGGCTGGCAGGGCGTTGATCTCTTTCTCGATGGTAGCGAGCAGTTCGGGGAGGCCGGTTCCCTCGATGGCCGAGACCCGGCAGAAGGGGGCGGTTTTCAGAAAGGTGGCGCCGACCTCTTCGCGGATTTCTTCTTCGACGATGTCGATCCAGTCGGTTTCTGCCAGATCGCACTTGGTCAGGACCACGATGCCGCGGGGGATTTGCAGCAGTTCCAGAATCTGCAGGTGCTCATGGGTCTGGGGCATCACCCCTTCCATGACGTCGACCACCAGCAGCACCAGGTCGATGCCGCCGATACCGGCGAGCATGTTGTTGATGAAGCGCTCGTGGCCGGGAACATCGACCACCCCGGCGACCTCGCCGCTCGGCAGCCGGAAGGGGGCGAAGCCGAGATCGATGGAAATCCCCCGCTCCTGCTCCTCTTTGAGGCGGTCGGTCTCCTTGCCGGTGAGGGCGCGGATCAGCGCGGTTTTGCCATGGTCGACGTGGCCGGCGGTGCCGATGATGATGTGACGGTCGGGTGGGGTCATGAGGTTCTTTTAGCGTGAGGGCAAGGTGTGCGGAATTCGGGGCACCATCAGACTACTTGGCAGAGGTACGATCGGTAGTTTCCGGCGGTTTACGGTTTTCGGCAACATTGACGATTTGACCGTCTTTGACCACATAACAGGGCGTTTTGGTTCTCCGGGCCAGGGCCCGAGCAGATTTTGCTGCCCGCCTAAGCGCGGTTTCCACCCCGGCGAGGTCAGGGTCTGTAGGTAGAATTTTTTTTTCGCTCATGTTTTTTCACCCCATTGCAGCAGTTTCGGGACGCTGCCGGCATTGTCGTAGAGTACCCAGGCGTCTACCAGTGGTTGGTAGGCAGTTTCAAAATTTTGGAGTCCAGCAGTAAACCGGCGTCGAATGATTGCTTCGGGGATATTATGACCCCCTTGCGCAACCCGGCCTGCCACTCGTGCGACGGCGACGTCGGAATGCGGCAAGCTAAGGAATATCAGTTTAACGTGGTAACCCAGGTTCTGCCAATGGCGGATTTTCTGACGATAGGCGCGACCGCTCAGCGTGGTCTCAAAGGCGAAACTTTTTCGCTGGCGTACCTGGTTTTCGATCTCTTCCAACATTAAGCGACCGGCGCGAACCGAGACTTCCTCTGGATTGAAAGGCGATAGGCCAGCGGCGATGAGGTCGGCATTGATAAAAGTCGGGCAGTCGCCCTCGTTGGGGAGAAATTCCCGCGCAAATGTGGTTTTCCCCGCGCCGTTAGGACCAGCGATAATGACAATTTTCACCGGTTCAGCCCGCCAGCGTTACCCAGGGCCACCCTCAGCGCCGCCACCAGTTGCGGCTCTTCGGCGGCAAAGATGGTGCGAGGGTTGAGCAGCAGCCGCCCTTCCTGAATCCGTCCGACCACCGGTGGTGTCCCCTGGCGCAGGCGGGAGGCGAGGGTGTCGACGGAGATGTTCCGCGGAGTCAGGGCCAGAGCGTGGCCGGGGAGCTGGGTCAGGGGGAGGGCGCCGCCGCCGACCGCCGCCGGTTCGGCGACGATCTCGAGGCTGACCAGCGCGCCGAGAACCGGGCGCAGCTTGCGGGCCAGGCGCTGGCAGCGTTGCTTGATCGCCTCGGCGGGGGCGGCGAGCATCTGCAATACCGGGATTTCAGCAATCGCCCGTTCGCGGTCGAGGTAGAGCCGCAGGGTCGCTTCCAGCGCGGCCAGGGAGAGCTTGTCGATACGCAGGGCCCGGGCCATAGGGTGTTGGCGGATTTTGCCGATGGCGGCTTGTTTGCCGACGATCAGCCCGGCCTGGGGGCCACCGAGGAGCTTGTCGCCGCTGAAGGTGATGACGTCGATGCCGGCGGCGACAGCTTCGGCCACCGTCGGTTCCTGTGGCAGGCCGAAGGGGGAGAGATCGAACAGCATGCCGCTCCCCAGATCCTCCAGCACCGGCAAACCGTGTTCCTGACCCAGCGCCACCAGTTCGGTGCCGCTGACTGCGCTAGTGAAGCCGACGATGCGGTAGTTGCTGGTGTGAATCTTCATCAGCAGCCCGGTTTCATTGCCGATGGCATTGCCGTAATCGCGCAGGTGGGTCTTGTTGGTGGTGCCGACTTCTTTCAGCAGCACCCCGCCGGCGGCCATTACTTCGGGGATCCGGAAGGCGCCGCCGATCTCTACCATTTCGCCGCGAGAGACGATCGCTTCGCGTCCCTTGGCCAGGGCGGTCAGGGCCAGCAGTACCGCGCCGGCGTTGTTGTTAACCACCACGGCGGCTTCCGCGCCGGTGAGGCGGCAGAGCAGTTCTTCGACATGGGCGAAACGATGGCCGCGTTCGCCGCTTTCCAGATCGAATTCAAGATTGGAATAGCCGCGGGAGACTTCGGCGATGGCGTCAAGGGCGCATTGGGCCAGGGGGGCGCGGCCAAGGTTGGTGTGCAGCAAGGTGCCGGTGGCGTTGATCACTTTGCGCAGCGATGGGCGCATTTTCTCGGCCGCCAGCAGTGCGGCTCGCCCGGCGACGGCCTCGAGCGAGAGGTCAGGCGTAGCGGCGGTGGCAGAGAGCTGCAGCAGCTCCTGGCGCAGGGCGGCGACGGTTTCCTGGGCGGCTTCCAGCAGCAGGGTCCGGGGGATTTGGTCGGACATTGCCAAAAGTGGCGGAGCGTTGAGCAGGCGGTCGATTGCCGGGAGCTGTTTCAGCAGTGCGGTCATTGCGGCCATGGTCGTTTGCCCGTCAGCTGGGGTGAAAAAATAGAGGCGCCGGCGCCCCGAATTGCGCACGACAAGGTATCACGGGGCGAGGGAAAACCACAAGGGAGCCGATTTGACCCCGAGTCATTTATCGCACTTCTGGCGATTTTTTCGCTGCCGGCAGTGGTGCATTGGCACGATTCGCGCTAAGCTCAACAGTATTGTCAGGGGCGTTTTTGTTGATCCCAGGAGTCTCAGATGTTTTCAGCCTCTCCGCTCAAAATGGTTTTGTCGATATTTTTGCTGCCCCTGTTGATGCTGAGTTCCGGCTGTAAGGAAAAGGAGCAACCTGTAACGGTCAACCTGGCTGAACGTCAGACCCTTCCTTCCCAGGAGGTCGCTGAGGAACACGTGCTCAGCGTCTGTGTTGGTTCGATGATCACTCCGCTCGATGGCTACGTCTATTACCAGCAGTTACTCGATTACCTTGGCCAGCGTTTGGGGATGAAGGTGCAGGCCCTCGATTTTCCCAGCTACGAAGAGGTAAACCAGAAGCTGCAGAGCGGTGAGGTCGAACTGGCCTTTGTCTGCGGGGGGCCCTATGTCGAGGGCCAGGAGCAGTTCGGTTTGCAACTGCTGGCGGCTCCCGAAGTCGAGGGTCGGTCCGAATATCACTCCTATCTGATTGTCCCCGCCGACAGCCCGGCCAAGAGTCTGGCCGACCTGCGAGGCAAGACCTTCGCCTTCGCCGACCCCAAGTCCAACAGCGGGTTTATCGCCCCCAGCTATGATCTGGCCAAAATGCAGGAAACCCCCGAGAGTTTCTTCAGCTCCTTTCTCTTTACCTATGCCCATGACCGCTCTATCCGTATCGTCGCCGATCGGCTGGTCGATGGGGCGGCGGTCGACAGTCTGATTTGGGACTACCTGGTGCGAGCCGAACCGGAGTTGCTCAAAAAGGTCAAGGTGGTGGCCAAATCCCCGGCCTTCGGCATTCCTCCAGTAGTCGCCGGCTCCGCTCTCGACCCGGAACTGCGCCAGCAGGTCACGAACCTGCTGCTGCACCTGCACCTCGACCCGCAGGGGCAGGAGATCCTGCGCGGCATGGGGGTGGACCGTTTCGTCCCCGGGGACGACGCCAGTTATGATTCCATCCGCCAGATGCGCCGATTTCTGACTCAACCCGCCGAAACCCGGAAAGGGCAGTAATGGTGGCGTTGCGATTCTCCCTGCGCCAGTACATTCTGGGCGCTTTGATTTCTCTGCTGATTGGTCTGGGGCTTGTCATCACCCTGCTGCTGCAGGTGCAGTTTGCCGGGGAGTTTCGTGACCGCCTGCAGAAGCGCGGGGTGAGTATCGCCAATCATCTGGCCCGCAGCAGTGTCGACAGGGTGCTGGCTCGGGACCGGTTGGCTTTGAACGTGCGAGCCCACCAGGAACTCAAGATCGAGGAGGATCTTGCCTACATTATTTTTCTCGGGCCGGATGCGGAGATCCTGGGGCATAGCTTCGGGGCCGAATTTCCACCATCCCTGCTTGGAGTTAACCGGGTCAGTCCCGGGGAGGGTGTCAGCACCCGGTTGTTGAGTTCCGAGCAGGGTGGAATCCAGGATGTCGCGGTCCCGATTCCCGGAGGTCTCGGCGAGGTGCGGGTCGGTCTGTCCTTGGCGCAAATCGATGCCACGGTAACCCAGCTCACCTGGGAAGTGCTGCTGAGCACCCTCGGGTTGATGCTGCTGGGGGTGGCGGTGGCTTTTCCCCTCTCCAGCCTCATGGTGCGGCCGGTGCGGCGACTGACCCAGGCGGCGGAAGGATCGCCGGCGGCGACCTGGCCCAGCAGGTGACGACCCAGGGACCGAAGGAACTTGAGCAACTGGCGACCAGTTTCAACACCATGGCCCAGAGCCTGCGGATAACCAGACGGGATCTTGAGCGCCAGAACCGCTCGCTGCAGGAGCAGGTGCAGCGCCGGGAAGCGGCGGAAAAGCGCCTGGCCACCCAGTTGAGCTTTCTCAGCACCCTGCTCAATGAAATCCCCTGTCCAGTCTATTTCAAAGACCCCAGCGGCACTTACCTTGGCTGCAACCGCGCCTTCGAGGAGTTTGTGGCCCGGCCCAAAGACCGGGTGGTGGGGTTGCAGGCCCAGCACCTGCTCAGTGAAGAGGATTCCGCCTGGCATCGGGAAATCGATCAGGACCTGCTGCAGCAGCCCGGGGTGCGGATCTACGAAGGCGAAGTCCTTCGTGGCGACGGGTGCAAGCGCCAGATCGTGTTCAACAAGGCGACCTTCCAGGATGAGACCGGCGAGCCGGCAGGGATCGTCGGGGTGATGCTCGATGTGACCACCGAGCGGGAGAATGACCGCATGCGCGCCGAGTTTGTCTCCACCGCCGCCCATGAATTTCAGACTCCGCTGACGGCGATTCTTGGCTTTTCCGAACTGCTGCAGGACGACCCCCGCATTCCCGCCGGAGAGCCGCGGGAATATCTTGCGATCATCCAGGAGAAAGGGGAGTACCTGTCCCGGTTGGTCGATCAGTTGCTCGATGTCAGCCGGTTGGAACGGGGTCGGGAGCTGCCGTTGCAGAAAGCCCCCTGCCGACTCGATCAGCTGCTGCGCACCCTGGTGCGCAGCTACCAGCAGCGCTCGTCGCGGGACTTGTTCGAATTACAATTCCCCGCCGACTGTCCACCGGTTGAGGCCGACGAGATGCGCTTGACCCAGGTGCTGGAGAACCTGCTGAGCAACGCCGTCAAATATTCCCTGGGCGGTGCCCAGGTGCGGGTGACCCTGGCCGTGGTTGGTGAGGGCGTCCGAGTGTCCGTGAGCGATCGTGGCCGGGGGATGACCCCCGAGCAACTCGCCAGGGCCTTCGACAAGTTCTACCGCTCCGACACCGCCGATTCCGCCCCCTCCGGCACCGGCCTGGGTCTGTTCATCGCCAAGTCGATCATCGCAGCCCACGGTGGCAGCCTGTCGGCCGAGAGTCGTCTTGGTGAAGGGACCACCATGTGTTTTATCCTGCCGCTGGAACACCGAGAAGCTCCTGGTCCTTACGGGAGTTGACAAATCCGCTCAGGCGGATATATTCCCTGCATGAAATCTCCCACCCGATTGTTCAAAGCCCTCTCCGACGAGACCCGCCTGCGCATTCTGGCCCTGCTGGCCTCAGGGGAACTCTGCGTCTGCGATCTGCTCGGGATTCTTGAATTGCCCCAGTCGACCGTCTCGCGGCATCTGGCCTACCTGCGCCACAGCGGAATGGTCAAAGATCGCCGCGATGGGGTTTGGATGTATTACCGGCTGGCGCTGGCGGATGATGCGCTCCAGACCGAACTTCTCGAACTGCTGGCGCGACGACTGCCCGAGCTGCCACAGGTGGCGGTCGACCGGGCAGCCCTGGCGCAGCGTCTCGGTGGGGCGAACGCCGCCTGCAGCTAGATTGTCAACCACATCTGCGCCCCGCGGACGGATGATTTTAAGGAGCCCAACATGAGTTTACGCATTGGCATCAACGGCTTTGGCCGCATGGGGCGGCTGGCCCTGCGCACCGCCTGGGACTGGCCCGAACTGGAGATCGTCCAGATCAATGAAGTCAAGGGGGGGGCCGAGACCGCGGCCCATCTGCTCGAGTTCGACTCGGTGCACGGCCGCTGGCCGCGGCAGATCAGCGCCGAAGCCGATGCTCTGATCATCGAAGGGCGGAGGGTCGGGTTCAGTGAATATAAAACCCCGGGCGAGGTCCCCTGGGACGCCGCCGGCATCGATCTGGTCATCGAGGCCTCGGGCAAATTCCGCACCCCGGAAACCCTGCAACCCTATTTCGACCGCGGGGTGAAAAAGGTCATCGTCGCCGCGCCGGTCAAGCAGGGGGCGCTCAATATCGTCATGGGGGTCAACGACCACCTCTACGATCCGGCGACACACCATCTGCTCACCGCCGCCTCCTGCACCACCAACTGTCTGGCGCCGGTAGTCAAGGTGCTGCACGAGAAAATCGGCATTGTCCACGGCGTGATCACCACCATTCATGACGCCACCAACACCCAGGTGGTGGTCGACGCCCCCCACAAGGATCTGCGCCGGGCCCGGGCGGCGAGCATGTCGCTGATCCCCACCAGCACCGGCAGCGCTACTGCCATCACCCTGATCTACCCTGAGCTGCAGGGCAAACTCAACGGCCATGCGGTGCGGGTCCCCCTGCTCACCGGCTCGCTGACCGATGCGGTGTTTGAAATGCAGCGGGTGGTCAGTGCCGAAGAGGTCAATGAGCTGTTCCGCGAGGCTGCCGGGAGCTATCTGAAAGGGATTCTCGGGGTTGAGGAGCGGCCGCTGGTCTCCATCGATTTCAAGGGCGACCCGCGCTCCGCTATCGTCGACGCCCTCTCGACCATGGTCGTCAATGGCACCCAGCTCAAGCTCTACATCTGGTATGACAACGAGATGGGCTACGTGCATCGGATGATGGAACTGGCGAAGAAGGTTGCGGCAGGGCTTTGAATCCAACAAACCTGTTCACCGCGGAGTTCGCAGAGGGCGCAGAGAATTTCTCGAAAAAAAGAGTTCTCAGCGTCCTCCGCGCTCTCGAGTGAGCAAAGCGAACGGGCGGTAAATTCTCCCATGACAGACCTGCGCAACTACGTCCTGGTCACCGGGGCCTACTGGGCCTTCACCCTCACCGACGGCGCCCTGCGGATGCTGGTGCTGTTGCACTTCCACGCCCTCGGCTACAGCGCGCTGCAGATCGCCCTGCTGTTTCTGCTCTACGAATGCTGCGGCGTCGTCACCAATCTGCTGGGGGGCTGGATCGGCGCCAACCTCGGGCTGCGGGTGACGCTCTTTGGCGGCCTCGCCCTGCAGGTCTTCGCCCTGGGGCTGCTGGCGCTGCTCGATCCGGGCTGGCCGGCGGTCCTTTCGGTTGCCTACGTTATGGGGGCCCAGGCCCTCTCCGGGATCGCCAAAGACCTGACCAAGATGAGCTCGAAGAGCGCCATCAAGGTGTTGCTCCCCGCAGGGGCTCACGGGGCGCTGTTCCAGTGGGTGGCAATCCTGACCGGCTCGAAGAATGCCCTGAAAGGGGCCGGATTTTTCCTCGGCGGGCTGCTGCTGGCCGGACTCGGTTTCCGCGCCGCGCTGCTGGTGATGGCGGCGGCTCTGATGCTGGTGCTGCTGGCGGCGGTGGTTTCCCTTCCGGGCGAGATGGGCAAGGCCAAGAAAAAAGTCAAGTTCAACCAGCTGCTGTCGAAAAGCCGCGAGATCAACCTGCTCTCGGCGGCGCGGCTGTTTCTCTTTGGCTCTCGGGATGTCTGGTTTGTGGTCGGCCTGCCAGTCTACCTCTCGGCCAGTCTCGGCTGGAGCCATGCGGGGGTGGGGGGCTTTCTCGCCCTCTGGGTGATCGGCTACGGTGGGGTGCAGGCCCTGACCCCGCGGCTGCTGCAGCGGGGCCTTGGCGGCGGCACCCCGCAGGGGGGTTCCGCCAGCCTCGGCGCCTTTGCCCTCGCCGGCCTCACCGCCGCGCTGGCTTTGGGGGTGCAGTTTCAGCTCGACCCCTGGCTGACGGTGGTGGCGGGGCTGGCCCTGTTCGGAGTGGTCTTCGCCGTCAACTCCTCGGTCCACTCCTACCTGATCCTGGCCTACAGCAGTGGCGACCAGGTCGCGGTCGATGTCGGCTTCTACTACATGGCCAACGCCGCCGGCCGGCTGATTGGCACCCTGCTCTCCGGGGCGGTGTTCCAGTGGGCGGGCTTAAGCGGCTGTCTCTGGGTTTCCTGTTTGCTGCTGGTGGCGGCCGGCGGGCTGTCGCTGCGGTTGCCGCGGGGGCGCTACGCCCTGGCCTAGAGTTTCCTTCGCGCAAGGGAGGCGTCAATGACCACGGGAATCAGCAGAAAACTCTCTTTTCTCGATCGCTATCTCACCCTCTGGATCTTCGTCGCCATGGCGGTGGGGGTCGGGACCGGCTGGCTGGCACCGGGCGTCAAGGATTTCGTCAACCTGTTTACCGTCGGCACCACCAATATACCCATCGCTGTCGGCCTGATCCTGATGATGTATCCCCCCTTTGCCAAGGTTCGCTACGAGGAGTTGGGGGATGTGTTCCGCAACAAGCGGATTCTCGGTCTCTCGCTGCTGCAGAACTGGGTCATCGGTCCGATTCTGATGTTCCTGCTCGCCATCGTCTTTCTCCGGGACTACCCCGAGTACATGGTCGGGCTGATCATGATCGGCCTGGCCCGCTGCATCGCCATGGTCATCGTCTGGAATGAGCTGGCCGAGGGAAACACCGAGTACGCCGCTGGTCTGGTCGCCTTCAACAGCGTCTTTCAGGTGCTGTTCTTCAGCGTCTATGCCTGGTTCTTCATCGCCGTGCTCCCTCCCCTGTTCGGTTTGCAAGGGGCGGTGGTCGAGGTCACCATCGGCGAGATCGCCCAAAGCGTTTTCATCTACCTCGGTATCCCCTTCCTGGCCGGGGCGCTGACCCGGCTGATCGGCGTCAAGCTGCTGGGCCGGGAGCGCTACCACGCTGTGGTGGTGCCGAAAATCAGCCCCTTGACCCTGATTGCGCTGCTGTTCACCATCGTGGTCATGTTCAGCCTCAAAGGGGAGCTGATCGTGCAGATCCCCATGGACGTGGTGCGCATTGCCATCCCGCTGCTGATCTACTTCGTGGTGATGTTTCTGGTTTCTTTCTATATGGGGAAGAAGGTCGGCGCTGATTACAGCAAGACCACCACCCTGGCCTTCACCGCCGCCAGTAACAACTTCGAGCTGGCGATTGCGGTGGCGATCGCCGTCTTCGGCCTCAACTCAGGCGCCGCCTTCGCCGCGGTCATTGGCCCGCTGGTGGAAGTACCGGTGATGATCGCTCTGGTCCATGTCGCATTTTGGTTTCAGCGCCACTATTTCAACAGTCAACCGAGGTAGAGAGCACCATGACCGATCCTGCGCCATCGCCAGCAGCAAAACTCTCTGTGGGCCAACTGTTCAGAGTGTTTCTGCGCCTCGGCCTGACTTCCTTCGGTGGGCCGGTGGCACATCTTGGCTACTTCCGCGAGGAATTCGTGGTGCGGCGCAAGCTGCTGCAGGAGTCGGCCTATGCCGACCTGGTCGCCCTCTGCCAGTTTCTGCCGGGGCCGGCCAGCAGTCAGGTCGGCATCAGTATCGGCCTCTCCCAGGCCGGGCTGCGCGGAGCCTTGGCGGCCTGGATGGGTTTTACCCTCCCTTCGGCCCTGGTGTTGATTCTGTTTGCCTATGGCCTAACCGCGGTCGGTGCGGGAGCGGTGCAGAGTGGCTGGTTGCATGGTCTCAAGGTGGCGGCGGTGGCGGTGGTGGTGCAGGCGGTCTGGGGAATGGCGAAGAACCTCTGCCCCGATCGTCCCCGGGCGACCATGGCTCTGGCGGCGGCCGCCCTGACCCTGGCCTGGAGCAGTGTCTGGGGGCAGATTGTCGCGATCCTAATTGGTGGGATCTTCGGTCTGCTCTGGCGCCGCGGGGTGGTTGACAGTGAGCACCATCCGCAGTTGGTTCCAGTGGGGCGGCGGACAGCGCTGTTCAGCGTGGGTCTTTTCTTCCTGTTGCTGGTCGGCCTGCCGCTGGCTGCCGTCGGCGGGGAGATGGTGGCCCTGTTCGACAGCTTCTATCGCGCCGGGTCGCTGGTATTCGGCGGCGGCCATGTGGTGTTGCCGCTGCTGCAGGCCGAATTGGTCGAACCCGGCTGGATCAGCCAGGATCTTTTTCTGGCCGGTTACGGCGCCGTGCAGGCGGTACCGGGGCCGCTGTTCACCTTTTCCGCCTATCTCGGCTCGGTGATGCAGTTCGGTCCCGGGGGGTGGCTCGGCGGGCTGCTCTGCCTGCTGGCCATTTTTCTCCCCTCCTTCCTGCTGGTGGTGGGCCTGCTCCCTTTTTGGGAGATCCTGCGTCGCCAACCCCAGGTCCGCTCGGCGCTGGTCGGCATCAATGCCGCGGTGGTCGGTCTGCTGCTGGGTGCCTGCTATCAGCCGGTCTGGACCAGCGGCATCCTCGGCAGCGCCGATTTCGTCCTGGCCCTGGCAGCCTTTGGTGCCCTGCAGCTGTGGAAAGTTCCCCCCTGGCTGGTGGTGCTTTTGTGCGGGGCCGGTGGGGCGCTGCTGGCATGAACGAAAACGCCGCTCCCGAATTTGGGGGCGGCGTTGTTGATTCCAGGTCCAGACACGCTGGACAGGGTCTCAGCTTCAGGTTGACCCGGCGCAGGGGGCCGGTCGTGGCCACCAGGCCCGCAGCAGCAATAACAGAAGCACGACCGCGGCGGCTGTCTCCCAGGGGGCGGCGGCATGTTCTTGGCCGAGCTTGACCCAGTCGAGGATGTCGATGCCGGCGAAGGCGTAGAGGCGGTTGGTCAGCCAGCCGAGCAGCAGCGAACAGCCGGCGATGGCACTGAGGTAGACGATGGTCGCCCCTCGCCCCCAGAAGCGGTAGACCACGGTGATGGTGGCGGCGTTGGTGGCCGGGCCGGCGAGGAGAAAGACCAGGGCCGCGCCGGGGGAGAGACCCTTGAGCACCAGAGCGGCGGCCACCGGGGTCGAGGCGCTGGCACAAATGTAGAGGGGAATGCCGACTACCAGCATCACCAGCAGCGAGGTCAACTCATTGGCAAAGGTGCGGGCGAAGAAATCCTCAGGAACCGCAAAAGCGATCACCCCGGCGATGGCGATGCCGAGCATCAGCCAGCTGCCGATATCCCCCAGCAACTCACCAAAAGCGTAGTCGAGACCATTCCGCAGGCGCTGGCGCAGGGGCGCACGGACCTCCTTCGGCGCCGGCTGGCCGCAGCAGGCGTCCTTGCAGGCAAGGGGCTGCGCAGCCGGGATGGGGGCGTCATCGGGCAGGCGATTGATCATCAGCCCGGTGACAATGGCGGTGAAAAGGGCTGCCACCGGCCGCAATAGGGTCATCAGCGGGTCGAGCAGGGCATAGGTAATGGCCACGGAGTCGACCCCGGTTTCCGGCACCGAAACCAGAAAGGCCGCCGAGGAACCCTTGCTCGCCCCCTGCTTGCGCAATTCCACGGCCGCCGGAATCACGCCACAGGAGCAAAGCGGCAATGGAACGCCGAACAACGCGGCTTTGACCACCGATGCCGCGTTGTTTTTGCCGAGGTGGCGGGCGACCAGATCTCCGGGGATCACCGCTTTGAGCAGACCGGCAGCCAAAAAGCCGAACAGCACAAAGGGGGCCGATTCAAGGAGAACCGCCCAGCACTCTGCGAGGATGCCGGTGAGGATGGAAATCATAACGAGAATCTCTAATGTATGAAAAGGTGACTGAATGTTTCCGTTTTCACAGTCTACCACAGATGTGTGCTGCGCAGTCCCTTGCCAAACAGGGAGTGGCAAGCCAACTATTTTCATTCCCCCTCTTGCGCTGGCGCGGCCATTCAGGGTACAAAAGTCCTTATAGATTAAAACGGAGCGTCGACGTGTCCCTGGCTGCAGCGAAAAAACCACTGGCTTGGCTGTTACTGCTGATCTACCTGTTGTTGGGGGTCGGTGGAGCGCATGCCCTTGTCTGGTGTCAGGATGCTACCGGCGACAGTCGGGTCGAGTTCAACCTGAGCGGGCGCTGCGCCCCCGGTTGCGGCGATGAGGCTCCTGTCCAACCCGTTGAGCCGGAACGTCTCCAGCATTCATAGGCCGCTGCCGACTGCAGCGACCAGAGTACCTCCCCGCAGCAATACCGCCCCCGCAGTTTCGATTCCGGGCAGGATCTGCCGGCTCTCGTTGGCTCGATTCTTCCCCTTCCGCAATACCCCCATCCGACTCAAACACAGGTCCGTCTGCTGCGGGCCCCGCAACCGCCACCTTCCCAGATTCTTGCCACCCTAGGTCACACCCTCCTGCTGATTTGATTCATCCCTCTCCCCGTTGCTAGCTGTTTTCGCCGACGTCGCCCTGCTGCGTTGGCGCAATAGCGTCTGCCGATATCTCTGTATTCACCTGGATTTTCTGTTGGAGATTCATCATGCGTAAGACCCTGCTGTTATTCGGGGGCTTGTTCTGGCTGGCCTGCGCCGCCGCGCCTGCCCTTGCCCAGAGTCCGCTCCCCTCCGAGTTGACCCTCCCTCAGGCGCTGCAACTGGCCCTGACTCACAACTCCGGACTGGCCGCCGCGGCCGCCGAAGTCCAGATCAAGGATGGCGAGCGCCGTCAGGCCGGTCTGCGGCCCAATCCCGAACTCTCCCTGGATTTGGAAAATTTCGCCGGGCAGGGGGAACTGCGCGGCACCGACGGTGCCGAAGCGACCCTGCAGCTCAGCCAGTTGCTGGAACTCGGCGGCAAACGCAGCCAACGGCTGCAACTGGCGTCCCGGGAGCAGGCGATCGCCGAGCAGGAGTTGCTGGTTCAGCGACTGGAGTTGACCGCTGCCACCCGTAAGGCCTTTGTGCGACTGCTGGCCGCCCAGCAGGGGTTGACCCTGGCTGCGGAGCAGGTGCGCCTGGCCGAAGGGGTGTTTGCCACCGTTGAAGCGCGAGTGAGCGGCGGCAAGGTTCCTGCGGTTGAGCGGCAACGGGCCGAGGTCGCTCTGGCGGTGACCCGCAGCGCCGCGGTGCAGGCCGGATTGGTTCTCTCCGGGGCGCAGCAGGAGTTGGCGCTGCAATGGGGCGGGGCCGAGCCCTTGGCCCCCAAGGCGGTGGGGACTCTGCAGGAGTTGCCCGAATTGCCGACCCTGGCCACCCTGACCGCCCGCCAGCCCCAGGCCCCCGAGGCGGCCCGCTGGCAGCAACAGACCGCAGCCAGTCAGGATCGCATCGCCCTGGCGAAAGCCAGCGCCGTTCCCGATCTCACCCTCTCTCTGGGTCTGCGGCAGTTTCAGCAGAGCGATGACACCGCCATGCTGGCCGGAATTTCCCTGCCGCTGCCGATGTTTGACCGCAACCAGGGGGGGATTGCCGACGCTGGCGCTGCGCTGAACCAGAGCCGTCATCGGCAGCAGGCCGCCCTGGCCCAGAGTCGGGCGGCCCTGGCCTATGGACACGCCGCCCTGGCCGCCGCCCATGGTCAGGTTGGAGTCTTGCGCGAGCAAGTGCTGCCGGCCGCGCAGCGGGCTTTCGAGGCCGCCGAACTCGGCTATCAGGTCGGCAAGTTTGACTACCTGACCGTGCTCGACGCCCAGCGCACCCTATTCGAGGTCCGCGGCCAGTATCTTGAGGCCCTGACCGCTGCGCAACTGGCCTTGGCCGATCTCGATCGGTTGGCCCCGGCGCCCCAGCCCTGATTCTTTCTCCCTTTTAAACGAGGATTTATTATGCGACCCACGATTCACCATCTGTTGATAGCTCTGCTGGCCGGTCTGCTGCTGGCTGGTTGCCAGTCGGAACCGGCTGCGGTGGTGGCAACAGCCGCTGCTCCGGCGGTTGCCCGCGACCCCCACTCCGGCCATGACCATGGCTCAGAAGGATCGAAAAAAGAGGAGATCGATGATCTCTTCGACGATGAGGATTCCGAAGAGGGTCATGACGACCACGCCGACCATGACGATCACGCTGATGAAAAAACCGCTGGTGAGGATGAACACGCCGGCCACGACCATGGTGCCGAGCCCGGCACTGGCGCCTGCCCCGAACATGGAATTCCCGAAGTCGAAGATGCCCTTTGTCAGCCGCAGCTGATGGAAACGCTGCGCCCGGGGCAAGGGCTCAAGGTCCGACTCGCCACTCCTGACGGGGCGGCCAAGATCGGCGTCGTCGCCAGCACTCCGCAGCCCGCCGGAGAGGCCGGCACGCCGCTGCCTGGCCAAGTGGTCTTCAATCGCAACCGCCTGGCGCGGCTCACCCCTCAGCTCTCCGGAGTGGTGAAAAAGATCCACGTCACCCTGGGGCAGCAGGTCAAAGCCGGTCAACTGCTGGCCGAACTGGCCGCTCCTGAGGTCGCCGCCCTGCGCGCCTCCCTGGCCACGGCCCAGAGCCGGCAACAACTGGCCCAGGCCAATTACCTGCGAGAGCAGGAACTGCTCGCCAAGGGGGTCAGTTCCCGGCTCGAATTCGAGCAGGCCGAGGCCGAACGGCGCCAGGCCCAGAGCGCGGCCGCCCAGGCCCGCCAGCAACTGCAGGATCACGGCGTCGATGCCGCCACCCTCAAGGGCTTGAGCGGCTCGACTCTGGCGGTGCGTGCCCCCTTCGCCGGCACTGTCACCGAAATCGCCAGCATCGCCGGCGAGGCGGTCGGTCTGGAAAATTCCCTGCTTACTCTTGCCGACCTCAGCACCCTCTGAGTCGAGCTTTCGGTCCCCGAAGATCGCCTGCTTGATCTGCAGACCGGCGCCGGGGTCAATCTCGCCTTCGCTTCGCTTCCCGGGCGGGCCTTTACCGGCAAAGTCTTCTGGGTCGCTCCGGCCCTCGACGACAAAACCCGCATGCTCAAGGCTCTGGCTGAAGTCGATAATCGCGATGGCCTGCTGAAAAGCGGGCTGTTTGGAGAGGCCCGACTGGCCGGCAAGAGCAGTGCCAAGGCTCTGGCCGTCCCGGCTGATGCCCTTCAAACCATCGACGGCCAGCCTTACCTGTTCATCGAACTGGAGAAGGATCTGTTCGAGGTGCGTCGGGTCGAGACCAGTGGGCGCCAGCGGGGCGCGGTGCTGATCAGCCTGGGTCTTACCCCGACCGATCGGGTGGTGACTGCGCAAGGCTTCGCCCTCAAATCAGAGCTGCTCAAGTCGCGCCTTGGCGCCTCCTGCGCCGACCACTAGGAGGAGACGCCGATGCTTGAACGCCTGATTGACTTATCCCTCAAAAACCGCCTGCTGGTGGTGCTGCTGTTCGCGGTGGCGCTGACGACGGGGGTCTGGTCGCTGACCCGCCTCCCTGTCGACGCTTTCCCCGACACCACTCCGGTGCAGGTGCAGATCAACACTGTCGCCCCCAACCTGGGGCCGGAAGAGATCGAAAAACAGCTCACCCTGCCAGTGGAACTGGCCGTCTCCGGCCTCCCCGGGTTGGAGAGCGTGCGCTCCATCTCCAAGTTCGGCCTCTCCCAGGTGGTCGCCACCTTCAGCGACGACATGCCGATCTACGATTCGCGCCAGCTGATCATGGAGCGGTTGGCCAGCGTCGAACTGCCGGCGGGGATCGATCGCCCCGAGCTGGGGCCGATTTCCACCGGTCTCGGCGAAATTTTCCATTACGTACTGCGCTCCACCGACCCCGAGCGCACCCTGGATGAGCTGCGGGTGCTGCACGATTGGGTGGTCAAGCCCGAGCTGCGCAAGGCCGCCGGGGTCGCTGAGGTCAACTCCTGGGGCGGTTTGGAGCGCCAGTATCATGTGGTGGTTGCCCCCGAGGCGCTGATCAAGTTCAACCTGACCTTTCATGATGTCTTTACCGCCCTGCAGGAAAACAACGCCAACGTCGGCGGCGGCCAGGTCAGCAGCGGCGGTCAGACCCTGCTGGTCCACGGCCTGGGGCGGGTCTCCTCCCTTGGGGAGATCGGCGGTATTGTCATCGCCGCCCACAATGGCGCCCCGGTGCGGATCCGCGACATTGCCGAGGTCCGTATTGGCCATGAGCTGCGCCGCGGCGCGGTCTCGGCGCAAGGGGAAGGGGAGGTGGTCCTCGGCCTCGGCTTCATGCTGATGGGGGAAAACAGCCGGGTGGTCACCACCGCTCTCAAGCAGCGGCTGGAAACCGTGCGTGCGGCGCTCCCCGCCGACGTGGTGCTGGAGACGGTCTACGATCGCACCGAACTGGTCGAGCAGGTGATCGAGACGGTCAAACACAACCTGCTGCTCGGGGCTCTGCTGGTCATCGCCGTGCTCTTCCTGCTGCTGGGGAACCTGCGCGCCGGGCTGATCGTCGCCGCCGCCATCCCCATGGCGATGCTGTTTGCGGTGCTCGGGATGCAGGAGATGGCCATCGCCGCCAGCCTGCTCTCCCTCGGGGCGGTCGATTTCGGCATCCTGGTCGACGGCTCGGTGGTGATGACCGAGGCCAACCTGCGCCGGCTCACCGAGCGGCAGATGGCCCTGGGGCGAACCCTCACCGCCGAGGAGCGGCTGGCCTGTATCGCCTCATCCAGCAAGGAAGTGCTGCGGCCTATCATCTTCGGCATGGGGATCATCATGCTGGTGTTTCTGCCGGTGCTGACCCTGCAGGGGGTGGAAGGCAAGATGTTCAAGCCGATGGCCTGGACCTTCATCTTCGCACTGCTCGGCGGCCTGCTGGTGGCGGTGTTTCTCAACCCGATCCTCTCCTGGCGCTTTCTCCCCAAGCACCTCACGGAGCGTGAAGGGCGGATCAGCGGCTGGCTCAAACGCAGCTATGCGGCGCTGCTGCTGCCAGTGCTGCGGCATCGTCTGGCACTGCTCAGCCTGGTATTGGTGCTGCTGGCCGGTACCGCCTTTCTTGGTTTGCGTCTGGGGGGGGAGTTCCTGCCGCGGATGAGCGAGGGGTCACTGGTCGCCAGCGTGGTACGTCTGGCCGGGGTCTCCATCGAGGAGTCGGTGGTCTACAACAGCCATCTGGAAAAGCTGCTGCGGGAGAAGTTTCCCGATGAGATCCGTTACGTCTGGAGCCGCATCGGCAGCGCCGAGGTCGCTACCGATCCTATGGGGACCGAGCTCACCGACGTGTTCATGGCCCTGCATCCCCGGGATCAGTGGACCCGCGCCAAGAGCCAGAATGAACTGACCGCCCTGGTCGAGGCGGAGTTGCACGGGCTTCCGGGGATTCGCACCGTCCTGACCCAACCGATCGAGCTGCGGGTCAACGAAATGCTCTCCGGCATCCGCGCCGACGTCGGCATCAAGATCTATGGCGAGGATTTCGAAACCCTGGTCGCCCTGGGGAGCGAAGTCGAGCACCTGCTGCTGGAAATCCAGGGGGCGGCCGATGTTTCGGTGGAGCAGATCACCGGCCAGCCGACCCTGCAGATCAAGGTCGATCAGGAGCGCCTGGCCCGCTTCGGCGTCCCCGCCCGTGACGTCCTCGATGTGGTGGCGGCGGTCGGTTCTCCCCGGATTGGCGAGGTGTTCGAAGGGGAGAGGGCCTTCCCATTGGTGGTGCGTCTGCCCGATGAGCAGCGCGCCGATGCCGCCACCCTGGCCGCCACTCTGATTCCTACCCGCAGCGGCGCGGTCCTTTCGCTGGGCAGCCTGGCCGAGCTGAGCGAAGTCGACCGCCCTTCCACCATCAACCGCGAGTGGGGCCGGCGGCTGATCAAGGTGCAGACCAACGTCCGCGAGCGCGACATCGCCTCCTTCGTTGCCGAGGCCAAAGAGCGCATCGCCGCCGAGGTCAAACTGCCCGAAGGCTATCTGATCGAGTGGGGCGGCCAGTTCGAGAATCTTGAGCGCTCCCAGAACCGGCTGATGCTGGTGGTGCCGCTGACGTTGCTGTTGATCTTCTTTCTGCTCTATTTCAGCCTCAAGCGGCTGCGGGATGTGCTGATCATCTACACTGGCATCCCCTTCGCCGCCATCGGCGGGGTGCTCGCCCTTTATCTGCGCGGCATTCCCTTTTCGGTCAGCGCCGCGGTCGGTTTCATCGCCCTCTCCGGTATCGCCGTGCTCAATGGCCAGGTGCTGGTCGCCGCCATCCGCGGCGCCCTCGAAGAGGGGGGGAGCTTGTTCGAGGCGGTCACCACTGGGGCCCGCCAGCGGCTGATGCCGGTCCTCGCCACCGCCATCACCGACGCCGTCGGTTTTCTGCCGATGATGCTCTCGGTCGGGGTCGGTGCCGAAGTGCAACGCCCTCTGGCCACGGTGGTGGTCGGCGGGGTGTTGACTTCGACCCTGCTCACCCTGTTCGTGCTGCCGGCGCTGTTTCTCGCCGTCGGCCCCGGCAAGCCCCCGGGTTCGGTCACCGACGACCAAGCCCCTTGACCCACCCCCGTTGACGGGGTACTTTTGAGCGATCAGCCAGCCGCCGCCTTCGGAACTTGCCCGGAGGCGGCGGCCTCTTTCCGGACGGAGTCCGCCGATGAAACTGATCTCCTTCAACGTCAACAGCCTGCGCTCCCGCCTGCACCAGCTCGAAGCCCTGATCGAAAAACACCAACCTGATATCATCGGTCTGCAGGAAACCAAGGTCCAGGACGTCGATTTCCCCCTCGCCGCCATCGAAGCCCTCGGCTACCAAGCTGCCTTCACCGGCCAGAAGACCCACTACGGCGTGGCGCTGCTCTCCCGCACCGCACCGCAAGAGGTTCTGCTCGGTTTTCCCGACGACGGCAGCGAAGCGCAGAAACGCTTTGTCAGCGCCCGTTTCCCCCTCTCCTCCGGCCAGAGCCTGCAGGTGATCAACGGCTATTTCCCGCAAGGGGAGAGCCGCGCCCATCCGGTCAAATTCCCCGCCAAACAGGCCTTTTATGCCGACCTGCAGCGCTATTTGGTCAACGCCTGCGACCCGGCCGCGCCGCTGGTGGTGATGGGGGATTTCAACATCGCCCCGGTCGATTTTGACCTCGGCATCGGCCCCGACAATGTCGCCCGCTGGCTGCGCACTGGCAAGACCAGCTTTCTGCCGGAAGAGCGGGCCTGGTTCGCCGAGCTGCAGGCCTGGGGGCTGCACGACAGCTTCCGCGGACTCTACCCGCAGATCGACGACCGCTTCAGCTGGTTCGACTACCGCAGCCGCGGCTTCGAAGCCGAACCGAAACGGGGCCTGCGCATCGACCACATCCTGCTCACAAAACCATTGCAGCAGCTCTGCCGCGGCGCCGGTATCGACTACGACATCCGCGCCATGGATAAACCGTCCGATCATTGTCCGGTCTGGGTGGAGTTGGATTTGGCCGGCTGAATTAGCCCTTGCCGCTGGCCACCATCGCTGCCGAGTGGTATCTTATGAGAGCGATTCACCCATGCATTGACAGGAGCGTTGAAAATGAACAAATCGAGCAAATTGGTCGCCGGACTGGCGTTGATCGGCCTTCTCAGCGGCTGCGCCGCGGGGGGTGGTTTGGATATGCAGAAAGCTTTAGGAGTCGGGGGCGGTGTGCTGCAGGCAACGACCTTGACCGAGGATACCGTCAAGCAGACGGCGTCTCTGGCGGCGACGGAGATGGACGGCCAGGCCAAGGTGGCCGATGCCAATAATCCCTACGCTCTGCGGCTGCGCAAGCTGACCCAGGGGTTGGAGCGCTACGACGGCTTGAACCTCAACTTCAAGGTCTATCTCGCCCCCGAGGTCAATGCCTTTGCCATGGCCGATGGGACGGTTCGGGTCTATTCCGGGCTTTTCGACGCCATGCCGGATGATCAGGTGTTTGCGGTCATTGCCCATGAAATGGGCCATGTCAAACTGAAGCACAGCTACAAACAGATGCGGGAGCAGCTCTTGGCTGATAGCGCTTTTCAGGCGGTGGCGTCCATGGGGGGGGCAATTGGGTCTCTGACTTCATCCCAGTTGGGGCAGCTCGGTAAAACCGCGATTAGTGCCCATTTCTCTCAGGGAGATGAACTTGAAGCCGATACCTACGCGGTCAGGACGTTATACGCGCTGAACAAAAATCCCCAGGCGATGAAGGAGTCGATTCTGACCCTGGAGCGTCTTTATGGCGGCGGCGGTGGCTTCCTGAGCTCGCATCCCTCCAACCCCAGGCGGATCGAGCAGATCGAGGCGACGATTGCCGGGCATAAATAGCGCAACCGTCAGCAGATTCCCTCCCCATAAACAGACAAACCCCGCTTCGGCCGAAGCGGGGTTTGTCTGTTTATGGGAACTATTCGCTCCCTCATGATTTGGTGGATTTGGACTGAGTCGCCCTTAGCCGTTAGCGGTGGCCGCGACCGCCCCCCCGTCGATCAAAGCCTCTGTGCTTAAAATGATGGCCTCGGTCGAAGTCATCAAAAAAGTAATGGCCGCCCAACCAGAAGGGGGCGTAAAGATAGGGGCCGTAGTAATAGGGCTCGCTGTAGTAGACCCTGTGGTTGGGGTAATAACCTGGGTCATGGATGATACAGCCTGGTGTGAACGCCAGGATGAGTAACAGTATGAAGCCGGCGAAACGTTTGGCTGGCATGCGTCTCCTCCCTTCTTCCTTGCGCGGAATATGGAGAAACTCTCTGCTTCTGGTTTATTTATACCACCAAATTGAGATCGAGGTTTTGACCCGGGCCGTGACGAGCGTCCACACAGCCTTTTGCCAAGCGCAGCGCGCTGGTCAGCCCAGTTGGTCCACAGCCACCCGGTAGCGGGGATCTTCGATGACGTTGACCTCGATCATGCTGCCGGCCTTGTCGAGCAGGGTGCGGCATTCGGCGCTGAGATGCTTGAGCCGCAGTCGCTTTCCCTGGTTCAGATAACGCTCGGTGAGGTTGTTGATCGCCTCCAGGCCCGAATGGTCACAGACCCGGGAGCCGCCAAAATCGATCACCACTTCGTCGGGATCCTCGGCGGGGTTGAACTGATCCTGAAAAGATTGCACTGAGCCGAAAAACAGCGGTCCGTGCAGGCGGTAGGTTTTTGTGCCCCCTTGGTCGACGGTGGTGTCGGATGAGATGCGGCGGGCGTTCTGCCAGGCGAAAACCAATGCCGAAACGACGACGCCGACTGCGACGGCAATAGCCAGATCGGTGAAGACGGTGACCGCCGAGACCAGCACCAGCACCAGGGCGTCGGTCCAGGGAATCTTGTGGAGGATGCGCAGGCTCGACCAGGCGAAGGTGCCGACCACCACCATGAACATCACCCCGATCAGTGCCGCCAGGGGGATCATTTCGATCAACGGCGAGGTAAAGACGATGAAGCTGAGCAGAAACAGGGCTGCGGCGATACCGGAGAGACGGCCACGACCGCCGGAATTGACGTTGATGATGCTCTGACCGATCATGGCGCAGCCGCCCATGCCGCCGAAGAAACCGGTGACCACGTTGGCGACCCCCTGACCGATGCACTCGCGGTTGCCGCGGCCGCGACTTTCGGTGATTTCGTCGATCAGGGTCAGGGTCATCAGCGATTCGATCAGGCCGATGGAGGCCAGAATCACCGAGTAGGGGAGGATGATCAGCAGCGTCTCCCAGGTTGGAGCCACCAGCGGCAGATGGAACGAAGGGAGGCCGCCGGCCACCGAGGCGAGATCGCCGACGGTGCGGGTGTCGAGGCCGAGACCGTGCACCAGAGCGGTGACCACCAGGATGGCCGCCAGCGCTGAGGGGAAAGCCATGGTCATTTTGGGTAGGAAGTGAATGATTGCCATGGTCAGCGCCACCAAGCCGATAATCAGGTAGAGGGCCGGTCCCTGTAGCCACTGCAGGTTGCCGGCGGCGTCGGCGATCTTGAACTGGCCGAGTTGGGCCAGAAAGATCACAATCGCCAGGCCGTTGACGAAGCCTAGCATCACCGGATGGGGGATCAGGCGGACGAATTTACCGAGCCGCAGCACCCCGGCGCCAACTTGAATGACCCCCATCAGCACCACCGCCGCGAACAGGTACTCGACCCCGTGGTCGGCGACCAGGGTGACCATGACCACGGCCAGGGCGCCGGTGGCCCCCGAGATCATTCCCGGACGACCGCCAATGGCGGCGGTAATCAGGCCGACCATGAAGGCGGCGTAAAGGCCGACCAGCGGCTGCACACCGGCCACGAAGGAGAAAGCGATCGCCTCAGGGACCAGGGCCAGGGCCACGGTCAGACCCGAGAGCAGATCATCCTTGCTGGTGGCGGTTTTTCTAACCAGAAAATCGAACATGAAATTCCTAACTCGCTGATTTTGAATAGAATTGAACAGAAAAAGACTCCCACTCTAGGGGGTCTCAGCCTTGGAGGCAAGTTAAAATTCGGCCACAATTGGATTTTTCTACCAAAAAGGATGTGCTCAGGACGGGCGGAGGTAGGCTGTGAGGGTCAAAATCGACTTGATCAGTGATGTCCATGCCACCGCGGCGCCGCTTCGAGAAGCGCTGGCGCATTTTCGCCGCGAGGAAGTCGACACCATACTTTGTGCCTGGGACATGGCCGGATATGGCAGTCGGTCGGATTTGCCAAATCGCGGTTCAATATTCGCTGGGGGATTCAAAAAAGGCGGGGATAAAAACAACGATGACGGGTTGCGCCTTGAGATTTTCCAGAGGGTGTTGCTGTTCCGGATTTTCGAGCGTTTTGTCGACAGTTAGATTTTTCTCTGTCCGAGACGATTTTCTGAGTCGTCTGCTCTACTCTTTTTCCTCTTGGCGTACCGTCATCGTTTGACTTAACCCTATCGCAGCTCCCGGGGATGTCAAGCAACAAAATTCGCCGGTGGTTTAAATAGTTACAACTGTCTGAAAAGACAGGAACGAAAAATTTCGAGCATGAGACATTTTCGCGACCAAGATCTTGCCATTGCCCCGCAGAGAGGAGGGCAGGGTCGCCCGGTGGGTCTTTCCCCCGCAGTTGAGGTCGCGAGCGGGAAAATGTCCTGCATAGCAGCGGCAGGGGTTGCAATTTTCCCCGCGGGGCGTCGGGACGGCTAGATCGGAATTGAGCGGATAAAAACAGCAGGGCCCCACCAAACCGGCGGGGCCCTGCTGTTTCTCCTTGGTGGTTCAGGTCCCTGGCGGGTTACTTCTGGAATCCGGTGGCCTGGTAGACCTCTTTGATCAGGTCGGCACCGATGCGGTCAGCCATATCTTCGTGCACCTTGACCAGGGTGGTTTTCCACTCGGCGCGCTCGGCCGGAGTCAGGACCAGGATCTGCGATTTGCCCGAGGCCTTCACCGCGGCCAGGTCCTCATCGTTCTTCTTTTTGGCGATGTCGTTGGCATATTTGGTCGAATCGGCCATGGCGCTTTCCAGCGCGGTGCGGATATCGGCCGGCAGGCCGTCCCAGAACTTCTTGTTGACGATCACCGCGTAGCCGAGGTAGCCATGGTTGGAAACGGTGACGTTTTTCTGCACTTCGAACATCTTCTGGGTGTAGAGGTTTGACGGCGGATTTTCGGTGCCGTCGACCACGCCGGTCTGCAGTGCCTGGTAGACCTCGGAGAAGGCCATCACCTGCGGAATGGCACCCAGAGCGCGCATCTGGGCATCGAGGATTTTCGACGACTGGATGCGCATTTTCTGCCCTTTGAAGTCGGCCGGTTTGCGCAGCTCCTTGTTGGCGCTCATCACCTTGAAGCCGTTATCCCAATAGGCCAGACCGGTCACGCCTTTGGGCTCAAGTTTTTTCAGCAGTTTCTGGCCGACCGGGCCGAGGGTGACCTTGTGCAGCGCATCGTAGCCATCGAAGATGAAGGGCAGGTCGAACAGTTCGAACTCTTTTACCCCCAGGGGTGCGAACTTGGCCAGCGAGGGGGCGAGCATCTGCACCGCACCGAGTTGCAGCGCCTCGATTTCCTCTTTGTCCTTGTAGAGCTGGCTGTTGGGGTAGATCTCAACCTTGACCGCCCCCTTGGTGCGCTCTTCGGCCAGCTTCTTGAAATGCTCGGCAGCCATTCCTTTGGGGGTATCGACGGCGACCACATGGCTGAACTTGATCACGATCGGCTCGGCCAGGACGTTGGTGGTGAAGGCGAGCAGCAGGGTCGCGGCCAGCAACAAAAACTTGTTCGGCATGATGGGGCTCCTTTTTGGGTTGGTGAGAGGATTTACCACCCCCGGAATCCATTTTCCGGGGGGCTTTGTTCATGATCGAATAGGGCCGTTAAAACAGCACACTCGGCAGCCAGAGCGAGATCGCCGGGATGTAGGTGATCAGCAGCAGATAGGCCAGCATCACAAGAATCCAGGGGGCGCAGGCCTTGGTGGTTTCGGTCAGCCCCAGCCTGGAGATGCCCGAGGCGACGTAGAGGTTCAAGCCCACCGGCGGGGTGATCATGCCGATTTCCATGTTGACGGTCATTATTACGCCCAGATGGATCGGATCGATTCCCAGTTGCATCGCCATCGGGAAGAGCAGCGGGGCGGTGATCAGCAGGATCGAAGAGGGCTCCATAAAGTTGCCGGCTGCCAGCAGCAGCAGGTTGACCATGATCAGGAAGCCAACCGGTCCCAGGCCGAGGGCGGTGATCCAGGCGGTAAGCTGCTGCGGAATCTGCTCCGAGGTGAGCAAAAAGGAGAAGAGCACCGCGTTGGTGATGATGTAGAGAATCATCGCCGACATGTTGGCCGCGGCCAGCAGGGTCTTCGGCACATCCTTGAGGCGCATGTCCTTGTAAACGAAGACCGCAACGAAGAAGGCGTAGACCGCGCTCATGGCGGCGGCTTCGGTGGCGGTGAAGATGCCGGTGTATATGCCGCCGATGACCACCACGATCAGAAACAGCCCCCAGATGCACTCGCGAAAAGCTTGCAGTCTGGTCGCCATGCTCGCCTTGGGCATACAGGGGTAGCCGCGCTTTTTGGCGACGAACCAGGTGACGAACATCAGCAGCGAGGCGAGCAGCAGGCCAGGGATGATGCCGGCGATAAACAGTTGACCGATGGAGGAATTGGTGGAAACGGCGTAGATCACCATGACGATGGAGGGAGGGATCAGGATCCCAAGACCCCCTGCGGTGCCGATGACGCCGACGCCGAACTTCATCGGATAGCCCTGCTTGACCATGGCCGGCAGCAGGATCGAGCCGATGGCGACCACCGTCGCCGGACTCGAGCCGGAAACCGCCGCGAACAGGGCGCAGGCGAGCACCCCGCCCAGGGCCAGTCCGCCGTGCCAGTGGCCGACCAGAGCGGTGGCGAAATTGATCATCCGCTTGGCCACCCCGCCGTGGGTGAGGAAATTGCCGGCGAGGATGAAAAAGGGGATGGCCATGATCTCGAACTTCTCGATGCCGGTGAACAGCTTCAGAGCCACCGCTTCTACCGGCACCTGGGTCATGGTAAAGAGGAAGGTGAGCACGGTCAGGCCGAGGGAGATGGAGATCGGCATGCCGGTGAGCATGAGAATGGTCAGCAGACCGAAGATGATCAACGCACTCATTTCTCACCTCCGCGCTGCACGCCGGCCGGGTGCAGGCCGCACTCGTCGCCAACGTTGACCTCCTCATCGAGACCGTCGACATGTCCGGCATCGTGGTGCGGTAACTCACCGGTGCGGATGAAATTGCGAATGACCTGCAGGAAGCGGAAGCACATCAGATAGGACCCCAAAGGAATTGCCAGGTAGAAGATCCACACCGGCCATTCGAGGTCGGGCGAAACCGGACCCTCGGTCAGGTCCGGCCAGTCGAAGCCGAAGGTTGAGGCCACGGCAAAGCGCATCCCCACTTCCCAGACGAAATACCAACCCAGGGTGCCGATGATCCCTGTGAACAGCGCCCCTCCGGAGAGGCCGATGATCACGAACTTGGCCCGGGTTTTATCCTTGAGGCTATTGATGAAGACATCGACCCCGACGTGGATGCCGGTACGCACCCCGTAGGCGGCGCCGAACTTGGCCATCCAGATGAACATGTAGATGCAGAGCTCCTGGGCCCAACTCATGTTGATGCTCAGCAGCCAGTCCTGCAGGCCGGGAATTGGCAAACCGGCGGCGTAGCGGTGCAGGACGGAGAGAAAAATGATCACCGTCGCCGCCCCGATGAGGGTGGCGACCAGCCACTCCTCAAGGTGGTCGAGAAATTTCATCATTCGTTGCAGGCTCCTTGATCTGGTTCATCCGCAGGTCGACGGATGTGTTAACGAAAATGCAAGACAATGTTCTATTTGCAGTCCCGGTGCCAATCTCGCGAGACGTCGCAAGTGATCAAAAAACCAGTGTTTTATAAAAATAGAGGGGCGGGGGAGTCGGGTTGCAGAGGGCGGGTTTTCTCGTTTCGCAGGCGGAATTTCTCAGCTCGGAAGAGGTCGTTTGGTTTGTGTTAGGCGGTATCTTAGTAATAACAATAACTTGGGGAAGCAGCTGCTTTCATTTTTGTAATCATTCCTCGGTTCGAATATCCCCCGGTTCTGCTGGTATCCAGGCGGATGTGGTCGAGTTTCTGGTCTGATTTTCCTACGCCTGAAAACCGCAAGTTGAGGAAACTTCCGCTTTTCAAAACCCTGTGGGCGTTTGGCTTAAGGGGACGAGGGTGGTTGCTGGTGGTTGCTAGAGGGGCGGCGAATTTTCATGAATGGCGAAATCGAAAGATCTTTATGGCTCCTTGAATCGGCAACGAGCATAAAAGAAGTCGTTTTTAAAACACTGCTGCTGACAACCCTTTTGAAATAACACTGCGGCAAAATCGGCGACCAACGACTTCCCTCTTGAACCCTCCGACACAATAAGGCACCCTGTCAGACATGCCCAAGTCAGCCTTCAGTGCCATTCAAAACAGTCTGCGCGCCTTTCTCGGTGGCGCCGAGGTCTCGCTGTCCGAAGTCGAGGGGGAGGAGAGCGCCGCGCCCCTCAGTGGCGACCGTCAGCAGATCCAGGCCCGGATGCAGGTAGGACAGGTGGTTTACCGCTTTACCGCCCGCCGCAGCGAGATCCCCTTTACCGCCACCGAAAACAGCTTTATCCAGGAACTGTTCACCGCCTTCGAGGGGCTGTTCGCCGGCTTTTCCGCCGAGGGCTATGCCGCCCACTTTCGCACCGCCTTGCTCACCTCGCTGACCGATATCGCGGTGGCCCGCTACCTGCGCGGCGATCGCAAGGGAGTGTTCTGGCCGATTCAGAGCCTGATCCAGTTGCTCAAAAGCCTTTCCTACCAGCGCTATGAGGGATCGCCGGCCACCACCGGGTTTCTGGTTTACCGCACCCAGCTCGAGGAGTGTTTGAGCAGTCTGGAGAAGACCCGCTACGACTGGCTCGATCTTGAGGAAAACCGCCAGCGGATCAGCGCCGATTTTTTCCGCAATCCCTTGCCCTACCGTTTTGTCGACGGCCTACGGGCGATGTTTCTCTGCGACATCCTGATGAACGTCAAGGGGACGGTGCATACCAACGCCCCCGGACCGAGCGATTCCATCGAGCAACTCTCCCACCGTGAAACCCTTTCCTTGCTGACCAAAGCAGGAACCGGGGCCTTCGCCATCTTCGTTAATAAATCCTCGGAGGTAGAGATCGTTCTCGACCGCGACCAGATCCTGCTCTGGCGGCAGGGGGCTTGGGGGGTCTACGACCCCGATATCTACCGCGGGTTTCTGGCCGGGCAGCTGGAAAAACGCTCCATCGACTACCTGGTCTGGTCGATTTATGCCCTCTCCAAAGCCCGGCACGGCACCGTGGTGCTGGTGGCCAATGACGACACCGACCTGGATGCGTTGCGCAAGGGATCGGTGGGGGGACGGGACCCCTTGAGCCGGGCATTGATCCAGCATGTGCGGGGCACCAAGATCGGCACTCTCAAACGCTCCGGGGTGTTGAGCCGGATTCTTTCCTCCGACGGACTGACGGTGATCAACCGCAAAGGAGAACTGCTCGATACCGGGGTGATCGTTGATATCTCCCGGGTCAGCGACCTGGTCACCGGTGGCGGCCGCACCACCGCCGCCACTGCCGCCTCCTACTTCGGGCCGGTGATCAAGGTCTCCGAGGATGGCCCGGTGGAACTCTACCGCAACGGCAAACGCCTTTATCGATTCGGATAACACCCAATGCAGGAATTAAAATACCTGGCCGGCTACTCGGACCAGGTTACCGCCCAAGTCAGACAGCTCATCACCGACCAACGACTGGGGCAGGTGCTGCTCAAGCGCTACCCCGTCGCCCATGAAATCAAAACCGACAGGGCGCTCTACGATTTTACCGTCGATCTCAAGAATCAATACCTGCGTAAGGCTCCGCCGCTGAGCAAGGTGGTCTTCGACGGCAAGATCAATGTGATCCATCACGCCCTCGGCCTGCACAGCTTCATCTCTCGGGTGCAGGGGGGCAAGCTCAAGGCGAAAAGCGAGATCCGCATCGCTGCGGTGTTCAAGACCGCCCCGCTGGAATATCTGCGGATGATCGTGGTCCACGAACTGGCGCATCTCAAGGAAAAAGACCATAATAAAGCCTTCTACAATCTCTGCGAACACATGGAACCCGCCTACCACCAGCTGGAATTCGACCTGCGTCTCTACCTGACCCACCTGGAATTGATCGGGGAGCTTTACTGAACTCCGGGCGCCCGGGACGAAAGGAGATCCGCTCATGCCAGATTATGCAGGCTTCGAGATGGGGCCGATTCGGCCACCCAGTGAGGCGAACAGCCTGCTGCTGCGACTGACCCGGAACTGCCCCTGGAACCGCTGCAGCTTCTGCTCAGTCTATAAAAAGCAATCCTTCTCCCTGCGCCCGCTGGCTGATGTCATCCGGGATATCGACACCGTTGCGGGCTTCATCAAAGCGCTGCGGGGCGACCCGGACGCCGCCGAGGTCAAGCTGCAAGAGCTCTCCTCCTCCGATGAGCAGGCCTACCATGCCGCCAGTCAGTGGTTGCACAGCGGCATGGAGTCGGTGTTTCTGCAGGATGGCGACAGCCTGGTGATGAAGCCAGAGCAGGTGATCGCGGTGCTGCAGCATCTGCGGAGTTGCTTCCCGCAGATCCAGCGCATTACCAGCTACGCCCGCTCGGCCACCATCGCCCGCATCAGCGAATCCGATCTGCAGCAAATGGCCGCCGCCGGCCTGAACCGCATCCACATCGGTCTGGAAACCGCCTCCGACATCCTGCTCAAGATGATCAACAAGGGGACCAGCAAGGTCCAGCATGTCGAAGCCGGGGTTAAGGTCCGCCGGGCGGGGATGGAGTTGTCGGAATATGTGCTGACCGGCATCGGCGGGGAGGAGTTTTTTGGTGAGCATGCCCGGCAAACCGCTGACGCTCTCAATCAGATCAATCCCGATTTTATCCGCTTCCGCACCCTTCGTATTGCCGACGGTACCGAGCTGTTCCCCGGCTCCGAGGAGCACCGCTGGCAGCGCCCCACTGATCTGGTGCAGGCCCAGGAGATCCTGTTGCTGATTCAACATCTGGAGGGGATCACCAGCCGGATCAAGAGCGATCACATGTTCAACCTGCTCCAGGAAATCGACGGCACCTTGCCCCAGGATAAGCAGCGCCTGATCGACATCCTGCAGACCTTCATCCAGCTAGAGCCGCAGCAGCGAGCCTTGTTTCAGGTCGGCAAACGGACCGGGCATTTCCTGCGTTTGAGTGATATGCAAATCCCGGGGCGACGGGCCGAGGTGGAGGGGATCTGCCGCCAGTACGGCATTACTCCTGAGAACGTCGACGCCAAAATCAACGCGATGATCCAGGAGCAGATGAAGCGCGGGATGTTTTAGGGAGACGTCTCGGGGGGTGAAATCTTGCGCATCAGTCCTTCCTGGGCCACGGAGGCGACTAGTTTTCCGTCGCGGGAAAAGAAACTCCCCCGACTCAGGCCCCGGGCGTTTGAGGCGCTGGGGCTGTCCATCACATAGAGCAGCCACTCGTCGACGCGAAACTCCCGGTGAAACCACATGGCGTGATCGAGGCTTGCGGCCTGCACCTGGCGCTGCAGGAAGGAGAGTCCGTGGGGGAGCAGGGCGGTGCCGAGCAGGGAATAGTCCGAGGCGTAGGCCAGCGCCGCTCGGTGAATGGCTGGATTGTCGGGCAAGCTGCAGGGAACCCGCAGCCAGACCGCCCGCTGGGGGGGACGCACCTCAGGCTGCAAGGGGTCGACGGGGTCGATCGGGCGAATTTCGATGGTCCGGCGGTGGGTCAGGTACTGGCGAACAGCGTCAGGGGCGGTCTGCGCCGCCCTTTTCCCCAGTTCGGTCTTATCGGGTAACCCTTCCGGCCCGGGCAGCTGAGGCATCTGGGCCTGATGCTCGACCCCGGGTTCGCTGATCTGGAAGGAGGCGGCCATGTTGAAGATCGGCCGGCCATGCTGCAGGGCGACCACCCGCTGGGTGCTGAAACTGCGGCCGTTGCGGATGCGCTCGACTTCGTAAATGATCGGCTGCTGCATGTCTCCGGGGCGCAGGAAATAGGCGTGCATGGAATGGGCGGCCCGCCCCTCGACGGTCTGTTCGGCAGCACTTAATGCCTGGCCGAGAACCTGGCCGCCGAACACGCTGGTCCCCCCGATGTCACGGCTTTCGCCGCAAAAGCGGTTCTCATCGAGGCGCTCCAGGGTTAGAATTTGCAGCAGGTCCTGGGCGAGAACATTCATGAGGCAGACTCCTGGGTAGCGGGTGGTTCGGTGAAGTATATCGAATAGCTAATGTCCGCAACAAGTTCAGAGTCAGGCAGCCAGAATTTAATTCTGCATTTGACATGTAAGGTTGGGCAATGAAACTTGAGCAAAATGACATTCTGCTCTATCAGGCCGAAGATGGAAAAGCCCGGCTTGAGGTTCGACTCGACCATGAGACGGTCTGGCTGAGCCAGGATCAGATGGCTGAACTGTTCGGCAGGGAACGCTCAGTTATCACTAAGCATATCGGCAATGTATTTCGCGAGGGGGAACTGGATAAAAAGTGCAATGTGCAAAATATGCACTTTGCTCATTCGGATAAGCCGGTCGCCCTGTATAACCTCGACGTCATCATCTCCGTCGGCTACCGGGTCAAATCACAACGCGGCACCCAATTCCGCCAATGGGCCACCAAAGTTCTTCGCGACCACATCGTCAAGGGATACACGGTCAACGAGCAGCGCTTTCGTGAGCAATCGGAAAAGCTGGTCGATTTGCGCAACACCGTGGCCTTGCTGGAAAAAACTCTCGCCAGTCAGCAGATCGGTCTGGATGAGGCCAAGGGTTTGCTGAAAGTCATCGCCGACTACGCCTACGCCCTGACCACCCTCGACCGTTATGTGATCATGGCACCTTGGCAATGGAGGGCACCAGAGGTCCGACAGTTTTCAAAGCTATATCTTTCCCATCCAATCCATGACAAATTTTTTACAAACGATTGACCTCCCCATGACGACGTCAACGGCCGGCAGTGATCTACTGGGGGCAAGCCAAACCGCCCCGTTGCATCACTACCCATGTCGCCCAAGAGGAGGAAATGTTATGAAAACAATATCGAGCTTTCTAACCCCGCTGCTGCTGCTCGCTTCCCTGCTGCTGGCCAGCCCGGTGCTGGCCAAACCCCTGGTAGGCTGCGACCTGACCCTTGACCGCACCGTTCTGCCGGCCGGGCAGGCCCAGACGGCGGTGATCAAGGTCAGTCTCGATGTGCCGGTGATTCCGCTGGACGTGGCCCGTCCTCCCGTCAATCTGGCGCTGGTGCTCGACCGCTCCGGCTCCATGTCGGGGGAGAAAATCGCCAAGGCGCGGGAGGCAGCGATCACCGCCCTGCGCCGGCTCGGCCCGCAAGACCTCTTTTCCCTGGTGGTTTACGACCACACGGTGCAGACCCTGGTGCCGCCGCAGAGCGCCGCCAACAGCGAATGGATCGAGGCTCAGATTCGCAGCATCGGCACCGGCGGCAATACCGCCCTTTACGGCGCGGTCAGCCAGGGGGCGGCGGAGGTGCGCAAAAACCTCCAGGGGCGCTATGTCCATCGGGTGGTGCTGCTCTCCGACGGCATCGCCAATGTCGGCCCGAGCTCCCCGGAGGACCTGGGCCGCCTCGGTGCGGCGCTGATCAAGGAGGGGATCTCGGTCACCACCATCGGCATCGGCAACGACTTCAACGAGGATCTGATGACCCAGCTGGCCGCCCGCAGCGACGGCAACCACTACTTCGTCGAATCGAGCCAAGATCTGCCGCGGATTTTCGCCGCCGAACTCGGCGATGTGCTCTCGGTGGCGGCCCGCAAGGTGGTGATCGAAATCACCTGCCCGAAGGGGGTGCGGCCGCTGCGGATCATCGGCCGCGAGGGGCGGATTCGCGACAACCGGGTGGAAATCCACCTCAACCAGCTTTATGGTGGTCAGGAAAAATATGCTCTGATCGAGGTGCAGGTCGATCCCGGCCAGGCGGATGAACTGAAGCAGATCGCCGATGCCCGCTGCTCCTATGAAAATGCCCTGACCAACAAGCCGGAGAGCTCCAAGGCGGTGGCCCAGGTGCGCTTCTCCAAGCGCCAGGACGAGGTGCGCGCCTCGGCCAGCAAACCGGTGCAGAAGGCGCTGGTGGAGAACGAACTGGCGGTCGCCCGCGACCAGGCCCTCGATCTCTACAACGCCGGCCGCAAGGATGAGGCGGTGCGGCAGCTGAAAGAGAAGAGCGAGGAACTCTCCACCCGCAACCAGGCCCTCGGTTTCCAGGATCTGGCCCAGGAGGCGAGCGGCGCTCTGGAAGGGGATGCCGCCAGCTTCGCCGCCCCGGCGCCGATGGCTCCGGCGGAGAAAAAGGCGCTGCGTTCGGAGAGCTACAAGGTGCGCAAGCAGCAAAAGGATTATTGACCTGCATCGATTCCGGGGCGGGGTTTTCCTGCCCCGGATCTTTTTCAAAGAGTGACCATGACCCGTTTCCGACTGCTCATCACCTGGCTGCTGCTGCTGATCCCAACCCTGCTGTTGGGTTTTGGCGCGCTCTACCTGCTCAAAGGGGAGGAAGCCCGGCTGGCCAGCAGCGCCCAGGCGACGGCGGTGGACCGGGTCTCGGCCATTGCTGGCAATATCGAGTTGGCGACTGGGGAGGTCAAGGAGGGGTTACTTGAAACCCTGCAAGCTCTGCCGGCCGATTCTCTGCTGGAGCAGACAGACCGGCTGGAAGAGTGGAAACGCAGCAATCCTCTGGTGCGCAACGTCTTTGTCTGGGAACGGGGGCGGGGCCTGCGTTATCCCGATCCGGAACACCCCTCCAGCGATGAGGAAGCCGATTTCATCCGCCGCTATCTTTCCCTGTTCGCCAACCAGGCCGGCTGGCAGGAACCGCCCCGGGATGAACCGGCGGCGGCCGACGCCGATCAGGTCAGCAGCATTCTGCAGGATCGCCGGGAGCTGCGTCAGCTCGCCAAGTCGGCCCCGGCGGCGGCGGAGAGTGCCGCGGCGCCGGCGGCTCCGGCAGCGCTGGCCGGAAGCAGCGGCTGGCGTTCCTGGTTTTCCGACAACCGCCTGCATCTGCTCGGCTGGTACGAGGGCGGGGGGAGCTCTGAGCGGGTCGGAGTCGAGGTCGAGATGATGGCCCTGCTGAGTCGGCTGCTGGGCAACTTCCCGGCTGCCCCCGCCGATGGCGAAACCTACGCCCTGCTCGATGACAACGGTGCAGTTTTTCACCAGGTCGGGTCGCTGGAAATTCTCGCCGAGAGCCAACCGCTGGCCAGCGTCACTATCGCCAGCCTCCCCCACTGGCGGGTCTCCGCCTATGGTCAAAGCGGGTCCGGGGCGGCGGGAGGGAGTTTTCGGCTGATCGCCTCGCTGCTGGTCGGAACCTTCGTGGTCGCCATCCTCCTCGGCGGCTCGCTGCTCCTCTGGCAGGCCCACCGCAACCAGCTCGATGCCCGGCAGAAGACCTCTTTTGTCTCCAACGTCTCCCACGAGCTGAAAACTCCGTTGACCACTATCCGGATGTATGCCGAGCTGCTCGGTGAAAAGCGCATCGCCGACCCGGTCAAGCAGCAGAACTATCTGCAGACTATCATCCGCGAAAGCCAGCGGCTGACCCGGTTGGTGAACAACGTCCTCGACTTTTCCCGCCTGGAGCAGGGGCGCAAGGAGTTCGCCCACGAACCCCTCGACCTGGCGGAGCTGCTGCACCAGCAGCTCGACAGCCAGCTGCTGCGCCTCGAGGAGGCCGGCATGCAATTGCTGCGCAGCATCGAGGTTGCCGAGGCGCCGATCGCCAGCGACCGCGATGCCCTGGAGCAGATCGTCCTCAACCTGCTCGACAACGCCATCAAATATGCCGCCGACGGCAAGATCCTGACCGTGGAGCTGCAGCCGCAAAAAGGCGGCTGGGTGGTGCGCTTCAAGGACCAGGGCCCCGGCATTCCGGCCGCCCACCGCCGCCAGGTGTTCGAGAAATTCCACCGGGTCGACGCCTCCCTCACCGCCCGCCAGCCCGGGAGCGGCCTCGGCTTGAGCATTGCCCGGCAGCTGGCCGAAGGCCTCGGCGGAACCCTCGCCTTCTGCCCTAACGCCGGCGGCGGCGCCTGCTTTGAATTGACCCTGCCGGCCAGGAGACTGCCATGACCATCCGGGTGCTGATCGCCGAAGATGATGCCAACCTGCGCCAGGGACTGATCGATCTGCTCGAAGGGGAGGGGTATGCGGTGGAGGCCGCGGCCGACGGCCGCCAGGCTCTGGAGGCATTCCGTCGCCAGCCCCCCGACCTGGTTCTGCTCGATGTAATGATGCCGGAGCTCAGCGGCTACGATGTCTGCCGCCAGATCCGCAAAAGCGACAGCCGCACGCCGATCATCATGCTGACCGCCAAGGGAGAAGAGATCGACAAGGTGGTGGGGCTGGAGCTCGGCGCCGACGACTATGTCACCAAACCCTTCGGTCTGCACGAACTGCGGGCCCGGATTGCCGCGGTGCTGCGCCGCTCCCGCGCCCAGCAACCGGAAGCGGCTGCCAGCCTGCCGCAACAGTTTGCCATCGGTTTGGCCCTTATTGACCGCAAAACCTACCAGGTCAGCAACGGCCCCCAAACCCACAGCCTGACCTCCCGGGAGCTGAAGCTGCTGGAAATCTTCCATTCCCGCCCCCATGAAGTCCTCTCCCGCAACGATCTGCTCAACGCTGCCTGGGGGGTCGACTACTTCGGCACCACCCGCACCCTCGACCAGCACATCGCCCAGCTGCGCAAGAAGATCGAACCCGATCCGGCCTCACCGCAGTTTCTGCTGACCGTGCATGGAGTCGGCTACAAGTTTGCGCCTGCCGACAAGGGTTAAAAAGGCGAGGCCGCAAATGCGGCCTCGCCAGCTGTTCAAGTCTTTGGGGGATTTCTGCCGGGATCTGGAGGCGGTTTAGCGGCGGTTGGCGTGTCTATTCCTCCAAGTCCAGCAGAATCGGCAACTGGAAGCTGAAGGTGCAGCCCTCTCCCTCGATACAACTGACCAGCAGCGCGCTGTCGAGCTTCTCCAGAATATTTCGAACCACGGTGAGGCCCAGGCCATGCCCCTGTACCCAGCTGTAGCTGGTTCCCTCCACCGGTTCCATGATGCCGCGAACCTGTTCTTCTGACAGGCCCGGTCCTTGATCTTTGATCCAGAAGGTCGCTGAAGTGTCGTTGTCTCTGGTATGGCCGAGTTCTATGACCGGCGTAGGCCCACCGTAGGCCAGCGCGTTGCTGGCCAGATTGTACCAGATCTCCTCAAGCCAGCGTGGGTGCCCCATGGCGATGGGCAGGTCGGCAGGCAAGCGCAACTGGGCGCCGCAGGCCTCAACCTTACTTTGCAGACGTTTGAGCGCCGCACCGATCACGGCTCCCATCTCCACCGGCTCGGTCTTGACATCTTCCCGCCGAACCCGGGCCAGGAGCAGCAGTTCGCTGATGATATCACTCATCTGGTGGCCGGCATCGATGACCGCCTCCAGCATCGGCTCTCTTTCCACGTCCGAGAGTCTGGAGCCCGAGGTCTTGATCAGTTCGCTGAAGCCGTTGATGGTCGTGATCAGCGATTTCAGATCGTGGGCAACCATCTGAGCGAAGGTGTCGAGGGCTTGATTTTGTTTGAGAATGGCTTTTTCGGCCGCCACGCGCTCGGTAATGTCAGTGACAAAGGCCATTGCCATGGTACCGGTCTCGGTCTCCAGGTGGCTGAGACTGACTTCGACCGGGAACTCGCGACCATCCCGGCGCTGCCCTGCCAACTGCAACCCTTGGCCCATAGCGCGCATCCTGGGTGCAGCGAAAAAGGCTTTGATATGATCGCGATGGGCGGTGCGGAACCGCTCGGGAAGAATGGCGGTCAGATCCTGGCCGACGATCTCAATGGTGGGGTAGCCGAAGACTTTTTCGAAGCGCTGATTGGTCAGGATAATCGTGCCGCTCTCATCGACTACCAGAAAAGCTTCGGCAAAGGATTCGATCAGGGTGCGCACGGTGACATTGCCCTGGAACAGACCAGCCGCGAAGGAGATCCGGCGTTGGATTTCCAGCTGACGTTCGAGGATTTCGACTTGGCCCTGCAGCTTGTTGTGGCTTTTGATCATTGGAAGGTTTCCGTGTTTGACGGGGCTCAGAGAGACCATGGGAGCAATTATGGCTAGAATTATAATTCAAGTTCGAGCTCAAGATCGTTAGTATTTAGATTATTTCTCGCTAAAATGGCCGCGCTTCCCGAAAAGGAAAGCTCCAACCTCTACCGTCAAGGAGTTCTCTATGCCAATCATCACCATCGAAGGACCACCCATTGCCGACCCCGCCGTTCGCCGGGAACTGGTGCAGCAACTCACCCAGGCCGCCGCCAAGGCCTATGCCCTGCCGGCAGAGAAGATGATTGTGTTGATCCGGGAAAACCGCCCGGAGCAGGTCGCTGTCGGCGGGATGTTGCTTTCAGACAGACAGACTTGTTAGGGCCCGACATTGCCGCCAAAGTCTGGGTCCGGTCCCGCTTTTTGACGCCAGAGGGCCAATTCTAATGCACCAGCCCTCTGGGGCCGAGCTGGCAACGGCGGATGCAAGGACATCCTCCCAGCAAGCCGCTTTGCCTTTTATCGAAATCGCGTACCATTGACCCTTTGCATCTAGCCCCTCCCGGCTATTCGATGGGGGCCGCTTTCTAAGGATTGGGGATAATGAGCATGAAGCGTGCAGGATTGATTATCGGTGGCGCAGTGTTATTTCTGGTTCTGGTTGCTGCCGGCTGGCTGATCAGCCGTCCGGAGCGCGGGACCACCGGGGTGGTGAGCACCAAGTTCCGCTGGCTGGGGCCCAACGACAAGATCGTGGTTGACGGATTCGACGACCCGAAAGTCAAGGGGGTGGCCTGCCACATCAGTCGGGCGCAGACCGGGGGAATCAAGGGCGGAGTGGGGGTGGCCGAGGATACCAGCGACGCCAGCATCGCCTGTCGGCAGATCGGACCGATCAGCTTTGTCGGCGAACTCAAGGATGGCGAGCAGGTTTTCGACGAGCGCCGCAGCCTGCTGTTCAAACAGCTGCAGGTGGTGCGGTTTTTTGATCGGGAGCGCAACGTGCTGGTCTATGTCTCCTACAGCGACCGGGTGATCGAGGGGAGCCCGAAAAACAGCATCAGCACCGTGCCGGTGATGCCGTGGCCCAAGCCGTGAACCGTGCCGCAGTGAAGTTGATCACTCTGCTGCTGTTGCTCTGGTCCTGGTCGGTAGCGCTGGCGAGGGAGCACGCACCGATGCTCCCCCAGGTTTATGCCGAGGGGGATGCGATCACCGGCTGGTGGATGAGCGAGAAGCTCGACGGGGTGCGGGGCTACTGGGATGGCCGTCTGCTCTGGTCGAAACAGGGCAAGCTGATGCAGCCGCATCCCGATTTTGTCGCTGGCTTGCCGGATTTTGCCCTGGAGGGGGAACTCTGGGGTGGCCGCGGCAGCTTTGAACTCTGTGCCTCGGTGGTGCAGCAGCCATTATCGGAGCAGTGGCTGCAGCTGCAGTTCGCTATTTTCGATCTGCCGGCGATGCCGGGCCCTTTTAGCGAACGCATCGAGCAGGCTCGGCGCTGGTTTAAAGACCACCCCTCCCCCCATGCCTTCGTGATCGAACAGATTCCGGTAAAGGATCAGTCACAGTTGCAGGCCGAACTGCAGCGGGTGGAGGCAGCCGGGGGCGAGGGGTTGATCGTCCGCAACCCGCAATCACTCTACGCCGCCGGTCGCAGCGCCGATTTGCTCAAGGTCAAGAGCTTCGCCGATGCCGAGGCGATCGTGGTTGAACACCTGCCCGGACAGGGCGAGAATCAGGGTCGGCTCGGGGCGCTGCTGGTGGAGCGGCCGGATGGGCTGCGCTTCAAGCTCGGCACCGGCTTCAGTGCTGCCGAGCGCCTTGAGCCACCGCCCCTTGGCAGCTCCGTCAGCTATAAATATTACGGTCTTTATCCCTCAGGGATTCCCCGCTTTCCCGCCTTTTTGCGCATCCGCCAGGATCAAGGTCTCTAGTTTCATTCCCGCTATTGTCTCAGTCTTCCCGCAACAGCGCCGCCGGCTTCTGGCCGAGAGCCTTCCAGGTGCCGAGCAGCCCAAGCAGCAGGGTGGCTGCCAGCCCGGCCGCCAAGGTGCCGAGCAGCGCCATGGGGGCGAGGGTGAAGTCGGAGTCCATCAGCCCTTCGAGCACACCCCAGGCCGCCAGGGAGCCGACCAGGGCGGCGAGCAGCCCGGCGCAGAGCCCGAGCAGCAGAAACTCGGCGGCAAAGGCGGCGAGAATGTCGCGGCGGGTGGCGCCGCAGACCTTGAAAATCACCGCGTCATGGATGCGCCGGTGCTGGTCGGCGGAAACCGCTCCGGCCAGCACCAGCAGACCGCTGATCAGCACCAGGGTGGCCATGGCGGTGAAGGCGGCGCCGATCCGTTCCAGGGTCAGAGTGACGTTGGTCAAAACCTCACGGGTACCGATGACCGAGACGTTGGGAAAGGCCTGGGTGACGGCGCGGAATACCGCCGTTTCCCCCTCGGGTGGGACATGAACGGCGGCCAGATGGGTCTGGGGGGCGCTTTCCAGCAGACCGGGGGCGAACAGCAGGGCGAAGTTGAGCTCCAGGGTCGACCAGTCGACCTCGCGCAGGGCGGCGATGCGGGCGGTCACTTCGCGGCCGAGAACGTTGACGCTGATCTGGTCGCCGATGTCGACGCCAAAGCCTTTGGCCAGATCGGCGGTCAGAGAAACCAGCGCCGGGCCCTGGTAATCGGCCGGCCACCAGGCGCCGGCGCTGAGGCTGCTGCCGTTGGGCAGTTCGCTGGCGTAGCTGAGGTAACGGTCGCCCCGCACCGCCCATTGGACTTCCGGGGCGATCTGTGCCTGTTCCACCGGTACCCCGGCAATGGCGGTAATGCGGCCGCGCAGTGTCGGGTAGCGCTCGCTGCGCTCGACTTCGGGCAGGGTCTTGGCCAGGGCGTCGAAGGCCGCCACTTGATCGGGTTGAAGATCGAGGATGAAATAGGCCGGGGCCTGGCGTGGGAGAGTGTCATCGACCAGAGCGCGCAGATTGCTCTGCACCTGGGTGATCACCACCAGAGCGGTCAGCCCCAGGCCGAGGGAGAAAATCGCGCTGGCCGCCGGGGCGCCGCGGCGGTGGATGTTGCCAAGCCCCAGGCGCAGCGCCGGCCTCGATGGGCGGGGGAGGCGGGCGGCAACCCGAATGACCACCTTGGCCAACAGCTGGAACAGACCGAAACAGACCAGCACCCCGGCGATAAACCAGAGCGCCAGCCGCTGGTCGCTGGCGGTTGTCACTGCCAGGGTTGCCAGCAACAAGGCTGACAGGGCAATGGCCAACTGCACCCAGCGGCCGGGGTATTCACTGGCATTCAGGGTGTAGCCGCGAAACAGCACCGCCGGGGAAACCCGTCGAGCGCTGCCGAGGGGTTTGAGGGAAAAGACCAGGGCGGTGAGCAGGCCGAACAGGGCGGCGCTGAGCAGCACCTCAGGAAACAACCCGGGGGCCAGCGGCACTGGCAGCTGATCACCGAATAGCCAGACCAGCAACCAGGGGAGGGCGGCGCCGCCGGCCAGACCGAGGCCGGAACCGAGAGCGCCGAGCAGCAGCACTTGCAGCAGATAGGCCAGGAAGATCACTGCGGCGGGAGCGCCCAGGCACTTGAGGGTGGCGATATGCAGCACCTTGCCGGCGAGGTAGCCGCGCACCGCTCCAGCGACCCCAAGGCCGCCGACCAACAGGGCGCAGAGGCCGACCAGGGTCAGGTTCAGATTCATCCGGTCGAGAAAGTAGCGCACCCGCGGCGCCGCCTCCCGCCAGCTGCGCAGGCGCCAGCCGGCGTCGGGGAATTGGGTCTGCAGCTGCTGGCGCAGGGCTTCGGTGCTCTCCCGATCCGGCAGCCGAATGCGATAGGCATAGCTGACCAGGCTCCCTGGTTGCAGCAGTCCGCTCGCCTCCAGACCAGCCTGACTGACCAGCAGCCGCGGGCCGAGGGAAAAAGCGCTGACGTTGCGATCCGGCTCCCGGGCGAGCACCCCGCGCAAGGTAAAGGTAACCTCCCCCAGCTGGATGTTGTCGCCCACCTGCAGTTGCAGCCGCTGCAGCAGCGCCGCTTCGGCCAGGGCGCCGAAATGGCCGTCCCGGGATTCCAGCGCCTGGGTCATCGGTTGCGCGGGGTTACTGAGTATCTGACCGTAAAGGGGATAACTGCCATCCACTGCCTTGAGTTCCACCAGCGCCCGCTGGTCATCGGCCAGACTGCGAACCATGCTGCGCAGCTCCAGCACCGCGGAGACATCCCCTCGCTGCCGCAGGAACGCTTCCTGCTCCGGGCTCAGGGGCCGATGGGTCATCCGCACTTCCAGATCACCGCCCAGCAGGGCTCCGGCGTCGGCCAGCAGACCCTTCTGGGCGGCGGCGGTGAAGCTGCCGATGGCGCTGATAGCGAACACTCCCAGAAACAGGCAGCCGAGAAAGACCCCGAAGCCGTGCAGGCCGCCGCGCAGCTCCCGCCGGGCCAGTCGCCAGGATTGAACCAGGGTCGCCCAGGCCATCATAGCAACCGGCCATCGGCCATGGCCAGTTGCCGCCCGCAGCGCTCGGCCAGACGCTCGTCATGGGTGACCAGCACCAGGGTGGTCCCCTGCTCCCGCTGCAGCGCGAACAGCAGTTCCATCACCAGCTCGCCGGTGTCGCGGTCGAGGTTGCCGGTCGGCTCATCGGCCAGCAGCAGTGCCGGTCGGGGGACAAAGGCTCGGGCCAGGGCGACCCGCTGCTGCTCGCCGCCGGAGAGTTCGCCGGGGAAATGCCCCATCCGCTCCCCCAGGCCGACCGCTTCCAGCGCCTCGCGGGCGCGGCGGGTAGCATCGGCGATTCCGGAGAATTCCAGCGGCAGGGCGACATTCTCCAGCGCCGTCATGCTCGGCACCAGGTGAAAAGATTGAAAGACGATGCCGACATGCTGGCGGCGAAAACGCGCCAGGCCGTCCTCGTCGAGACGACCGAGATCGGCCCCGGCCACCATCACGCTGCCGGCGGAAGGGCGCTCCAGCCCGGCCAAGGCCATCAGCAAGGTGGTCTTGCCGGCCCCCGAGGGGCCGACGATGCTCAGGGTTTCGCCGGCGGCGATGGTGAGATCAATCTCCCGCAGGATGTTGACCTCACCGGCCCCCCCCACTAGACTGAGAGACAACTTGCGAATTTGAACGAGAGGATCTTGCATGACGGCTCCCCGAAGACGACTCTGGTTGATGGTGTTCTGTTTATGGTTGCTGCCGCTGACGGCGTTGGCCGCCGGGGGGAGCGCTGAGGTGCGCATCCTGGTTCTCGGCGACAGTCTTTCGGCCGGCTATGGCCTGGCTGCCGCCGAAGCCTTCCCGGCCCAGCTGGAACGGGCGCTGCAGGAAGCCGGTCAAAAGGTGCGGGTGATCAATGCCGGGGTCTCCGGCGATACCACCTCCGGCGGCCTCGCCCGTCTCGATTGGGCCCTGGCCGAGCACCCCCAGTTGGTGATCGTGCAGTTGGGGGCCAACGATGCCCTGCGCGGTCTCGACCCGGCGCTGGCCAAGGCCAACCTGGATGCCATCCTGACCCGCCTCAAGCGCGACGGCGTGGGGGTGCTGCTGACCGGTATGCGCGCTCCGCGCAATCTCGGCCCTGCATATTATACCAAGTTCGATAGTCTTTATCGCGACTTAGCCAAGAAACACCAGGTTCCCCTCGACTCCTTCTTTCTCGAAGGCGTGGCCCTGCGCCCCGAACTCAATCTGGCCGACGGCCTGCATCCCAACCCCAAAGGGGTTGCGGTCATCGTCAAACGCCTGCTCCCCCAAGTCTGTACCCTGCTCACTGCTCTGCAGTGAGCAGGCCCTTTTTCTGGCCCGCTCAAAAAACGCAAAGAGGTTGCACCGTTCTGTCGAGACCCCTTGTTTGTTTTATAATAATGCCAAAGCAGTATTATAAAATTTGGAGGGCGACCTGGTTATAAATACCGTGATCGCAGTAATTATGTTGACGAGGCCGCTAGTGTTGGATATATACTGCGTAAATAGTATTCTATCTTCAGGGAGACAGCTGTGCCTAAAGCAATTAAGCCACTGCCGACGCCAATCCAAGATGGGCCATTGGATGCAAAGATTCTGGGCAAATTTGTTCGAGCCAGGCGAACTCAGATCGGCATGGGCATTCACGAGGCCGCAGCTTTTTGTGGTGTTGCTGTCGATACCTTGACCAAGATTGAAACGGCAAGGGCCGATGTCAATCTCTCAAAGGTGTTCTCTGTGTGTCACATGCTCGGCATCAAACTGAAAATTGAGTCTTGGGAGGAGTGATGTCAGAGACCTTGTCCGTATTTCTGAATCGCGACCCTCTCGGGGTGGTGACCCTTGCCGGCAAGGAAGACCGCTACGGTCTGGAGTACGCGCCAGCATGGCTTGCCGGGCAAAACTACGCCATCTCCCCCCACCTGAAACCGGGCGAATGTGAGTCCGAAAAGGTGAAGCGGTTTCTCTCAAACCTCCTCCCGGAGGGGAAATGGCTTGAAGAGCTGTCGGCAGATAACCAGGTATCGAAGAGCAATATCTTCGCCCTGGTTGCTTTGATTGGCGCCGAGACGACCGGGGCGCTCACCTTTCAATACGATGGTGCTGACCAGGGGCCGCATGCAACCGAGTTTCGGGCCGTGAGCGTGGACGAGTTGACCGAGCGGATTGCGCAGCGCCAAAGAATCTCCATTGCCAAATGGGACGGCAAGCCTCGTCTCTCGGTGACCGGTGTGCAGGATAAGCTGCCGATCATGATCCGACCGGATGGTGAGATGGGTTTCGGTGAGGGTGGCCTGGCCTCGACACACATCCTAAAATTCGGCAAGAGCCCTGAAATGCATATGGCGGTGAATGAATTCCTCTGTATGGAGCTTGCACGCCTAGTCAAGCTACCCGTTGCGAAGGTTTCTCTAAAACGGTTTGGCGAACCGGTTTTGCTGGTAGAGCGCTTCGATCGCAACTGGAATGAAGACGCAATTGATCGTCTGCATCTCATCGACGGCTGCCAGATGCTCGACATGCCACCGACCTACAAATATGAACGCCCCTACGGCAAGTCCGGGGGGGGAGCGAAGATTAGGTCAGGAGTCAGTCTGCCGAGGCTCTTTGAGGCCTGTCAGCTCTGCCGCATTCCGGCCCTGGCGATTCGAGACTTATTGAATTGGACGCTGTTCCAGCTATTGATCGGCAACAGCGATGCTCATGGCAAGAATATCTCCTTTTTCGTCGGCAAGGCGGGGATCGATGTGGCGCCGAGCTACGACTTGTTGAACATCGATATCTATGGGGATGAGTTTGAACGGGATCTGGCCATGGCCATTGGTGATGAGTTTGTTGCCGAGAAAGTCATGCCTTACGATATGGCGGAATTCTGTGATGCGGCTAACCTGCGGCAGCGCCAGGTCTCGACCAGTCTGAAAAACCTCTGCACGGCCATTATTGCCAGCCTGGACAAGCTGCCACTGAATGATGTTCAGGCCGGAGCGGAGTTGGATTTTGCCGGGGAGTTGATCACGAGAATTCAACACAACGCGGAACGGTTCCTGAGGTTAGCCCGGGAGCTTCTTCATGTCAAATTGTGACCTGATATGTGTCGGTCGGTCGAAATCGATAAAACAAGGGGTTGCACCGAGATGGCGCAACCCCTTGTTTTATTTGTGTTGGCGGGAGCAGATGAGAATCGAACTCACCAGGGACGGGATACGCCCCCCACCGGTTTTGAAGACCGGGCGCGTCACCAGACTACGGACTGCTCCCTCATGTCAGGCGGTGCCACTGATAGCATGAAGCCTCGGCCTTTGGCAAGCTTTCAGGCTGTGCTCAAAACGCCAGGCGCAGGCCGAGGGCGATGTTGTGGGCCGAGTAGTCGGCTTCGAAGCTGTTGAGAGTGTTGCCGTTGATGTCGACGGTGGTGTTGTCCTCATCCTTGAATTTCAGGTTGGCAGTGGAAAAGTAGCGGTAGCCGAGGTCAAGGGTGAGTTCGCGGGTAATTTTGCAGGAGACCCCGCCACCGAGCTGGTATGCAAGAGCGAGGGCTTCGTCGCTGAAAACCAGGTCGATCAGAGCGGGGTCGATCAGTCGGGCATCGAGGTTGACATAAGCGCCACCGGCGCCGGCGCCAAAGTAGGGTGTGAAGCGGGTCGGGTTGACCAGGTCATAATAGGTGCTGAACAGGAAGCTGAAGGCGGTGATATCGCCACTGGCGGCGAAACTTTCACCCCCTTCACTGAAGCTGTCGAGATCGTTGTTGCGGTAGCCGAGCTCCCCTTCGATGCGCAGGTTGTTGTCATAGCTTTTGCCGAACACCAGACCGAAGCCAAGACCGTTGCTGTAGCTGCTGTCAATGACCAAGGGGAAGTTCTTGTATTCGAAGTCGGCATCCTGGGGGGCGGTCAGGGCGATATTGCCACCAATGTATTCTTCGGCTTGGGCGGGAATGGCGGTGAGCAGCCCGAACAGGGCCAGAGTGCAAAGGATCAGGGACGGATTCACGGTCGGTACCTCCAGGCAAATGAGTTGCGGATCGCAAACAGCAAAATAAATCAGGGGCGGATGATCCGCCCGGCATGGTGCAGGGTGTCGGCGATGTCGAGCATGTTGGTGACCCGGCCGACCTGAAGCTGGTCCTTGAGATGATAGAAGTCAAGGCAGAGGCCGCAGGCGGCGATATCGCTCCCCAGGCAGGCGAGTTGGTCGAGGGCTTCGCGGGCCTCGGAGCCGCTGCAGACGAGCTTAACCCCGGCGTTGGCGAGCAAGATCACATCAGGGGCGGCGGCCAGTTCGGCCAGGGTGAAGAGGTAGTTTTTCAGTAGCAGTCGGCCGAGCTCATCGTTGCCGCTGCCCAGGGTGTCAGCGGCTAGAAATAGGACACTCTTGCCGTGAATGGCTGCTGTGCTGCCCGTTGCGGCAACCGGCTCTCCCGGGGTGAGACTCAGGGAGAATCCGCCGTCGGTCGGCGCAACGGCAATTTGGTAGCCCTGGCTGGTGGCCAGGCGGGTGATGTTGTCGCGGGCGATGTCGTCGCCAACCAGAATTTCTACCGGAATCCCCGGCTCGGCCAGCAGCAGTTTACGGGCTTCGACCACGGGATAGGGACAGACCTGGCCGCGGCAATCGAGGATTTTCATGGGAGACTCATTGGGGTTGTGGGTTGGAGTGAGTTTGTTACTATAATGGCTCCCCGCTTTCAAGGCAAGGAGCGTCTCTGCTCACCGGTGGCAACCGGTATCTGACCAAGGAGGATTGAATCGATGCGCAAATTGCTTTATGTGCTCTGCCTGGCGCTGCTGCTGGCCGGCTGTGGAGACAAGGCCAAGGATCTGTTCGAAACCGCGCAGTTTGAGGAGCAGCAGTTCAACGCCGAGCATGCCGGCAAGCTCTACCAGGAGATTCTCAGCAAATATCCCGAATCGCCCTACGCCGCCCAGGCCAAGATCCGGTTGGCGGAACTGAAACCGGCGGCTGCGAACTAGCCCTTGCCCTTATCGACCAGATCGAGGAAATGGCGCAGGTTACGAAAACCGAGCAGCCGCGCCATCGGCGGCTGCAGGGCGAAGGGGAGGGCGATGAAGTAGATGGCCAGGGCGGCAAACCCCAGGGTGGTTGAGAGCCGGAAGGCAATTCCCATGGCCCAGATCAGCAGACAGATCCAGCTCAGGTCGAGCAGGGTCTGCTCGAATGGGCGTTTTGGGTACCAGTCGGGGCGCCGTGGCAAAGGGAGTTTGCGGCACATGAAGCTGGCCGAATGCACCAGCCCTGCGGCCAGCAGCAACAATGCACAGACGGTCGCTGCGGTCATGGGGTGGCGCTGACCTCCTTGCGGGGCGCAGGACGGGTTCCGGGGATTAGCAATGCCACCGATTCCACGTGGGGGGTTTGCGGGAACATGTCGACCGGCTGCACCTCAAGGGTCCGATAGCCCTGCTGGCTGAGCAAATCGAGATCGCGGGCCAGGGTGTCGGGATTGCAGGAGACGTAGATAAGCGCCCGGGGCGCCAGTTCGGCCAGGGCTTCGAGCACCTCGGGGACGCAACCGCTGCGGGGCGGGTTGACTACCGCCACGCTTCCCGGCGGTAGCTCAAGGGAAAGGTCATGCACCAGTTCGGCGGCGTCGCCGGCGATGAAAGTGCAGTTGCGCAGCTCGTTCATGCGGGCGTTTTCCTTGGCGTTGCGCACCGCATCCTCAGAATACTCAATGCCGATGACCCGGCCGGCATCCTTGGCCAGGTGCAGGGCAATACCGCCAATGCCGCAGTAGAGATCGACGGCGCACTCATTGGCCTTGAGCGCAGCCCATTGCCGCACCAGGGCGTAGATGCGGGAAGCCTGGTCGTTGTTGACCTGGAAGAAGGAGGTGGGCGAGATCCGCAGTCGCACCTCGCCGACCTGGTCGTGCAGATCCGCGGTGCCGAGCATCTTCATGGTGTCGCGGCCGAGAATGACGTTCCCCTCGCTGGCGTTGATGTTCTGCTGCACCGAGACCACTTCGGGGACCTTCTTCTGCAGCCACTTGCCGAGATGGGTGATCTGGTTGAAATCCTTTTCAGCGGTGACGAAGGTGACCATCGCCTTGTTGGTGCTCGGGCTGATTTTGACCAGCAGGTAGCGCAGCAGGCCGCGCTTGCGCTCCGGGTTGTAGATGAAGATCTCCTGGCGCTCCACCTCTTCCCGCACCGCCTGGGCGATGCGGTTGATCAGCGGGTGGTGCAGCGGGCAGTCGCCGATATCGACGATTTCATGGGTGCCGCGGCGATAGAGACCGATCTTCACTTTGCCGTGGGACTTGCCCATCACCAGCTTGGCGTTGGTGCGGTAGCCAAAAGGCTGCGCCGCTTCCCAGATCGGGGCGATGCGTGCTGCCTGCAGTGACTTGAACGTTCCCAGGGCCTGGCGGACCTTCTCTTGCTTGAAGCTGAGTTGGGCGGGGTAGCTCAGAGAGATCAGCGAGCAACCGAGACAGTTGTGGGCCTGGCCGCAGGCCGAATGGATGCGCTCGGGGTGGCGGGTGACCAGTTTGCGCAACCGGCCGATAATCCGGCGCTGGCCGGAGTGTTCGATACTGATCATCACCCGCTCGCCGGCGAGGGCACCGGGGACCAGAACTTCTTTATTTTCATGCCGGCCAACGGCAATCCCCTCATCGTTGAGCTCGGTCAGGGTGACTTCGAGGCTGGTGGGGGCGGAACGCCGGGGGGCCGGGGAACCCTTGCGGGTTGGCTTTTTCATCGCACTTCCTTGCATTTAAGACGTGATTAGAGCTTGGCAGAGGGGCACATTACCCCGTTCCCCCGACCCTGTCAACGGCTGTTGAAGGGGCGCTTGACGCCCTGCCACGGCGACCGCTACACTGGCGGGCGACGCTTTCCCATATCCTGCAGGAGGTTCCCATGTCCACCTTGACCGCATCGGCCCCCTGGCAGCAATTGCAGACCCATGCCGGCCGCATGGCCAAAATCCAGATGCGCGACCTGTTCGCTGCCGATCCCCGGCGCTTCGAGCACTTCTCCCTGCGACTGGAAGACCTGCTGTTCGATTACTCCAAGAACCGCATCACCGATGAAACCCTGAAGCTGCTGCTGGAGCTGGCCCGCAGCGCCGGCCTGCCGGGAAAGATCGAGGGCTTCTTCGGCGGCGAGCATATTAATGTCACCGAGGACCGGGCGGCGCTGCACATGGCGCTGCGCAACCGTTCCAATCGGCCGATGCCGGTGGATGGGGTCGATGTGATGCCTCAGGTCAACGCGGTGCTGGCGCAGATGCGGGAGTTCTGCGCCCGGGTGCGGGACGGTCGCTGGACCGGCTACACTGGTGCGGCGGTGACCGATATCGTCAATATCGGCATCGGCGGCTCCGACCTCGGGCCGCTGATGGTGACCGAGGCCCTGCGTCCATACGGCCGCGCCGAGCTGCGGGTGCATTTCGTCTCCAATGTCGATGCGACCCAGCTGGCCGAGACCTTGCGCAAGGTGCGGCCTGAAACCACCCTGTTCCTGATCGCCTCCAAGACCTTCACCACCCAGGAGACCCTGGCCAATGCCCATTCGGCCCGGGACTGGTTCCTGGCTGCTGCGGTTGATCCGGCCCAGGTCGCCAAGCATTTCGTCGCCCTTTCCACTAACCGTGTCGAGGTGGAAAAGTTCGGCATCGATGCGGCCAACATGTTCGCCTTCTGGGACTGGGTCGGCGGTCGCTACTCCCTCTGGTCGGCCATCGGCCTCTCCATCGCCCTATACCTGGGAATGGAGCGTTTTGAGGAGCTGCTGGAAGGGGCGCATCTGGTCGATGAGCATTTCCGCAGCGCCCCCTTCGAAGAAAATATTCCGGTGCTGATGGGGCTGCTCGGCATCTGGTACGTCAACTTCTTCGGCGCCGAGAGTCACGCCATCCTCCCCTATGATCAATATCTGCACCGTTTTCCGGCCTATTTTCAGCAGGGGGATATGGAGAGCAACGGCAAGTCGACCACCCTCGACGGCCAAAGGGTCGATTACGCCACCGGACCGATCATCTGGGGGGAGCCGGGGACCAACGGCCAGCACGCCTTCTATCAATTGATTCATCAAGGGACCCGCCTGGTCCCCTGCGATTTTCTCGCCCCGGCGATCAGCCACAACCCCCTGGGGGAGCACCACCGGCTGCTGCTCTCCAATTTCTTCGCCCAGCCCGAGGCGCTGATGCTCGGCAAGACCGAAGCCGAAGCCCGCGCCGATATGCAGGCGGCGGGCTTGAGCGAGGCGCAGATCGAGGCGCTGCTGCCGCACCGGGTCTTTGCCGGCAACCGGCCGACCAACAGCCTGCTGTTCCGTCAGCTCACTCCGCGGATGCTGGGAATGCTGATCGCCCTCTACGAACACAAAATTTTCGTCCAGGGAGCAATCTGGAATCTCAATTCCTTCGACCAGTGGGGGGTGGAACTCGGCAAGCAGCTGGCCAAGGCGATCCTTCCCGATCTGGCCGGATCGCAGACCGTGGTCGGCCACGACAGCTCGACCTGCGGTTTGATCAATTACTACAAGCAGCTGCGCTAGCCGCTTTTCCCTTGCCGGAGTTGTCATGTCCCGTAACACCCGCCAGTTGCATGTGGGGAGCGTCACCGTTGGCGGCGGCGCCCCGGTCAGCGTCCAGTCGATGACCAACACCGATACCCGGGAGGCCGCCGCCACCCTGGCGCAGATTCAGCGCCTGAGCGAAGTCGGCTGCGAAATCGTGCGCTGCGCCGTCCCCGATCAGCAGGCCGCCGAGGCCCTGGCGATGATCTGCGCCGGCAGCCCGATTCCGGTGATCGCCGATATCCATTTCGACTACCGCCTGGCTCTTGCCGCCCTGGCCGGCGGGGTGGCGGGGCTGCGGCTGAACCCCGGCAACATCGGCGAGCGCTGGAAGGTGGAAGAGGTGGTCAAGGCCTGCGCCGAGCGCCGGGTGCCGATCCGCATCGGCGTCAACGGCGGCTCGCTGGAGCCGGAACTGCTGCGCAAATACGGTCACCCCACCGCCGAAGCGATGGTGGAGAGCGCCCTCGGCCATATCCGCATTTTAGAGGAACTCGGCTACGACCAACTCAAGGTCAGCCTCAAGGCCTCGGATATCCGCCGCACCGTCGAGGCTTACCGGCTGTTGGCCGCCCAGGTCGATTACCCCCTGCACATTGGCATCACCGAGGCCGGCACCACCTGGAGCGGCACCATCAAAAGCGCCATCGGCCTCGGGGTTCTGCTTTACGAGGGGATCGGCGACACCCTGCGGGTCTCCCTCACCGGCGACCCGGTGGAGGAGGTCAAGGTCGGCTTCGAAGTCCTCAAATCCCTGGGGCTGCGGGAGCGCGGGCCGATCTTCGTCAGCTGCCCGACCTGCGGCCGTTGCCAGATCGACCTGATTTCGGTGGCCGAGGAGGTGGAGCGGCGCCTGGCCGATCTCCCCAGGGCGATCACCGTGGCGGTGATGGGCTGCGTGGTCAACGGACCCGGCGAGGCCCGGGAAGCCGATGTCGGCATTGCCGGCGGCAAGGGACAGGGGCTGCTGTTTCGCCGCGGCGAGGTGGTGCGCAAGGTGCCCGAGGCGGAACTGGCCGATGCCCTGGTCGAAGAGGCCCGCCGACTGGCGGCGGAAGACCCGTCTTAAGCTGCTGAGCCGCTTGCAATTGCTGAACAAATAGGCTAGTTTCTCACGACCTGCCCGCCCCCCGCTGCCCATTTTGCCGCCTATGCCTGTCGGCCTATCTAATTAATATACAAGTCGAGGTTTTCCATGCGCTACAGCCAGTACCTGCTCCCGACCCTCAAGGAGACCCCCGCCGACGCGGAGGTCATCAGCCATCAATTGATGCTGCGTGCCGGCATGATCCGCAAGGTGGCGGCCGGCATCTATAATTACATGCCTTTTGGCCTGCGTTCGATCCGCAAAGTCGAGCGCATCGTGCGCGAGGAGATGGACCGCGCCGGGGCGATCGAACTGCTGATGCCTTCGGTGGTGCCGGCCGAGCTCTGGCAGGAGTCGGGGCGCTGGGATCAGTACGGCAAGGAACTGCTGCGGCTGAGCGATCGCAAGGATGCTTCTTTCTGCTTCGGGCCGACCCACGAAGAGGTGGTGACCGACATCGTCCGCCGCGATCTGCGTTCCTACCGCCAAGTGCCGCTCAACCTCTACCAGATTCAGACCAAGTTCCGTGACGAGATCCGCCCCCGCTTCGGCCTGATGCGCGGCCGCGAATTCATCATGAAGGATGCCTACTCCTTCGACCTCGACGAGGCCGGGGCCGATATCGCCTACGAGAAGATGAACCAGGCCTATCGCCGCATCTTCAAGCGCCTGGGGCTCAAGTTCCGGGCGGTGGAAGCCGATACCGGCGCCATCGGCGGCAGCTTCTCCCACGAATTCATGGTGCTGGCCGATTCGGGCGAGGACGCCATCGTCTCCTGCGACAGCTGCGAATATGCCGCCAACGTCGAGAAAGCCGAGATCCGCCCGGCAGCCACGGCCGCTCCGGCCCCCTCTGCCGAACTGCAAAAGGTCCTCACCCCGGCCCGCAAGACCATCGAGGAGGTCGCCGAGTTTCTCAAGGTCAGCACCCAGCAGTTGGTCAAAACCCTGATCGTGCAGACCGATGCCGGCGAAACCCTGGCGGTGCTGCTGCGCGGTGACCGGGAGTTGAATCAGATTAAGCTTTGCCGACTGCTCGGCTGCCTCACGGTCGAACTGGCCGCCGAAGAAACCGTGCTCAAGGCGACCGGCGCACCCAACGGCTTCGCTGGCCCAGTCGGCTTGAAGCTGCGGATCCTCGCCGACCAGGAACTGCAGCAGATGGCCGACTTCATCGTCGGCGCCAACGAAAAGGATGCCCATCTCACCGGGGTCAATCTCGACCGGGATTTTACCGTCGAGAGCTTTGCCGACCTGCGCCAGGCGGTGGCCGGCGACAGCTGCAACCGCTGCGAGGGGAAGCTGGAGGCCTGGCGGGGGATTGAAGTCGGTCACATTTTCAAGCTCGGAACCAAGTATTCCAAGGCGATGGACGCCACTATCCTCGACAAGGAGGGTCAGGAACGGGTGCTGTTCATGGGCTGCTACGGCATCGGCATCGGCCGCAGCGTGGCCGCAGCCATCGAGCAGAATCACGACGACCAGGGGATCATCTTCCCGATGCCCATCGCCCCCTTCCAGGTGCTGGTGACCATGGTCAATCCCAACGATGCCGAAGTGGCTGGCGCCGCCGAGAAGCTTTACAATGATCTCTGCGATATGGGGATCGAAGCGCTGCTGGACGATCGCGACGAGCGTCCCGGGTCCAAGTTCAAGGATGCCGACCTGATCGGTATCCCGCTGCGGGTCACCGTCGGTTCTCGCGGAGTCAAAGAGGGGGCGCTGGAATTGCAGCAGCGCCGCGGCGGTGAGCGGACCATGCTGCCGATCGCCGAGGCGGCTACCCTGGTGGCGGAGCAGGTGCGCCAGGCTCTGGCCGGCTAGCCCCTTTCAGCCTGCGCCGGTTCAACCGGTAAGGAGTGGATAGCGACATGCACAGAACCCTGATGGACAGCAGCGGCCGGGTAGGGCTGCCCCAGCCGGCGGTGCGGGAGATCGGCTCCCAACCGCTGGAACTGGTCTCTTTTTCCGGCCGCCACCTGTTGTTCACCGTTCCCGGTGGCAACGATGAGCTCACCTTTGCCGGTGTGCTCGGCGATCTCGGGGTGCCCGACCTGCTCTCCTTCTTCAACATGTTCCGCAAGACCGGCATTCTGCGCTTTGAACTCTCTGGCGGCGGCAAGGAACTTTATTTCCAGCAGGGCGAGCTGGTCTTCGCCACCAGTTCCTTTCCCGAAGAAGATCTCGGCGAAATCCTCTTCGACCTCGGTAAGATCGATGCGGCTCAGCTGCAGAAGGCCCGGCGCTTTGCCGGAGCGCGGGCCAGTTTTGGCAAGTTTTTGGTGGAAAAAGGGGTGGTCGGCCCCAAGGATCTCTGGCAGGCCAGTCGCAATCAGGTTGAGGCCATCGTCTACAACCTCTTCACCGAGCACAGCGGCAGTTTCTCCTTTCTCCATCGTGATCTGGAGAAAGATGAGCTGATGCGGCTGACGCTGAGCACCCAGAACCTGATCATGGAGGGGCTGCGGCGGGTCGATGAGCGGGCGCTGTTCATGCGCCGGATCGGTTCCCTCGATGGCCTGCCCAAGCCGACGGCCAAGAGCGTTGAAGGTCTGAGTCCGGCTCATCTCCGGTTGCTGTCGACATTGGCGGAAGAAGGCCTCACCGGCCGGGAGGCCCTGCGGCGCAGCGGGGTTGGCGAGTTCGAGGGGTTGCGGCTGCTCTATCAACTGCTGGAAAAGGGTGTGGTGCAGATGGAGGCCCTGCCTTCGGCGCCGGTGGAAGGGGTTCTGGGGGAAATGCTGTCGATTTACAATGGCACCCTGGTGTTGCTGTTTCGGCGCATGCTTGAGCGCAATCCCGGCTTCCCCCAAGAGGTGCGGCTGTTTCTGCGCGATCTGCCGCAACCCTTCTCTTTCGTGTTTCGCGAGGTCGCGGTGCGGGAGGATGGCAGCGTCGACGGCGGCCGGATTCTGGCCAACCTGGCCGGGCTGGAGGAGGGGGATAAGCAGAAGCTGCTCTCCGAAGCCCTCAACGAAATGCTTTATATGGTCTGCAATGCCGCCCGGCGCGATCTGGGCGCAGCCGAGTCAGCCGACATGCTGCAGCGGGTGCAGGAGATCGGGCGTCGGATCAAGTCATTTATCGGGAGGTCGTCATGAAGGCGTTGGCCAAGGAGCGGTTGATCTTTGCCCTGGATGTGGACAGTTTTGCCGAGGCCGAGAAGTGGGTGCGGCAACTGCACCGGCAGGTCGGGCTGTTCAAGGTCGGTAAGCAGTTGTTCACCCGCTGTGGCCCGCAGGTGGTAGAAATGGTCCGCCGCGAGGGGGGCTCGGTTTTTCTCGATCTCAAATACCACGACATTCCCAACACCGTGGCCATGGCGACGGTGGAGGCCTGTCGCCTCGGGGTGCGGATGGTCAATGTTCACGCCCTGGGTGGCAGGGAGATGATGACCCGCACTGTGGCTGAAGTCGATCGGGTGGCTCCCCGCGGCCATGCCGAGCGGCCGCTGCTGCTGGCGGTGACGATTCTGACCTCCTCTACCGAAGCGACCCTGCAGGAAATCGGCATTGACCGTTCTGTGCGGGAGATGGTTCCCCGGCTCGCCAAAATGGCCCAGGAGGCTGGCATGGACGGGGTGGTCGCATCCCCTCAGGAGGTCGATCTGATCCGGGCCGCCTGTGGCCCCGACTTTGCCATTGTTACCCCCGGCGTGCGCCCGGGCTTTGCCAGCCTGGATGACCAGAAGCGGGTCACCACCCCGGGTGAAGCGATCACCGCCGGGGCTGACTACCTGGTCATCGGCCGGCCCATTTCCGCTGCCGCCGACCCGGTCGCCGCCGCCGAGCTGATCCTCGACGAAATGTCGGCCGCTCTGCAGGCGCGCTGATGTCCGATCTGATCTACGGTATCCATGCGGTGCGGGAGAGTCTGCTCGGCGAACTACGTAAGCCGCTGGAGCTGTTTTTACTCAAAGGCCCCGGCGGTCGACTTGAGGAGGTCGCGCGGGCGGCTGCAACGGCCGGAATCCCGGTGCGTTTGCGTGACCGTCCCGATCTTGACCGTCTGGCCGCCACCTCCCATCACCAGGGGGCAGTGCTGCGGGTTGAGTCCTTTGCCTATCAGGATCTCGAGGATCTGCTGGGGCGCTGGCGCAACAGCGGCGGGCGGGCCTTTTTCCTACTACTCGACGGCATTACCGACCCGCACAACCTGGGGGCGATCCTGCGCAGCGCCGAGGCTGCCGGTTGTCACGGCGTGGTCGTCCCCAAAGACCGTTCCTGCCCCGTCACCGTCGTGGTTGACAAGGCCTCGGCTGGCGCTCTCGCCCATCTGCCACTGGTCCAAGTCACCAATCTGGCCCGAACCCTCGAGGAATTGAAACGGCAAGGGGTCTGGGTTTATGGATTGGCTGGCGACGAGGGCGCCACGCCGCTCTACGGTGTCGATTTTGCTGGGGATATCGCCTTGGTGCTCGGTAGTGAAGGGGAGGGGCTGCGGTCCAATATCCGCCGTCATTGCGATGGTTTGGTGGCTTTGCCGATGGCCGGTGCGGTGAGCAGTCTCAACGCCTCAGTGGCGGCCGGCGTCGCCATGTTCGAGGTGGTCCGCCAACGCCAGAAGATTTAGATAAAAAAAGGGGCGCCCCCAGGAGGGAAAAGGACGCCCCAAAGTCTGGTGTTTGTGGTGATTTAATTATAACTACGACGGTCAGGATAGTCAATCAGCCCCGCGCAACCGTGATCGGCTTTTACCTCGGTAGGCGTCCGCGCCCGGTGTTGTTTCCGTCGGAAAAATTAGAAAAGCAATTGACATCCCCAGGCAAATCGAATATATGTTTGCAGCGGTTCAGTCCGGGGCGAAAAAATAGAAAAAGTTCTTGCAATCTCTTTTTCGCTGATGTATAAACCCGGTCTTGTGCTGGCGTAGCTCAATAGGTAGAGCAGCTGACTTGTAATCAGCAGGTTGCGGGTTCAATTCCTGTCGCCAGCTCCAATGAGCACCCAGGGCAGAGCCCAAAGAATAGCGTCCCCTGGAGGGGTACCCGAGTGGCCAAAGGGAGCAGACTGTAAATCTGCCGTCGTAGACTTCGGAGGTTCGAATCCTCCCCCCTCCACCAGTTTGAACTTGCCGGATACGGATCGGTTTGACGCAGTACCAGGAGGTCGTTGACCGATAGCACTGGGAAAGCGTTCCGGTTCAGGTCCACCAAGGTTTCGGTCATTGGTTTTGTTTTTTGGTGTTGGCGGGAATAGCTCAGTTGGCTAGAGCGTCAGCCTTCCAAGCTGAGGGTCGCGGGTTCGAGTCCCGTTTCCCGCTCCAGAAACAAAACGGAATTGCCGCAACAGATCGTTGAATGCCCACATAGCTCAGTAGGTAGAGCACTTCCTTGGTAAGGAAGAGGTCACCGGTTCGAATCCGGTTGTGGGCTCCACTTTCCCCTTTTCGGGGATTTTGCTGTTTGTGTTTGTTTGTGTTGTTTGACGGCTTCAGCGGTTTTTGGGGCCTGACCTTAACAGAGACTCTGTATAGACACCGTTCTGCGAAGACAATGAGGAGGAAGGCGCAATGGCTAAAGCCAAATTTGAAAGAAACAAGCCCCACGTCAACATCGGTACCATCGGTCACGTTGACCATGGCAAGACGACCCTGACCGCAGCCATTACCAAGGTTCTGGCCTCCCGCGGCGGCGCCGAGTTCAAGGCTTTCGACATGATCGACAACGCTCCTGAGGAGCGCGAGCGCGGTATCACCATCGCCACCGCTCACGTCGAGTATCAGACCGAGAAGCGTCACTACGCACACGTTGACTGCCCCGGCCATGCCGACTACGTCAAGAACATGATCACCGGTGCTGCCCAGATGGACGGCGCGATCCTGGTCTGTTCCGCAGCTGACGGCCCGATGCCCCAGACTCGCGAGCACATCCTGCTCGCCCGTCAGGTTGGTGTTCCTTCCATGGTCGTGTTCCTGAACAAGGCCGACATGGTTGACGATGCCGAGTTGATGGAGTTGGTCGAACTGGAACTGCGCGAGCTGCTCTCCCTTTACGACTTCCCCGGCGACGATCTGCCGATCATCCCCGGCAGCGCCCTCAAGGCTCTCGAGTGTGGTTGCGGCAAAGTCGAGTGCGCTGCCTGCAAGCCGATTCTGGACCTGATGGACGCGGTGGATACTTATATCCCCGAGCCCGAGCGCGCCATCGATCGCCCCTTCCTGATGCCGGTTGAAGACGTCTTCTCGATTTCCGGCCGCGGCACCGTCGCTACCGGTCGTATCGAGCGCGGCATCGTCAAGGTCAGCGAAGAGATCGCCATCGTTGGGATGAAGCCGACCACCAAGACCATCGTGACCGGCGTCGAAATGTTCCGCAAGCTGCTCGACCAGGGTCAAGCTGGCGACAACGTCGGCCTGCTGCTGCGTGGCGTCAAGCGCGAAGATATCGAGCGTGGTCAGGTTCTGGCCAAGCCCGGCAGCATCACCCCGCACACCAAGTTCAAGGCCGAAGCCTACATCCTGACCAAGGAAGAGGGCGGCCGCCACACCCCGTTCTTCAAAGGCTATCGTCCTCAGTTCTACTTCCGGACCACCGACGTGACCGGGATTGTCGAGCTGCCTGAAGGTGTTGAGATGGTTATGCCTGGTGATAACATCGCCATGGTTGTCAACCTGATCACCCCGATCGCTATGGACAAGGAATTGCGTTTCGCTATCCGCGAAGGTGGCCGTACTGTCGGCGCCGGCGTTGTCAGCGATATCATCGAGTAATCATTCAACTGTACGCGCTGCCTCCCCGGTTTGCCGGGGGGGCAGTTGAAGGATACTACCATGCGGGACATCGTTACCCTGGCTTGCACCGAGTGCAAGCGACGCAATTACACGACGACCAAAAATAAGAAAAATACCCCTGACAAGCTGGAGTTCAGCAAGTACTGCCGCTTCTGTCAGAAACACACCCCGCACAAGGAAACCAAGTAGCCTTTGCGGTGTGTTGGTGGGACCATGGAAAATATTTGTGGTTCGTAGTCTGCAGGCCAGTAGCTCTAATGGCTAGAGCACCGGTCTCCAAAACCGGGTGTTGGGGGTTCGAATCCCTCCTGGCCTGCCAAATTTTGCAAGCAATCCTCCGTAGGGGGTCTCGATAGTGCTAGCCAAGACGACAGAATTTCTCGCTAACGTCAAAGGCGAGTTGAAGAAAGTGACCTGGCCGACCAGGAAGGACACCTATGCTTCCACCTTGGTCGTCATTGTTCTTGTCCTCGCAGTTGCGGTCTTTCTTTGGGCTGTGGACTCGGTTCTGTCGATGCTGATTCAGTTGGTTATCCGCTGAAGGCTTCAGGGAAGGCTGCAATGGCAAAGCGATGGTACGGAGTCCATACCTATTCGGGCTTCGAAAACAAGGTTAAGCTCAATCTGGAAGAGCGGATTCGTGCCCTTGGGTTTGAGGAGTTTTTCGGCGAGGTGCTGATCCCCTCCGAGACTGTTGTCGAACTCAAGAATGGCGAGCGGAAAACTTCGACCAGAAAATTTTTCCCCGGCTATATCCTTATTCAAATGGAATTGAATAACGAGACCTGGCATGTCGTCAAAGATACGCCCAAGGTCACAGGTTTTGTCGGCGGTGGGATTGCTCCTCCGGCGATTCCTGATGAGGAAGTGGCCAAGATCACCCAGCGGATGGAAGAAGGTGTCGAGCGGCCCAAGCCGAAGGTTGCCTTCGAGGTCGGTGAGACGGTGCGGGTTATCGATGGACCGTTTCTGAACTTCACCGGGGTGGTCGAGGACGTCAAGCCCGACAAGGGCAAGCTTAAGGTCATGGTCAGTATCTTCGGCCGGGTGACTCCAGTTGAACTCGAATTTATCCAGGTCGAAAAAAATAGCTAGGCTCGCCGCAAATAGAAAAAACCAAGGAGTAAGTCATGGCCAAGAAGGTTGTTGGTTTAATTAAGCTGCAGATCAAGGCTGGCAAGGCGAACCCTTCGCCACCGGTTGGCCCTGCGTTGGGTCAGCACGGCGTCAATATCATGGAGTTCTGTAAGGCGTTCAATGCCAAAACTCAGGGTGAAGAGGGGATGGTTATCCCGGTCGTCATCACTGTGTACGGCGATCGTTCCTTCACCTTCATCACCAAGACCCCACCTGCAGCCGTTCTGCTGATGAAAGCCGCCAATATCCCCAAAGGATCGGGCGTGCCCAATAAGACTAAGGTTGGCAAGGTCAGCAAGGACCAAGTGCTGGAAATCGCCAAAATCAAGATGCCCGACCTCAATGCCTTTGACGTCGATGCTGCAGTGCGCACCATCGAAGGAACGGCGCGCAGCATGGGGCTGGAAATCGTTTAATTACGGCAATATCGGAGTGTTGAAATGCTGACAGGAAAAAAGCATAAAGAAGCGAAGGCCAAGGTAGATCGGACCCGCGCTTATCCTCTCGAGGAAGGGATCGCCTTGATGAAGCAGGCGTCCTATGCCAAGTTCGACGAAACCGTTGAGCTTTGCGTCCGCCTCGGCGTTGATCCTCGTAAGGCCGACCAGATGGTGCGTGGCGCCGTGGTCCTGCCCAACGGGCTGGGAAAAACCGTCCGCGTTCTGGTTTTCGCCAAAGGCGAAAAAGCCCAGGAAGCCACCGAGGCCGGTGCTGACTACGTTGGTGCCGATGACCTGGTTGCCAAGATTCAGGCCGGTTGGTTCGACTTCGATACTGCCATCGCGACCCCGGACATGATGGGCACCGTTGGTAAGATCGGCAAGCTGCTCGGTCCCCGTGGTCTGATGCCGAACCCCAAAGTTGGCACCGTCACCTTCGATATCGGCCGCGCTGTGACCGAGTCCAAGTCGGGTAAGGTTGAGTACCGCGCTGAGAAGGCTGGTATCGTCCACGCTCCGATCGGCAAGGTCTCCTTTGGCGAGGAGCAGCTCAAAGGCAATCTGGTCGCGCTGATGGACGCGTTGATCAAAGCCAAGCCCTCGACCTCCAAGGGTGTTTACCTGAAAAAAATCAGCGTCTCCTGCACCATGGGCCCCGGGGTTAACCTCGATATCCCGACGGTTCAAGCGCTGGTGAAGTAATCTAGATTCGTATTCACCTCCGGGGTTGCTGGTTTCCAGCGGGCCCGGGGGTGTTGTGCGTTCACCGCTCCAGGTCAAAGACAGCAGGCATGTCCCCCACTGGGGGATGTTTAATGGATTTTCCGCCTGCCGAGGCTGCCACGTGGTTCGACGGTTTCAGGACCGTCTCTCTCCGTATCCTCTGACTGGGGCCGGCACCTTACGGTCGCCATATCATTCAAGAAAGGAGGAGAGACGTTGAACAGAGACGGAAAAAAAGAAGTCATTGCCGAACTCGCTGGCAAGTTGGCTGCGACCAAGGCCGCATTTCTGGCCGATTACCGTGGTTTGAATGTTGTGCAGGTGGAAAAACTGCGTAACGAACTGCGCAGCGCCGGGGTCGAGTACCGCGTTGCCAAGAACACCCTGCTAAAGCTGGCTGCCAAGGGGACTGCTGTCGAATGCCTGGATGCGCATCTGGCTGGTCCGACCGCTATTGTCATCGCTGGTGCTGACCCGGTCGCCCCTGCCAAAATTCTCGCCGATTTCGCTAAGGCTCACGCCAAATTCGAACTCAAAGCGGGCGCCCTTGACGGCAAACTGCTGAGCGTAGAGGACATCAAGGCCCTGGCCGAGTTGCCGAGCCGCGAAGTGCTGTTGGCCAAAATGCTCGGGAGCCTTAACGCCCCTGCCAGCAACTTCGTTGGCGTGTTGGCCGCGATCCCGCGTTCCCTGGTTCAAGTTCTGGCCGCAATCCAGGACAAAAAAGCCGCTTAATTCACCTTATCGATATCTCAAGAACCATCTGGAGGATTACTACCATGTCTGACATCACCAAAGAGCAAGTTGTTGAATTCATCGAGAAAATGACCGTTCTGGAACTGGCCAATCTGGTTAAGGAACTGGAAGAGAAATTCGGCGTGTCCGCTTCGGCTCCTATGGCTGCTGCTGCTGCTCCTGCTGCTGCTGCTGCTGTGGTTGAAGAGAAGGACGAGTTCGACGTCGTTCTGGTCAACTCCGGCGACAAGAAAATCAACGTCATCAAGGTTGTCCGTGCTGTTACCGGCCTTGGTCTGAAAGAAGCCAAAGATCTCGTCGATGGCGCTCCTCAGGTGGTCAAGCAAGGCGTTGCCAAAGCTGAAGCAGAAGAGCTCAAGAAGCAACTGGTTGAAGCTGGCGCCGCTGTGGAGCTCAAGTAGTACCTGTCTGATCGTTACGCCCTTAGCCAAGGTCGCCTTGTGCGGCCTTGGCTATTCTACTTTCGTTATCTTAAGGAGAAACCATGGCTTATTCGATCGCGAATAACCAGCTTCTGAGGAAACATTTTGCCGAGATCAAGAGGATCATCGACATACCCAACCTCATTGATATCCAGAAGAATTCCTACAAGCGTTTCCTCCAGGCGGAGCTTCCCCCTTCGGCAAGACAGAATATCGGCCTCGAAGCCGTGTTCCGCTCGGTCTTTCCGATTCGCGACTTCAGCGAGACCTGCTCGCTCGAATATGTCGCGTACTCCCTTGGCACGCCCAAATATGACGTCGACGAGTGTCACCAGCGCGGTATGACCTTTGCTGCCCCGGTTAAAGTCCGGGTGCGCCTGGTTTCCTGGGATGTAGACAAGGAGTCCGGGGTACAATCGATTCGTGATATCAAGGAGCAGGAGGTCTATTTCGGCGAGATCCCGCTCATGACCGAAAACGGTACCTTCATCATTAACGGGACTGAAAGAGTCATCGTCAGCCAGTTGCACCGCTCCCCCGGTGTCTTCTTTGACCACGACAAGGGCAAGACCCACTCCAGCGGTAAGATTCTTTACAGCGCACGGGTTATTCCTTATCGGGGGTCCTGGCTCGACTTCGACTTTGATCATAAAGACATTCTTTTTGTGCGCATCGACCGCCGCCGTAAATTGCCGGCCACCGTGCTGCTCAAAGCCCTCGGTTATTCCGCCGAAGAACTGCTCAACTATTACTACGATCTGGAGAAGATCGTTCTGACCGAGGACGGCTATAAGAAGAAGGTGAATCTTGCCCTGCTTCCCGGTCAGCGCGCCAGCGTCGATGTGATTGCCGCCGATGGTGAAGTGGTGCTCAAGGGCAACCGTAAATTCACCAAGGCCGCCATCCGCAAACTGGCCGAAAAAGGGATCGAGTTCATTCCGGTGCTGGAAGAGGATGTGGTCGGCAAGATCACCTCCACCGACATCGTCGATACCGCCACCGGTGAGGTTGTGGCCGAGTGCAACCAGGAAATCACCGCTGCGACCCTGCTGGATCTGCGCAAGCGCGGCATCACCGAATTGAGCGTGCTGTTTATCGACCACCTCTACGTCGGCTCTTACCTGCGTGAGACTTTGCTGCAGGACAAGATCAACTCCCCCGACGAGGCGATGGTGGAGATCTACCGTCGGTTGCGCCCGGGCGACCCCCCGACCATTCGCAGCTCCCAGGCGCTGTTCGAAAGCCTGTTCTTCAACCCCGAGCGCTATGACCTCTCGGTGGTCGGCCGGATCAAGATGAATTACAAGCTTGGGGTTTCTTCCCCGCTTGAGCACACCACCCTGACCAAGGATGATATCCTCCAGGTGGTGCGCTATCTCATCGACCTGCGCAACGGCAAGGGGGCCATCGACGATATCGACCACCTCGGCAACCGCCGGGTGCGCGCCGTCGGCGAGCTATTGGAAAATCAGTACCGGGTCGGCCTGGTGCGGATGGAACGCGCCATCAAGGAGCGCATGAGCCTGCAGGAAGTCGACAGCCTCATGCCCCACGACCTGATCAACTCCAAGCCGGTGTCGGCTGTGGTCAAGGAGTTCTTTGGCTCCTCCCAGCTCTCCCAGTTCATGGATCAGACCAACCCCCTCTCCGAGATTACCCACAAGCGCCGTCTCTCGGCTCTGGGACCTGGGGGTCTGACCCGCGAGCGCGCTGGCTTCGAAGTCCGCGACGTCCACCCGACCCACTACGGTCGGGTCTGCCCGATCGAGACCCCGGAGGGTCCGAACATTGGTTTGATCGCCTCGCTTTCGACCTATGCCCGGATCAATGAGCACGGCTTCGTCGAAACCCCTTATCGTCTGGTCCGCGACGGCAAGGTGACCGACGAAATCAACTACTTCTCCGCGCTGCAGGAAGAGGGGCATGCCATCGCTCAGGCCAACGCGCCGCTGAACGAGGACCGCACCTTCGTTAATGATCTGGTCAACGCTCGTAAAAACGGCGAGTTCATGCTGATGAACCGCGAAGAGATCGAACTGATGGACGTTTCGCCCAAGCAGTTGGTCTCGGTGGCGGCTTCGCTGATTCCGTTCCTGGAAAATGACGACGCCAACCGCGCCCTGATGGGGTCGAACATGCAGCGTCAGGCGGTTCCGCTGTTGCGGGCCGATGCGCCGCTGGTCGGCACCGGCATGGAGCGGATTGTCGCCCATGACTCCGGTTCCGCTGTGGTCGCCCGTCATAACGGTAAGGTGGAAAGCGTCGACGCCGCCCGTATCGTGGTGAAAATCGACGAGGGTGAGGTGGATGAAACTGGCACCGGGGTTGATATCTACACCCTGACCAAGTTCGTTCGCTCCAACCAGAATACCTGTCTGAACCAGAAGCCGATCGTCAAGGCAGGTGACCGGGTCAAGCGCGGTGAGATCATCGCCGACGGTCCTTCGACCCAATGGGGCGAGCTGGCCTTGGGGCAGAATGTTCTGGTCGCCTTCATGCCTTGGGAAGGTTACAACTTCGAGGACTCGATCCTGATCTCCGAGAAGTTGGTCAAGGAAGACCGCTATACTTCGATCCATATCGAGGAGTTCGAGTGCGTCGCCCGCGACACCAAGCTCGGCAAAGAAGAAATCACCGACGATATTCCCAACCTGGGTGAGGATGCCCTGGCCGACCTCGACGAATCTGGTATCATCCGGATTGGCGCTGAGGTTCAGCCTGGTGACATCCTGGTCGGTAAAATCACCCCCAAGGGCGAGACCCAACTCTCCCCCGAAGAGAAACTGTTGCGGGCCATCTTCGGCGAAAAAGCCGGTGACGTTCGTGACACCTCGCTGCGGGTTCCCCCGGGCGTTGAAGGGGTGGTGATCGGGGCCCGGGTCTTCTCCCGCAAGGGGATCGACAAGGACACCCGGACCGAGCACATCGAAAAAATGGAAATCGATAAGCTGCTCAAGGATCAGAATGATGAAATCCGCATCATTCGGGATTCGGCTCGCGGCAAACTCGAATCTCTGCTGGTCGGTCAGACCTCTGCGGTGGCGATTGCCGACGATAAGGGCGAGGCGATTCTCGCCAAGGGCAAAAAGCTCACGGTCGAAGCCCTGGCCAAGGTTCCGCTGCAGCGCTGGCGGGAGATCTCCCTGGTCAACGCCGAAGAGGCCGAGGAGAAGGTTTCCACTCTCTTCACCCGTCTGACCGAGCGCGAAGATCTGATCCGGGGGGTATTCTCCGACAAGATCGAAAAACTCAAGCGTGGCGACGACCTGCCTCCGGGCGTGATCAAGATGGTCAAGGTCTATATCGCCATTAAGCGCAAGCTTTCTGTCGGCGACAAAATGGCCGGCCGTCATGGTAACAAGGGTGTTCTCTCCCGGGTGCTGCCCGAAGAAGATATGCCGTACATGGCTGACGGTACCCCGGTGGAAATCGTTCTCAACCCTCTGGGCGTTCCTTCCCGTATGAACGTCGGCCAGATTCTCGAGACCCACCTGGGCCTCGGCGCTCGCGGTCTGGGGTTGCAGATCCAGGAGGTGCTGGACAAAAACTTCGGCACTGACGCGCTGCGCAAAAAGATCAAAGAGGTCTACCAGGACCCGGCGCTGGACGGTTTCATCGACAACCTCAAGGAAGACGAAGTGTTGGCCTTGTCCCGTCGTCTCTCCGGCGGGGTGCCGATGGCTTCCCCGGTCTTCGAGGGGGTCAACGAAGCGCAGATGAAGGGGGTTATGGAGCAGGCTGGTTTCTCCAGCAGCGGCCAGATGACCCTGTACAACGGCAAGACTGGCGATGCCTTCAAGGAGCAGGTCACCGTCGGTATTATGTATATGCTCAAACTGCATCACCTGGTTGACGATAAGATCCATGCCCGCTCCATTGGGCCGTACAGCCTGGTCACCCAGCAACCTCTCGGCGGTAAGGCCCAGTTCGGGGGCCAGCGTCTCGGGGAAATGGAAGTCTGGGCCCTGGAAGCCTACGGGGCTGCCCATGCTCTGCAGGAATTCCTCACCGTCAAGTCCGACGACGTGGCGGGGCGGACCCGGATCTACGAAGCGATTGTCAAAGGCAAGCACACCCTGGAGGCCGGGTTGCCCGAGTCCTTCAACGTGTTGATCAAGGAACTGCAGTCTCTGTGCCTTGATGTCGAGCTTCTCGAAGAAGACGAGTAAACCGTCATCCCATAAGGAGGATGTGCTTTGGAAGATATCTTCAGTCTGTTTGCACGACCGAAGGATCCCCTGAACTTCAACGCGATCCGGCTTTCGCTGGCATCGCCTGAGAAGATTCGCGAACGTTCCTTCGGTGAGGTCAAAAAACCCGAAACCATCAACTACCGCACCTTTAAACCGGAGCGGGAAGGTCTGTTCTGCGCCAAGATTTTTGGCCCGACCAAAGACTACGAGTGTAACTGCGGCAAGTACAAGCGCATGAAGCACCGCGGCATTGTCTGCGAGAAGTGCGGCGTCGAGGTCATCCCCAGCAAGGTGCGGCGCGAGCGACTCGGGCACATCGATCTGGCCTGCCCGGTGGCGCACATCTGGTTCCTTAAGTCGTTGCCGAGCCGGATCTCCACCCTGCTCGACATGACCCTCAAGGATGTCGAGAAAATCCTCTACTTCGAGGCCTATATAATCCTTGATCAGGGGGATACTCCGCTGACCATGGGCCAGGTGCTGAGCGAGGACAAGTACCGCGAGTCGATGGAGGAGTATGCCGGCCAGTTTACCGCTGGCATGGGCGCCGAAGCGATCCGCGATCTGCTTGCTTCTCTTGATCTCGACACCCTGGCAGAAGAGTTGCGCACCGAAATGCGTGACGCCGCCAGTGAAGCCAAGCGGAAAAAAGTGGCCAAACGGCTGAAGGTTATCGAAGCCTTTAAGCAAAGTGGCAACCGTCCGGAGTGGATGATCCTGGAAACCATCCCGGTCCTGCCACCCGAGCTGCGGCCGTTGGTCCCCTTGGATGGCGGCCGTTTCGCCACCTCGGACCTCAACGACCTCTACCGCCGGGTTATCAACCGCAACAACCGCCTCAAGCGGTTGATGGAACTGCGGGCTCCCGAAGTTATCATTCGCAACGAAAAGCGGATGCTGCAGGAGGCCGTCGACGCCCTGTTCGACAACGGCCGTCGTGGTCGGGCCATTACTGGCCCGAACAAGCGTCCGCTCAAGTCACTCTCCGACATGCTCAAGGGCAAGGGGGGGCGTTTCCGGCAGAACTTGCTCGGTAAGCGCGTCGACTATTCGGGCCGTTCGGTTATCGTCGTCGGTCCCGAGCTCAAACTGCACCAGTGCGGTCTGCCCAAAAAGATGGCGCTGGAGTTGTTCAAGCCCTTCATCTACAACAAGTTGGAGGAGCGTGGCTACTGCACCACCATCAAGAGCGCCAAAAAGATGGTGGAGAAGGAGAAGCCGGAGGTCTGGGACGTGCTCGACGAGGTGATCAAGGAACATCCGGTCATGCTCAACCGTGCGCCGACTCTGCATCGTCTCGGCATCCAGGCCTTCGAGCCGGTACTGATCGAAGGCAAAGCGATTCAGCTGCATCCGCTGGTCTGTACCGCCTTCAACGCCGACTTCGACGGTGACCAGATGGCGGTTCATCTGCCGCTGTCGATCGAAAGCCAGATCGAAGCCCGGGTGTTGATGATGTCGACCAACAACATCCTCTCCCCGGCCAACGGCAAGCCGATCATCGTTCCGTCTCAGGATATGGTTCTGGGGATTTATTACATGACTCGGGAACGTGCCTTTGTGCAGGGTTCCGGGAAAATCTTCTCCAGTACCGACGAGCTGCGGATCGCCTATGATTCCGGCGAAGCCGATCTGCAGGCGAAGGTCAAGGTCCGCATGGTGACCGGTCAGGGGCGTGCTCCCGAGCGGGTAGAAACCACCATCGGTCGGGTGTTGTTGCGCGAAGTGGTGCCTGACTCCATTCCCTTCGAATATATCAACCGCACTATGACCAAGAAGCAGGTGGCCGATCTGATCGACGCCAGCTTCCGTCTGGCCGGAAACAAGGAGACGGTCATTCTGGCCGACCGTCTCAAGGAGACCGGTTATCGCTTCTCCACCCTGGCGGGGATTTCCATCTGCCTCGACGACATGGTGATTCCGGAAAACAAGGAAGAGTTCATCACCAAGGCGGTCGATGAGGTCAAGGAGATCCACCAGCAGTACACCGAAGGTCTGATCACCGATGGCGAGCGTTACAATAAGGTCATCGACATCTGGGCCAAGTGTACTGAGGACATTGCCCAGACCATGCTCGGCAACCTCTCGGTTGACGTGCTGACCTCTGCGACAGGGGAATCGGTCAAGGTACCGTCTTTCAACGCCATCCATATGATGGCCGACTCCGGTGCCCGCGGTAGCGCCCAGCAGATTCGTCAGCTGGCCGGGATGCGCGGTCTGATGGCCAAGCCTTCGGGCGAGATCATCGAGACCCCGATCACCGCCAACTTCCGCGAGGGTCTGACAGTTCTCCAGTACTTCATTTCGACTCACGGTGCCCGTAAAGGTCTGGCCGACACCGCGCTGAAGACGGCGAACTCCGGTTACCTGACTCGGCGTCTGGTCGACGTCGCTCAGGATGCCATCATCACTGAGTCCGATTGCGGTACCTTTGATGGCATTCAGGTGGCGTCGCTGACCGAAGGGGGCGAAGTTATCGAGCCCTTGGGCGACCGTATCCTCGGCCGTACCGCCCTTGAAGACGTGCTCGATCCAGTGACTGGCGATGTGCTGGTAGAGGCCAATCAAGAGATCGAAGAAGACCTGGTGGCCCGCATCGACCAGGCCGGTATCGAGAAGCTTAAGATCCGCTCGGTGCTTACCTGTCAGAGTCGGCGCGGGATCTGCGCCTCTTGCTATGGTCGCGACCTGGCTCGTGGCCATATGGTCAATCTGGGCGAAGCGGTCGGCGTCATTGCCGCTCAGTCCATCGGTGAACCGGGTACCCAGCTCACCATGCGGACCTTCCATATCGGTGGTACTGCATCCCGTCGCGCTGAGCAAACCTCACTTGAGTCTCGCTTCGAGGGCCGGCTTAAATACATCAACCTGTCGACGGTCCAGGATAACCTTGGTTTCCACGTGGTCATGAACCGCAACGGGGAAGTCGCGGTTATTGACGAAACCGGCCGCGAGCGCGAGCGTTATGGTGTCGTTTATGGCGCCAAGTTGCGGGTCGGGCCTGACGGCGAAGTCAAAGCAGGGGGACTGCTGGCTGAGTGGGACCCCTACACCATGCCGATCCTGACCGAAATCTCCGGGCGCATTCGCTTCGGAGATGTGGTCGAAGGGATCACCATGGAGGAGCAACTCGATGAGGTCACTGGTCTGACCCGGAAAGTCATTATCGAGTCCAAGTCTGCCGACAAGCGTCCGCGGATCACCCTCAAGGATGAAGCTGGCAAGACGGTTAAGCTGGCGAACGGCGCAGCCGCTCGCTACATGCTGCCGGTGGGTGCCAACATTGTGGTTGCCGAAGACGCCATGGTTCACGCCGGCGACATTTTGGCCAAGATTCCCCGGGAAACCACCAAGACCAAGGACATCACCGGTGGTCTGCCTCGCGTCGCTGAACTGTTCGAAGCCCGCAAACCCAAGGAGTTTGCCGTTATCACCGAGATCGACGGTGTTGTCGCCTTCGGTAAGGACTCCAAGGGCAAGCGCAAGGTCATTGTCACCCCGGAAATGGGCGAAGCGAAAGAATACCTCATTCCAAAGGGCAAGCACATCAGCGTTCACGAAGGCGATTACGTCAAAGCCGGGGAAGCACTGATGGATGGTTCGAGCAACCCCCACGACATTCTGCGGGTACTCGGCGAGAAAGAACTCGCCAAGTATCTGGTCGACGAAGTGCAGGAGGTTTATCGCCTGCAGGGGGTTAAGATCAATGACAAGCACATCGAAGTCATTGTGCGCCAGATGCTGCGCCGGGTGCGGATCAAGGAAGTGGGAGACACCAAGTTCCTGCTCGATGACCAAATTGAACGCTTCGAGTTCGAAGCCGAAAACCTCCGGGTTCTGGCTGCGGACGGTCAACCTGCTGTCGGTGAGCCGCTGATGCTCGGTATCACCAAGGCTTCGTTGTCCACCGAATCGTTCATCTCGGCAGCCTCCTTCCAGGAAACCACCAAGGTGTTGACCCAGGCGGCCATCGAGGGCAAGGTCGATTATCTGCGGGGACTGAAGGAAAACGTCATCATGGGCCGGTTGATTCCTGCCGGCACAGGGATCTCCAAGTATCGCAGTGCCAAGCTGCTGATCGAGGAGCCCGAGGAGAAGCCGGAGCGCTTCGAGCTCGACGAAGTCATCGATGACGATGCCGATGTTGAGCTGGTGGAAACCGAGGAAAAAGCCGTCGATTGAGAGCCCTTTCTCCCCAACGGCAAGAAGTTGTCGTTGGGGAGAAAAAGTCCTTGACAAGGGGGTGGCCGATTGATAGAGTCGGCGAGTTTTCCCCGCTATGCAAGCTTAGTGCTCTTTTAACATTACGAATAAGCGAATTCGGGAGTAAGTTAGATGCCGACGATTAATCAGTTGATCCGTAAAGGACGCGAAAACAAAGAGAGGAAGTCGACCGCGCCCGCGCTCAAGGGGAATCCCCAAAAGCGTGGAGTTTGTACGCGTGTGTACACGACCACCCCTAAGAAGCCGAACTCGGCGCTGCGGAAAGTTGCCCGTGTGCGCTTGACCAATGGTGTGGTTGTGACCTCTTACATCCCTGGCGTTGGCCACAACCTGCAGGAGCACTCCGTAGTGCTGATCCGCGGGGGCCGCGTTAAAGACTTGCCGGGTGTCCGCTACCACATTGTTCGTGGCACGCTTGACCTCGCTGGGGTCAAGGGGCGGATGAAGAGCCGGTCCAAGTATGGGGCCAAGCGGCCTAAATAACGGAAAGAATCTGAGAGGACGTTATGCCGAGAAGAAGAGAAATTGCCAAGCGGGTTATTCTCCCCGATCCCAAATATAATGATCGCCTGGTGGCCAAGTTTATGAATGCCATCATGTTGGATGGGAAAAAGAGTGTAGCTGAGCAGATCGTCTACGGGGCATTTGACATTATTGTTACCCGTACTTCCGAGATCCCTGTGGATGTGTTCAAGAAGGCCATGGACAACGTGCGTCCGATGCTTGAAGTCAAGTCTCGTCGCGTTGGTGGCTCCACCTACCAGGTTCCGGTCGAAGTCCGTGCTGACCGTCGCAGTGCTCTGGCGATCCGCTGGATTATGACATATGCCCGGGCCCGTGGTGAGAAGACCATGCAGGAGCGTCTTGCTGGAGAGTTTCTCGATGCCGCCAATAATCGTGGCGCCTCGGTGAAAAAGAAGGAAGACACTCATCGGATGGCAGAGGCCAATAAGGCCTTCGCTCACTACCGCTGGTAAGGTAAGGACGCAGCAGTTCTGGGAGGAAGTACGTCGTGGCACGTTTGGTATCGCTTGAAAAGACCCGTAATATCGGGATCATGGCGCACATTGACGCCGGTAAAACCACTACGACTGAGCGCATCCTGTATTACACGGGGGTTTCTCATAAGATTGGTGAAGTCCATGATGGCGCTGCTACCATGGACTGGATGGAGCAGGAGCAGGAGCGGGGGATTACTATCACCTCTGCGGCTACAACCTGTCACTGGAATGATCATCGTATCAATATCATCGATACCCCGGGCCACGTTGACTTCACTATTGAGGTCGAACGTTCCCTGAAGGTTCTCGATGGCGCTGTTGCCGTGTTTTGTTCTGTCGGTGGCGTTGAGCCTCAGTCGGAGACCGTCTGGCGTCAGGCCAACAAGTACGGGGTTCCCCGGATCGCATTCGTAAACAAGATGGACCGCATCGGCGCCGATTTTTCCCGTGGCGTTAAGATGATGAAGGACCGTCTTGGAGCCAATCCCGTCCCCATTCAACTCCCCATCGGTAAGGAAGAGTATTTCAAGGGGGTCGTTGACCTCGTTGAAATGAAGGCCATTATCTGGGACGATGAGTCCCTTGGGGCCAAATACGAAATCATCCCCATCCCTGCCGATATGGTTGACGAAGTCGCCGAAGCTCGGGAGAAACTCATCGAGGAGATCAGTAGCCACGATGAGGCACTGATGGAGAAATACCTCGGTGGCGAAGAGCTGTCTGTGGCTGAAGTCAAGGCCGGAATCCGCAAAGCCACTTCCACGCTGCATATCAATCCGGTCCTGTGTGGTTCTGCCTTTAAGAACAAGGGCGTGCAGAACCTGCTCGACGCGGTGGTTGATTACATGCCGGCGCCGACCGACGTCATTGCCATTCGTGGTGTCAATCCGTACACTCAAGAAGAAGTTGCCCGGCCCGCCGACGACAACGGCCCCTTCGCCGCTCTGGCGTTCAAGATCATGACTGACCCGTTTGTTGGTCAGCTGACCTTCTTCCGTGTTTACTCGGGCGTTATCGACGCTGGCTCCTATGTCTACAACTCCACCAAGGAGAAAAAGGAGCGCATTGGCCGCATTCTCAAGATGCACGCCAACAAGCGGGAGGAGATCAAGCAGGTTTATTCCGGCGACATTGCGGCGGCGGTTGGTATGAAATACACCACCACCGGCGATACTCTCTGCGACGAGAAGTTTCCGGTTCTGCTTGAAGCCATGGATTTCCCCGAGCCGGTCATTCATATCGCCGTTGAACCCAAGACCAAGGCTGACCAGGAGAAGATGGGGACCGCACTGCAGAAGTTGCTGCAGGAAGACCCTTCGCTGCGCGTCCGTACCGACGAGGAAACCGGTCAGGTTATTCTCTCCGGCATGGGTGAACTGCACCTGGAAATCATCATCGACCGGATGATGCGTGAGTTCAAGGTCGCCTGTAATATCGGCGCACCTCAGGTTGCATACCGTGAGTCGATCACCAAGAGCGTCGAAGTTCAGGGCAAGTTCGTCCGCCAGTCCGGTGGTCGCGGTCAGTACGGCGACTGTTGGTTGCGTATCGAGCCGCAGGAGCCAGGCGCCGGCTTTCTCTTTGTTGACGCGATCAAGGGCGGGGTTATTCCCAAGGAGTACATCCCGGCCGTTGGCAAGGGTGCCGAAGAGGCTTCCCAGCACGGCGTACTCGCTGGCTTCCCGATCGTCGATGTCAAGGTATCCTGTTTCGACGGCTCCTACCATGATGTTGACTCCAGTGAGATGGCGTTTAAGATTGCCGGCTCGATGGGTTTCAAAGCTGGTGCGGCCAAGGCTGGTCCGGTTCTGCTGGAGCCGGTCATGGCAGTAGAAGTTGTGGTACCCGATGATTACATGGGCGACGTCATGGGCGATTTGAGCAGTCGTCGTGGCAAGATCATGGGGATGGAGGCTCGCGGTGGAGCCCAGACCATCAATGTCCATGTGCCTCTTGCCAATATGTTCGGTTATTCGACCGACCTGCGCAGTGCGACCCAGGGGCGTGCGACCTACTCCATGGTCTTTGATCACTACGAGCAGGTTCCGAAAGCTATTTCTGAAGAAATCATTGCCAAGGTTAAGGGCTAAGAGGAGGCTGTCTCATGGCTAAAGCCAAGTTTGAAAGAAACAAACCCCACGTCAACATCGGTACCATCGGTCACGTTGACCATGGCAAGACGACCCTGACCGCAGCCATTACCAAGGTTCTGGCCTCCCGCGGCGGCGCCGAGTTCAAGGCTTTCGACATGATCGACAACGCTCCTGAGGAGCGCGAGCGCGGTATCACCATCGCCACCGCTCACGTCGAGTATCAGACCGAGAAGCGTCACTACGCACACGTTGACTGCCCCGGCCATGCCGACTACGTCAAGAACATGATCACCGGTGCTGCCCAGATGGACGGCGCGATCCTGGTCTGTTCCGCAGCTGACGGCCCGATGCCCCAGACTCGCGAGCACATCCTGCTCGCCCGTCAGGTTGGTGTTCCTTCCATGGTCGTGTTCCTGAACAAGGCCGACATGGTTGACGATGCCGAGTTGATGGAGTTGGTCGAACTGGAACTGCGCGAGCTGCTCTCCCTTTACGACTTCCCCGGCGACGATCTGCCGATCATCCCCGGCAGCGCCCTCAAGGCTCTCGAGTGTGGTTGCGGCAAAGTCGAGTGCGCTGCCTGCAAGCCGATTCTGGACCTGATGGACGCGGTGGATACTTATATCCCCGAGCCCGAGCGCGCCATCGATCGCCCCTTCCTGATGCCGGTTGAAGACGTCTTCTCGATTTCCGGCCGCGGCACCGTCGCTACCGGTCGTATCGAGCGCGGCATCGTCAAGGTCAGCGAAGAGATCGCCATCGTTGGGATGAAGCCGACCACCAAGACCATCGTGACCGGCGTCGAAATGTTCCGCAAGCTGCTCGACCAGGGTCAAGCTGGCGACAACGTCGGCCTGCTGCTGCGTGGCGTCAAGCGCGAAGATATCGAGCGTGGTCAGGTTCTGGCCAAGCCCGGCAGCATCACCCCGCACACCAAGTTCAAGGCCGAAGCCTACATCCTGACCAAGGAAGAGGGCGGCCGCCACACCCCGTTCTTCAAAGGCTATCGTCCTCAGTTCTACTTCCGGACCACCGACGTGACCGGGATTGTCGAGCTGCCTGAAGGTGTTGAGATGGTTATGCCTGGTGATAACATCGCCATGGTTGTCAACCTGATCACCCCGATCGCTATGGACAAGGAATTGCGTTTCGCTATCCGCGAGGGCGGCCGCACCGTTGGTGCTGGCGTCGTCAGCGACATCATCGAGTAAAAAGAGGACTGCCCATATGTCGAGCCAGAAGATCAGAATTCGCTTGAAGGCTTATGACCATAAGCTGCTTGACCTTTCGGTCAATGAAATTGTCGACACGGCCAAGCGCACCGGTGCCCGTATTGCCGGCCCGGTACCCTTGCCGACCATCATCAACAAGTATTGCGTACTGCGCGGCCCTCACGTTGACAAGAAGAGCCGGGAGCAGTTCGAGATGCGTACCCACAAGCGCCTGCTCGATATTCTCGAGCCGACTCAGCAAACTGTTGACGCGCTGATGAAACTCGACCTCTCGGCTGGTGTCGACGTCGAAATCAAGCTTTAATCATCACTTCGTAATTAAGGGTAGCTGCAATGATAAAGGGAATCTTGGGTAAGAAACTGGGCATGACCCAGATCTTTGCCGGTAACGGCAAGCGGATCCCGGTAACGGTCGTCGAAGCTGGGCCCTGTGTGGTCCTGCAGAAAAAGACGGTCGCCACTGACGGGTACAATGCTCTGCAGCTCGGTTTTGGTGAGCGCAAAGCGCATCGCACCAATAAGCCGGAGATGGGTCACTTCCGCAAAGCCGGTAAGGGCGCTTTCGACACTTTGCGCGAAGTTCGTGTGAAGAATGTTGATGAGTTCAATGTCGGTGATGAAATTACCTGCGCCTCAATCTTTGCCGTCGGCGACATTGTAGATGTCATCGGCACCAGCAAGGGGAAGGGTTTCCAGGGCGTTATCAAGCGCTGGAACTTCGCTGGTGGCCGCGCCACCCATGGCTCGATGTTCCATCGTGGGCCGGGTTCGATCGGTTGCAGCGCCTGGCCTTCCAAGGTGTTCAAGGGCAAGAAGATGGCCGGTCAGATGGGCAACGCACGGGTCACCACCCAGAATCTGCAGGTGGTGGAGATTCGTCCCGAGCAGAACCTGGTTCTGGTCAAGGGGGCCATTCCGGGCCCGAAGAACGGTCTGGTGATGATCCGCAAGGGAATCAAGACCAAGAACTAGCCGTAAGAGAGAATGCGGGAGATAGAGCATGGCTAAGATTGCAGTTTTCGACATAAATAAAAACCAGGTCGCGGAGCGGGAGTTGGCCGACGAGGTATTCAATACCGACGTCAAAGGTTACCTGATCCACGATATGGTCCGCTACCAGTTGGCCGCCCGCCGCCAAGGCACTGCCGACACCAAAACCCGTAGCGAAGTGCGCGGCGGTGGCAAGAAGCCTTATAAGCAAAAGGGTACCGGCAATGCCCGCCAGGGTTGTATTCGCGCGCCTCATTATGTTGGTGGCGGCGCCGCTTTCGGGCCGGGCCCTCGCGACTATACTTTCAAGCTGAACCGGAAGGTTAAGAAAGCCGCTCTGCGCAGTGCACTGTCGGTGCGCTTCAAGGAAGCTAAACTGACCGTGCTCAATGCGCTTGAATTTGACAAAATCAGCACCAAGGGCTTTGTTGAAGTCCTGAACCGGTTTGATATCAGCAATGCTCTGGTGGTCGTCGAAAGCGCCAACCAGGCCGTTGAGCTGTCCGCACGCAACCTGGAACACGTCAAAGTGTTGCGCGCTGAAGGGGTGAACGTGTACGACCTGATGAAGTACCGGAACCTCATTCTCACCGAGGGTGCCGTTGCCCACCTGGAAGGAGCACTGGCCTGATGAAACCGCTGCATCAGATTATCAAGAAGCCCCTGGTCACGGAGAAATCCAGCTTGCAAAAAGATGCTGGCCAGGTGGTTGCGTTCGAGGTTGCCTTGGATGCTAACAAGGTCGAGATCAAGCAGGCTGTGGAAAAGGCTTTCAACGTCAAGGTCGCCGGGGTCAACACCTGCGTGGTGGCCGGTAAGGTGAAGCGCGTCGGCCGCAATTCCGGCAAGCGCCCTAACCGCAAGAAGGCTTTGGTGACTTTGGCCGAAGGCAGCACCATCGACTTCTTCGGGGCCTAATAGACTGTAATCACGCGATACGGAGTTACGATAATGGCGATCAAAAAGTTTAAGCCGACCTCCCCGGGTCGCCGCAACATGACTTCTTCGACCTTTGAAGAGATCACTGCGGATACCCCAGAGAAATCACTGGTTGCGCCCCTCAAGAAGACCGGTGGTCGGAACAACGCCGGCCGCATTACCAAACGTCATACTGGTGGCGGCCACAAGCGTAAGTACCGGTTGATTGATTTCAAGCGGGACAAAAAGGGGATTCCTGCGCGGGTTGTGTCGGTCGAGTACGACCCCAACCGCACCGCACGTATCGCCCTGCTCAGCTACGCTGACGGTGAAAAGCGCTACATTCTGGCTCCGGCCGGACTGCAGGTTAACGATACCGTTGAAGCCAGCGACAAGGCGGACATCAAGCCAGGGAACGCAATGCCGATTCGGGCGATTCCCCTGGGTACTTGGGTTCACAATGTCGAACTCAAGGTTGGCAAGGGCGGCCAGATGGCCCGCAGCGCCGGCACCTACGCTTCGATCGCCGCCAAAGAAGGCAAGTACGCGCAGTTGCGTCTCCCTTCCGGCGAAGTTCGACTCGTGCTGCAAGATTGCTGCGCCAGCATCGGCCAAGTCGGCAACCTTGATCACGAAAACGTCAAGATCGGTAAGGCTGGCCGTAACCGTTGGCTTGGTATCCGTCCGCAAACCCGCGGTGTTGCCATGAACCCGGTTGACCACCCCCATGGTGGTGGTGAGGGTAAGAGCTCCGGTGGTCGTCATCCAGTGACACCTTGGGGTGTCCCGACCAAGGGCTACAAAACTCGTTCGAGCAAGCGGACCGATCGTTTCATCGTGCGGCGTCGTACCAAGTAAATACCACCTTCAAATAGAGGAGACGGCAGTGGCTAGATCGATAAAAAAAGGGCCGTACGTCCAGGACTGCATTCAAAGGAAGTTTGACGCACCCAATGGTATCGATACCAAAAAGGTGATCAAAACTTGGTCGCGTCGTAGCACCATCATCCCCGAGTTTGTCGGGGTGACCTTTGCGGTCCACAACGGCAAGAAATTTGTGCCTGTCTTCGTTACCGAAAACATGGTTGGGCACAAGCTGGGCGAGTTCTCTCCCACTCGGACCTACTACGGGCACGGGGCGGATAAGAAGAGCAAAGTCAAGAAGAAGTAGCGATTCCCCAGAGGAGCTTAGTTCATGGAAGCCAGAGCCAAATTAAGTTATGTGCGCCTTTCCGCGCAAAAGACCCGCCTTGTGGTTGACCTCGTGCGCGGCAAGGGAATTCAGGAAGCTCTGAATACCCTCAAATTCTCTCCGCAAAAAGCGGCTGGGATTGTGGCCACGTTGGTTAGCTCTGCTGTTGCCAATGCCGAGCAGAAGGGCGTGTCCGATGTGGACCGTCTGTTCATTAAAACCATCACTGTTGATGGCGGCCCGGCACTGAAGCGCTTTATTCCCCGGGCGCAGGGGCGGGCTACAAAAATCCGTAAGCCGACCAGTCACATTACCGTCGTTCTTGACGAAAAATAGTTGTTGAGGAGGTGATAGTTTGGGCCAGAAAGTTCATCCAATTGGATTTCGTTTAGGAATCATCAAGACCTGGGATTCCAAGTGGTACGCCGAGGCGGATTACGCCAAGCTGCTGCACGAAGATGTTAAGCTGCGTAATTACCTCAAGAAACGGTTGTACCACGCCGGTATTTCCAAGATTGAGATGGAGCGAGCGGCCAATAAGGCGAAGATCAATATCTTTGCCGCCCGCCCCGGGATCATCATCGGAAAAAAGGGGTCGGAAGTCGAGGCGCTCAAGAAAGAGCTGGCCAAACTCACCGACAAGGAAGTTTTCATCAACATCCAGGAAGTGCGTAAGCCTGAAGTCGACGCGCAGCTGGTGGCGGAAAATGTCGCACTGCAGCTTGAGCGCCGGGTGGCTTTTCGCCGCGCCATGAAGAAGAGCGTCAGCATGGCTCTTAAGTTTGGCGCCCAGGGGATCAAGATCAATTGCAGTGGTCGCCTCGGCGGCGCTGAAATGAGCCGCACGGAGTGGTATCGCGAAGGTCGCGTTCCCCTGCACACCCTGCGCGCAGATATCGACTACGGTTTCGCTGAAGCAAAGACCACCTACGGCATCATCGGGGTCAAGGTTCTGATCTTCAAGGGCGAAGTCCTCAAGCGGGTCCTGTAACGAGATCGGGATAGGAGTAATTTACACATGTTGATGCCTAAGAAGGTTAAACATAGAAAAACGTTTAAAGGCCGCATGACCGGCGCAGCAAGCCGTGGCACCGACCTGAACTACGGGGACTTTGGGTTGCAGGCCCTTGAGTGTGGTTGGCTTTCAGCTCGGCAGATCGAAGCCGCTCGTCGCGCCATGACCCGTTACGTCAAGCGTGGTGGCAAGATCTGGATTCGGGTTTTCCCAGATAAGCCCTTGACCCGCAAGCCTGCTGAAACTCGTATGGGTAAGGGTAAAGGTTCACCGGATAGTTGGGTTGCGGTTATTCGCCCCGGGTTGATGCTGTATGAAATGCAAGGGGTTGAAATCGAAGTGGCAAAGGAAGCGCTGCGCCTCGCCGCTCACAAACTTCCCATGAAAACCAAGTTTGTCGCCAGGGAGGAGTCGGTCAATGAAGGCTAGTGAACTGCGCGATCTCGGATCCGCTGAATTGCAAAAGAAAATCGAGGAACTGAATCAGGAGCTGTTCAACTTTCGGTTTCAGCTCCACACCGGGCACCTGGAAAACAGCTCTCGTATCCCGGCTGTGAAAAAAGATATCGCACGGGCCCAGACAGTGCTACGGCAGAAGCAGGAACAATAAAAACGAGGATGGACATGACGACTGAGCGTGGCAATAGAAAAACCCGTGTCGGTATAGTGGTAAGCGACAAGATGGACAAGACCGTGGTGGTCAAAGTCGACAATCTTGTCAAACACCCCGTATACAAGAAAATCATCAAGCGCAGAGTGACCTATAAGGCGCACGATGAGCAGAATGTCTGCTCTGTCGGTGACAAGGTTCTCATCGTGGAGACCAGACCGCTGTCTCGCGACAAGCGGTGGAGAGTCCGCGAAATCATCGAAAAGAACGTAATCGTCTAGGAGATACAAATCATGATTCAGATGCAGACGATGCTTGATGTCGCAGACAACTCTGGAGCTCGGAAGCTCTGCTGTATCAAGGTAATTGGCGGTTCCCATCGGAAATACGCCGGCCTTGGCGATATCATCATCTGCTCCGTCAAGGAGGCCATGCCGAATTCCAAGGTCAAAAAAGGTGACGTCGTTCGCGCTGTCATCGTTCGCACTGCCAAGGAAGTCACCCGGCCCGATGGTTCTTACATCCGGTTCGACAACAACTCTGCTGTCGTTGTTAACGCCGGTGGCGAGCCGGTCGGGACCCGTATTTTCGGACCGGTGGCCCGTGAATTGCGTGCGCGTCGCTTCATGAAAATCGTGTCGCTGGCGCCGGAAGTTCTTTAATATCCGTACTGGGAGATAGACAGTCATGGCGGCGAACAAACTTCATGTCAAAAAAAATGACATGGTGATGATCATAGCTGGCAAGGACAAGGGGAAGTCCGGCAAAGTTTCCAAGGTGTTCCCTGAAAAGGGCCGGCTTTGCGTGGAAAATCTCAACGTTGTCAAGCGCCACACCCGGCCTAGCCGGACCAACAATGAGGGCGGTATCGTCGAGAAAGAGGCAGCCTTTGACGCCTCGAACGTACTGCTGCTCTGCGGCTCTTGCAATAAGCCGACCCGGACCGGCATTCGTGTCCTGGAAGATGGCAGCAAGTCGCGCTTCTGCAAGAAGTGCAACGAGATCGTGGATAAGTAACGGAGGATTTCCATGGCAAGACTGAAAGATACCTACCAGGCCGAGCTGGTCCCCCAGCTGAAAAACGACCTGCAGCTTAAAAATGTGATGGAAGTCCCCCGTATTGAAAAGATCGTTGTCAATATGGGTCTTGGCGAAGCCATCCAGAACATCAAAATTCTCGAGTCTGCCGTTATCGAGCTGACCAAGATCACTGCCCAGAAGGCTGTTGTGACCAAGGCCAAGAAGTCGATCGCGACGTTCAAGCTTCGCGAAGGCATGCCGATTGGCTGCATGGTGACCCTGCGCCGTGACCATGCTTACGAATTCCTCGATCGTCTGATCAGTGTCGGTCTGCCGCGGGTTCGTGACTTCAAAGGTGTCTCCCCGAAGGCTTTTGATGGCCGGGGCAACTACACCCTTGGGATCAAGGAGCAGATCATTTTCCCCGAAATCGATTTCGATAAAGTCGACAAGGTGAAGGGTCTGAACGTGACGATTGTAACGACCGCCAGGACTGACGAAGAGGGGCGCGCCCTTCTGGCTAGCCTCGGCATGCCTTTCCGGAAATAGTAGCCAGGAGAGCGGAGGAATATTGTGGCAAAAAAATCAATGATGCTGAAGGCTGCGGCGCCTAAGAAGTTCAAGGTCCGTGACTACAATCGGTGCCCCCTGTGTGGACGCCCGCGTGCCTACTATCGCAAATTTGACATGTGCAGGATCTGTCTGCGCAAACTCGCGTCCGAAGGGAAACTCCCCGGCGTAGTTAAGTCAAGCTGGTAAAGAACAACTTAGAGGAGCTGCATCCAATGGCAATGACTGATCCGATCGCGGATATGCTGACTCGCATTCGCAATGCGGGCCTGGCGAAGCACCAGAAGCTCGACATCCCCTCGTCGAACCTTAAAGTGGCTTTGGGCTCGGTGCTCAAGGATCTCGGGTATATCAAAAACTGCAAGGTTGTCACCGACGATAAGCAGAATGTTCTGCGCGTTTATCTGAAGTTTGACAACGATAACCAGCACGTGATTCACGAAATCAAACGGGTCTCGACCCCAGGGCGACGCGTATATGTGGGCACGGACGAAATCCCGGTGGTGAAAAATGGCCTTGGGAATGCCATCCTGTCGACCTCGAAAGGGGTTTTGCACGATGCGGCGGCGCGCGAGGCGCAGGTGGGCGGCGAGCTCCTCTGCACCATCTGGTAAGGGACACGGCTGAAGGAGCATAGACAATGTCGAGAATTGGGAAAAAACCCATTGCAATTCCTTCGGGGGTCCAGGTGGCCTTGACGGGAGGGCTGATTACCGTGCAGGGTCCCAACGGGAGCTTGAAGCGGAATGTCTGCGAAGGGATCAATGTCGTAGTTGAGGCCGATCAGGTGCTGGTTCAGTGCCAGGATTCAGCCTCCGGTTCGTCGCTGCAAGGCTTGACCCGTACCTTGATTTCCAACATGGTCGAGGGGGTTACCAAAGGTTTCACCCGCGTTCTGGAAATCAACGGGGTTGGTTATCGCGCCGAGCTCAAAGGGAGCACCTTGAATCTTGCTCTTGGTTATTCCCACCCGGTCGAGTATGCTCTGCCGCAAGGGATTGTTGCCGAGGTCGAGAAACAGACCAAGATCACCATCAAGGGGATTGATAAGGAAGTCGTTGGTGCCACTGCTGCCAAGATCCGGTCCTTCCGCGAGCCCGAGCCGTACAAGGGCAAGGGGATCAAGTACTCTGACGAGCGGATTCTCCGCAAAGCTGGCAAAACTGGCAAGAAATAAGTGATTTAAAGGCAAGGAGACAGACAGTGAACGTCGCGATTAAGAGGCGTCAGGCACGGGTTAAGCGGCAGGTTCGGGTCCGGCAGAAGGTTCGGGGGACTGTTGAGCGTCCGCGGCTTTGTGTTTTCCGCAGCGCCAAACATATTTACGCCCAAATCATCGAAGATACGACTGGAACGACTCTGGTGTCAGTTTGCACCAGTGCCAAGGACGTAGCCGATGGCGTGAAATACACCGGGAATATTGAAGCGGCCAAAGCGATTGGCGCAGCCATCGCTAAAAAGGCTTTGGAAAAAAACATTACGCAGGTGGTCTTCGACCGCAACGGATTCCTTTACCACGGACGCGTCAAGGCTCTTGCCGACTCCGCTCGGGAAGCCGGCTTGTCTTTCTAGTCAAAGGAGGATGTCTTTGCTTCGCATCGATTCCAACGAACTCAATTTGAATGACCGCGTCATTCATATCAATCGCTGTGCCAAGGTTGTTAAAGGCGGGCGTCGTTTCAGCTTTTCTGCGCTGGTTGTCGTTGGTGACGGCCAAGGACATGTCGGCTTCGGTCTTGGCAAAGCCAAGGAAGTGCCCGAAGCGATCCGCAAAGGGGTGGAGCAGGCGAAGAAAAGCCTGATCCGCGTGCCGCTCAAGGAGCGTAGCATTCCTTTTGACGTCCTCGGCAAGTTTGGCGCCGGCAAGGTTCTGCTCAAGCCCGCTTCGGCTGGTACCGGCGTTATCGCTGGTGGGGCGGTGCGTGCCATTCTGGAAGTAGCAGGAGTTGGCGACATCCTTTCCAAGTGTCTTGGTTCGAACAATCCCCACAATGTGGTGCGTGCGACCATGAACGCTCTCGGCCAACTCAAGAGCGCTGATGAAATCATGGCTCGGCGCGGTCTCGGCGCTGGGGAATAACGCCTGGCCGATAAGGAGAAGATCATGACCGCAGAAATCAAGGTCACGTTGAAAAAGAGCGGCATCGGTCGCCAAGGCTACTTCACCAAAGTTCTCAATGGCCTCGGCCTGAGCAAATTGAACCAGACCAAGACCCTGAAGGATACTCCCGAAATTCGTGGAATGATCCGCAAGGTATCTCACATGGTCGTTGTTGAGGACTGATTCTTTAAGGATATATGGCTATGGATCTGAGCAATCTTAAACCGGCACTCGGTTCGACCAAAACTAGAAAACGCCTTGGCCGCGGCGCTGGCTCCGGACTGGGGAAAACCTCCGGTAAGGGCCACAAGGGGCAGAAAGCCCGTTCCGGCGGCAGCATCAAAGCAGGCTTCGAAGGCGGCCAAATGCCTTTGCAGCGTCGCCTTCCCAAGCGGGGTTTTACCTCCTTGGACAAAAAGGTTTACGCTCTGGTGAATCTGCGCGACCTGGAACAGTTCGAAGCCGGTAGCGTCATTGATATTGAAGCTCTGGCTCTGGCTGGGCTGGTGAACAAGATTATCGATGGCGTCAAAATTCTTGGCGACGGCGAGTTGACCAAAACCCTGACCGTCCAGGCCCACAAATTCAGCAAGTCGGCCCAGGAAAAGATTGAGGCGGCCGGCGGCAAAGTCGAGGTCATTTAATCTGATGTCGATCCTTCAAAACATTCTCAGTATTCCTGAACTTCGCCGGAGGATCCTGTTTACCCTGGGGATGCTGGCGGTGTACCGGATTGGGTGTCATGTGCCCACCCCGGGGGTCGATGGTCAGGTTCTTGCCAAGTTTTTTGAAGGGACGCAGGGAACCCTGCTCGGCCTGGTCAGTGCATTTACCGGCGGCGCTCTCGAGCGCATGACGGTCTTTGCATTGGGGATCATGCCCTACATCAGTGCCTCGATTATTCTGCAACTGCTGACCGTGGTCTACGAGCCGGTGGCTCGACTGTCCAAGGAGGGTGAGCAGGGGCGCAAAACCATCACCAAGTGGACCCGTTACGGGACCATTGTCCTTTCGGTCATTCAGGGGACGGGGATCGCCGTTGGTTTGCAGGGGATGCGTGGCCCAGCAGGAGAATTCGTTGTGCCTGATCAGGGGGTCGGCTTTATCCTCCTTACGGTCATCACTCTGACCGCAGGTACCGCATTTATTATGTGGCTGGGTGAACAGATCACCGAGCGCGGGATCGGCAACGGGATCTCCTTGATCATTTTCGCCGGAATCGTCGCCTTGATTCCCAGCGCCATTGTCAACAGTATCCGTCTGTTGAACACCGGCGCCCTCTCACCGGCGGCCCTGCTGGTGATCGGCGGATTGATGATCGCAGTGGTCTGGGCCATCGTGTTCATGGAACGCGGCCAGCGCCGGGTGCCGATTCATTACGCCAAACGCGTAGTGGGGATGCGCAACTACGGTGGACAAACCAGTCATCTGCCGCTGAAAATCAACATGAGCGGTGTTATACCGCCGATCTTCGCCAGTTCGATCATCATGTTCCCAGCGACCGTTGCCAGTCTGGTGGATATTCCCTGGGTTCAGAAGATTTCGGGCAGCCTGACTCCCGGGAGTCTGGTCTACGATCTGATTTTTGTTGCTTTCATCATTTTCTTCTGCTATTTCTACACGGCTGTAACTTTCAACCCGATTGATGTGGCCGACAATATTAAAAAGCAGGGGGGCTACATTCCCGGAATTCGCCCGGGAAAGGAGACCTCCGAACACATCGACACCGTGCTGAGCCGGCTTACCTTTGCCGGAGCCCTGTACGTTTCTGCTGTCTGCGTGCTGCCCACAATGCTCACCAGCGGATTTGATGTCCCGTTTTATTTCGGGGGCACCTCCCTGTTGATCGTAGTTGGAGTCGGGATGGATACGGCTTCGCAGATTGAAGCTCATCTGATCTCCCGCTCCTATGAAGGGTTCATGCGTGGCGTGACCATCAAGGGCCGGCGCGGCTGAGGAAGGCTGAATTGTTATGAAGTTGATATTGCTTGGACCCCCTGGCGCTGGTAAAGGTACGCAGGCTAAAATGCTGACCGAGCGCTTTGGGATCCCGCAAATCTCCACTGGCGATATTCTGCGCGCTGCAGTTAAAGAAGGGACCCCTATGGGGGTCAAAGCCAAGTCGTTCATGGACGCCGGTGGCCTGGTTCCCGATCAGGTGGTTATCGGCATCGTTCAGGAGCGGTTGCAGCAGCAGGATTGCACCAAGGGGTTTATTCTTGACGGCTTCCCACGCACCACGGGACAGGCCGAAGCGCTCAAGGAAACTCTGGCCCTGTTGCAAAAGAACCTTGACCGGGTTGTGTCTTTGGAGGTCGATACCGAAGCTTTGGTCGCTCGACTGACCGGACGGCGGACTTGCAAGGATTGCGGGCGTGGGTTTCATGTCCAGTTCGATGCTCCCAAGGTCGAAGGGGTCTGTGACAGCTGTGGTGGTCCCCTGGTGCAGCGGGATGATGATCAGGAAGCGACGATCCGCCATCGTTTAGACGTCTATGCTCAGCAGACTTCGCCGCTGATCGCTTATTATCAAAATGAGGGATTGCTGGCTTCGGTGGATGGAATGTTGCCGATGACCGCGGTGCAGGAGGCTCTGCTCACGGTTTTGCGGGCCGGTTAAGGTGGTTGCTCTAAAGTCTGCCAGCGAATTGCAAAAGATGCGGGTAGCCGGGCAGATGGTCGGTGAGATTCTGGCCTTATTGCGGGAGCGGATTGTTCCCGGGGTCACCACCGCCGAACTCGACGCCTTTGCTGAAAAAGAGTGCCAAAAGAGGAAAGCCCGGCCCGCTTTCAAGGGCTATGGCGGTTTTCCTTTTATTATTTGCGCCTCCCCTAACGAAAAGGTAGTCCACGGCTTCGCCGACCGGACGCCACTGGTGGAGGGGGACATTTTGAGCATCGATTTTGGGGTGCTCTACGATGGTTTTTACGGCGATGCTGCGATCACCGTACCGGTCGGTCTGATCAGCACTCAGGCCCAACGGTTGCTGCAGATCACCGAAGAATCCCTAGAACAGGCCATTGCGGCTGCAGTTGTGGGCGGTCGACTCTCTGATATCTCCCATGCCGTACAGGCTTGGGTTGAGCCTGCCGGATTCAGCGTGGTTCGGGAATTCGTCGGCCATGGCATCGGCCGGCAACTGCACGAATCGCCGCAGGTGCCAAATTTCGGAGTGCGTGGTCAAGGCCCGAGACTGAAAGCCGGGATGACCCTGGCCATTGAGCCGATGATCAATGCCGGGGTCCCCGACATCAAGATTCTCGCAGATGGCTGGACGGCCGTCACGGCGGATGGGGCTCTATCAGCCCATTTCGAACATACTGTGGCCATCACAGAGGATGGGCCGGAAGTCTTGACCAGGGTCTAAATGAATCGAAGCCTGTCCGGGTTCGGAGGGCTGCAGAACAACCTTATTTTCAGGTGTAAACCGCAACGGTAAAGGATTGAGTGATGAAAGTCCGAGCTTCGGTTAAAACGATGTGCGTCAAGTGCAAGGTCATTAAACGTAAGGGTATCGTTCGCATTATCTGCGACAATCCCAAGCATAAGCAGAAACAAGGCTAAAAGGGATTAGGAGGAATACATTGGCACGCATTGCTGGTATTGACTTACCGAGAAACAAGCGGATCGAGGTGGCACTCACCTACATCTACGGCATCGGCCGGTCCTCTTCACAGAGGGTTCTCGCCAAGGCTGGGGTCGATCTGAACACTCGCACCGATAATCTGACCGAGGCCGAAGTCTCCTTGATTCGAGAGACCATCGACCGTGAGTTCAGGGTTGAGGGGGATGCTCGGCGGGAAGTGTCCATGAACATTAAGCGCCTGATGGATCTGGGTTGCTATCGTGGGATACGTCACCGCCGCGGGTTGCCGGTGCGTGGTCAGAAAACCAAGACCAATGCCCGTACCCGTAAGGGGCCGCGCAAGACTGTTGCCGGTAAGAAGAAATAATTGGAGGAACGATGGCTAAGGCAGGAAAAAAAGTCGTAAGAAAAGCCAAGGAAAGAAAGAATATTTCCAACGGCGTCGCTCACATCCAGGCGACTTTCAATAACACCATTGTCACCATTACCGATATGGTCGGCAACGTCATTTCTTGGTCGACTTGTGGTGCCAAGGGTTTCAAGGGCTCCCGCAAGAGCACCCCTTTCGCAGCCCAGATGGCTGCTGAGGACGCAGTGAAAAAGGCTCAAGAGCACGGCCTGCGCACGGTGGAAGTGCATGTAAAAGGGCCTGGTTCCGGGCGTGAATCGGCGCTGCGGGCGATTCAGTCTGCAGGTTTGACCGTGACCGTCATCAAGGACGTGACCCCGATTCCCCACAATGGCTGCCGCCCCCCCAAGCGCAGAAGAGTCTAAATCAAAAAGGAGGACGAACCTTGGCTAGATATACTGGTCCCGTCTGCCGTCTGTGCAGAAGGGAAAATATGAAACTGTTCCTCAAAGGGGACAGATGCCACACTGATAAATGCGCTGTTGAACGTAGAAACTACGCCCCTGGTCAGCATGGCCAAGGCCGGATTAAGGTTTCCGACTATGGCACTCAGCTGCGTGAAAAGCAGCGGATGAAGCGTACCTACGGGCTCCTCGAAGGGCAGTTCCGTGCTTATTTCAAAAAAGCCGACCGCTTGAAAGGGGTGACTGGTGAAACCCTGCTGATCCTGCTCGAACGTCGTCTTGACAGCATGGTCTACCGTCTCGGGTTTGCCAGCTCCCGCAATGAAGCCAGACTGCTGGTGTGCCAGGGACACTTCCTGGTCAACGGACACAAGGTTAACATCCCCTCCTACCTGACCCGGGTGGGTGAGGTGATCGAACTCCGTGAGAAAAGCCGTCAGGTGACCCGGATCAATGAGTCGCTGGACGGTGTCATGCGCCGGGGCGTCTCTTCCTGGCTCGAGCTTGATCGGACTGCCTTCAAGGGCACGGTCAAGACGCTGCCGGTTCGGGCCGAGATGACGACTCCTGTATTCCAGGAGCACCTCATTGTCGAGCTTTACTCCAAGTAAGGTCGGCTCTTAAGCGTGTGTCACCTCATAGCGGAGGATACGAATGTATAAAAACTGGAGAGATCTCATCAAGCCCAAACGCCTCCAGATCGAAACCGATACCATGACCGCAACCTACGGCAAGTTTTACGCCGAACCTTTCGAGCGTGGTTTCGGCACCACCCTTGGGAACTCGTTGCGTCGGGTCCTGCTTTCTTCTCTGCAGGGGGCGGCTATCGCTTCGGTTCGGATCAAGGGCGTTTTGCATGAATTCTCGACCATTCCCGGGGTGACCGAAGATGTGACTGACGTCATTCTTAATCTCAAGGGTGTGCTGCTCAAGATTCATGGGACCGAAAGCCGCAACATCCGGATCGTCAAGAAGGGGACCGGTGTCGTTACCGCCGGTGATATCATTACCGATTCCCATGTTGAGATCCTCAACCCGGATCACCATATCGCGACCTGCTCCAAGGAAGCCGATCTGGAAATGGACATGGTGGTTGCCCTCGGTAAGGGTTATGTCCCTGCTGACCGTAACCGGGATGATAAGGCTCCGGTAGGAACCATTCCCATCGATTCGATCTTCTCACCGATCAAGAAGGTCAACTACACCGTGGCCAACGCCCGCGTGGGTCAGATCACCGACTTTGACCGACTCAATCTTGAAATCGTCACCGACGGTTCGGTTAGCCCCGACGACGCCGTTGCTTACGCCGCCAAGATTCTCAAGGAGCAACTGCAGATCTTCATCAATTTCGACGAAGATTCCGAGCCGAGCGAGCAGACCGGCGGAGATGACAGCCGGAAGATCAATGAAAATCTCTACCGCACTGTCGATGAACTCGAGCTTTCGGTGCGCAGCGCCAATTGCCTGAAAAACGCCGATATCCACCTGATTGGCGACTTGGTTCAAAGGTCCGAAGCCGAGATGCTCAAAACCCAAAACTTCGGTCGCAAATCCTTGAATGAAATCAAGGATATTCTGGCTGAGATGGGGCTGACGCTGGGGATGAAGCTGGATAGTTTCCCTGATCCCGAATACCTCAAGATGATTCAGAAAGGGAGCGAGGAAGCTTAATTCCAGCCCCCAACGGATAACGAAGAAAGGACCACCGACCCATGCGTCACAATAAATCCGGTAGAAGTCTCGGGCGCAATTCGAGCCACCGTTCGGCGATGCTGCGGAACATGGTGACTTCTCTGCTCAACCACGAGAAGATCACCACCACCGACATCCGCGCCAAGGAACTGCGCAAGCTGGCCGAAAAGATGATCACCCTCGGCAAGCGTGGCGATGTGCATGCCCGCCGCCAGGCGCTTGAAGTCATTCGCGAGCGCAAAATCGTCGCTAAGCTGTTTGATATGATCGGTCCCCGTTATAAGGACCGCCCGGGCGGTTACACCCGCATCATCAAGCTCGGCTACCGCGCCGGCGACAATACTCCCTTGTCGCAGATCGAACTGGTGGAAGAAGAGTTCACTGCCAAGCCGAGCAAGAAGGTTGCCGTTGCTGCCCCTGTAGCTGCACCAGCCCCAGCCCCTGTTGCCGCTCCGGCAGCTCCGGCTGAAGAGCCTTCTGAGGCCTAGGTCCCAGAGTAAAATCTATGGTTCAAGTAAAAAGGGCAAGAAGGCGACTTCTTGCCCTTTTTGCTGTGCTGTCGCGGGGTTCGGCTGCTTGACGGTGCTGCCGGAATCGTGCTAATGTAGCCCACTTCACTTCCGGGAGCCCATCATGTTTTTCCCCGCCTTTGACGATTTTCTGCAACTGTCCCAGCAAGGCAACCTGATCCCGCTGTTTCGCGAAATTCTGGCTGACATGGAAACCCCTGTCTCGGCCTTCAAGAAGATCGATGACGGCCAAACCTCCTTTCTGCTGGAAAGTATCGAAGGGGGGGAAAAGTGGGCCAGGTACTCCTTTCTCGGGAGTGGCACGGGTAAGCTGTTTCGCACCCAGGGACGGCGATTCCAGTGGCTCGAAGACGGTGTCGTGGTTCGGGAAGGGGAGGCGGTTGACCCGTTGCTGGAACTGCAGCAGTCTCTGGCCGCTTTCCAGCCCGTTGCCCTGCCGGAGTTGCCCCGATTTTTTGGTGGCGCCGTCGGCTATCTTGGCTATGACATGGTCCGCCATGTCGAGCGGCTCCCGGATGCCAACCCGAAAGAGATCGGTGCCTGGGACAGTATCTTTTTCCTCTGCGACTCCTTGCTGATTTTCGACAACATGCGTCAGACCATCAAGGTGGTCAGCAATGTTCATTTGGGCGCCGGAATTGATCCGGCTGCGGCCTATGCTGCTGCCCAGACCCGGATTGAGGCTTTGATCCAGCGATTGCGCACCCCCCTGCCAGTCAGAGCAACCGCTGTCGAGAGGGACAACTCCTCACCTTTTTCTGCCAATTTCAGCAAAGAAGAATTTGTCTCCGCGGTGGAGCGGGCCAAAGAATATGTCCGGGCTGGCGATGTGTTCCAGGTGGTGCTTTCGCAGCGGTTCTCCGCCCAACTGCAGGCGGACCCTTTTGATGTCTATCGGGCCCTGCGCACCATCAATCCTTCCCCCTATATGTTTTTCCTGCGTTTTGGGGAGACCCTGGTGGTAGGCGCTTCGCCTGAGGTGCTGGTCCGCAAGGAAGGCGATCGGGTGGAATTGCGGCCGATCGCCGGAACCCGCCCCAGGGGGGCTTCGGTCGAAGCCGATCTGCAACTCGAACAAGAGTTGCTGCAAGATCCCAAGGAGCGGGCCGAGCACATCATGCTGGTTGATCTGGGGCGCAACGATCTCGGCCGGGTCTGCTCGGCGGGCACGGTGGAGGTCAGCGAGTTGATGGTGATCGAGCGCTACTCCCATGTCATGCATATTGTTTCCAACGTCCGTGGTCAATTGCCGCCGGAGCAGGATGCCTTCGGGGTGTTTCGCGCCACTTTCCCGGCCGGAACTCTCAGCGGGGCACCGAAGATTCGGGCCATGGAAATTATCGATGAGCTCGAGCCTTGCCGCCGGGAGATCTATGGCGGGGCGGTCGGCTACTTTTCCTTTAACGGCAATATGGATATGGCCATCGCAATCCGCACCCTGGTGGTGCAGGGGGATGAAATTTTCCTCCAGGCCGGGGCTGGCATTGTCGCCGATTCCGATCCCCATGCCGAATACGAAGAGACGATCAACAAGGCCCAAGGGGTCATGAAAGCGGTGCAGATGGCCCGCGCGGGGTTGGACTGACATGTTGCTGATGCTCGATAACTACGACTCCTTCACCTACAATCTGGTGCAGTATTTTCAGGAACTGGGGGAAGAGGTCCAGGTCTTCCGCAACGACTGCATCAGCGTTGAGGAGATCGCCCGGCTCAAGCCGCGGCGACTGGTGATCAGCCCAGGTCCCTGCACCCCGGTCGAGGCCGGGATTTCCGTTGCCGCCATTCAGCAACTGGCCGGACAAATTCCTCTGCTCGGGGTTTGTCTTGGTCATCAGTCGATCGGTCACGCCTTCGGCGGCCGCGTCATCCGCGCCAGCAGCCTGATGCATGGCAAGACCAGCCCGATTCAGCATGATGGCCGCGGGCTGTTTGCAGGTCTGTCCAATCCCTTTATCGCCACCCGCTATCATTCCCTGATCGTTGAACGCCACACCCTTCCGGACTGCCTGCGGATGACCGCCTGGACAGAAGATGGCACCATCATGGGTCTGGAGCACCAGAGTCTGCCGGTCTGGGGGGTGCAGTTTCACCCCGAATCGATTCTGACCGTTGAGGGCAAAAAGCTGCTTCAGAACTTTCTCGAATTGAGCTGATCGGGCAAACTCAGCTAACCCGTTTCCCCAGTGCGAGATTTGAGCCCGCCACCACCGGAGAAGAAAATGATCAAAAACGCTATTGCCAAGGTTGTTGAGCGCCAGAATCTCTCCGAAGCTGAGATGATCGAAGTCATGGATCAGATCATGTCCGGCGCTGCGACCCCGGCACAAATCGGTGCCTTTATCACCGCTCTGAGGATGAAAGGGGAGACCGTCGCCGAGATCACTGGTGCCGCCAGGGTGATGCGGGAGCGGGCAACCCCGATCCGGGTGGGGCGCAATGTGCTCGATATCGACCGGGATGAGATTAATCTCGATCAGGAGACCATTCTCGATGTGGTTGGTACCGGCGGCGATGGTACCAATACCTTCAATATCTCCACCACCGTGGCCCTGGTGGTTTCGGCCTGCGGGGTCAAGGTAGCCAAACACGGCAACCGCTCAGTCTCTTCGGCCTGTGGCAGCGCCGATGTGCTTGAGGCCCTTGGGGTCAACCTCGAAGTGACTCCGGAGTTGGTCGAACGCTGCATCAATCAGATCGGGGTTGGCTTTCTGTTTGCGCCGGCACTGCATGGGGCGATGAAGCATGCCATCGGGCCGCGCAAGGAGATCGGTATCCGCAGCATTTTCAACATCCTCGGACCGCTGACCAACCCGGCCAAGGCCGACTGTCAGGTGATGGGGGTTTACCGGGAGGATCTGGTCGAGCCGCTGGCGCAGGTGCTGCGCAATCTCGGCTGTCGCCGCGGATTCGTGGTTCATGGCCTCGACGGCATGGATGAAATCACCCTGAGCGAGGCCACTCTGGTTGCCAGCATCGACTCGGGCGGGGTCAAGGTCGGCCGTATCACCCCGGAGCAGTTCGGTCTCCAACGCTGCCAAATGGCGGCTTTGCGTGGTGGCAACGCCCAGGAGAATGCCGCCATCGTCCGCGCGGTGCTGGGGGGCGAGGCTGGTCCCCGCCGAGACGTGGTGCTGCTCAATGCCGCCTACGCTCTGCTGGCCGCCGGCAAGGTTTCTGCTGTTGCCGAGGGAATTGAGCTGGCCGCCGAGGCCATCGATTCCGGCCGGGCCCTGCAGCAGGTGGAACAGCTTGCCCGGTTGACCAACTCATGAGCCAGACGCCGGATATTCTGCAGACCATCGTCGCTCACAAGCGCCAGGAGGTTGCTGCCGCCAAGGCCAAGTTTCCCCTGGCCCGGTTGCAGGATCGTCTGGCGCTGGTCGAGGACCAGCCGCGAGGCTTCATCCGTGCCTTGCGAGCCATGCACGAATCCGGGGGGACGGCGATCATCGCCGAGGTCAAGAAGGGCTCACCCAGCAAAGGGGTGATCCGCCAGAACTTCGATCCGCTGACCATCGCCGAAACCTACCAGCAACATGGCGCCACCTGCCTTTCGGTGCTGACCGATGAGACGTTTTTTCTCGGTCATCTGAGCTATCTCGGGCTGATCCGCGAGCAGGTCAGTTTGCCGCTGCTGCGCAAGGATTTTATCTGCGATCCCTACCAGATCGTCGAGGCCCGGGCGTTTGGAGCCGATGCGGTGCTGCTGATCGCGGCGATGCTCGAGCTGCAGCAGTTGCGGGACTTCGCCGCTCTGGCCAAGGAGCTGCAGATGGATGTGCTGCTCGAAGTCCACGACGAAGCTGAGCTGGAGTTGGCGCTGCAGACCGACTGCGAGCTGATTGGCGTCAACAATCGCAGCCTGCGCAGCTTTGTCACCGATCTGGGGGCCACCGAGCGCTTGCGGCCGCTGATTCCGGCGGAGCGGCTGGTGGTTGCCGAAAGTGGTATTCACTGCCGGGCCGACGTGGAGCGTCTGCTGGCCGCCGGCGCCGGGGCATTTCTAGTCGGTGAATCGCTGATGCGGGAGGCCGATATTGGCGCAAAATTGGAAGAATTGTTGGGATAATCCGAATCTGCCAGCAACGACCCGTTGTTCGGGGCCATTGCTGGACGGTTCATTCTTTTCTGAAGTTTTGCAATAGTCAGTTCAAGGAGATTCTTTCATGCAGACCAAGATTTTGTTGCCGGAAGACCGCATCCCCAAGCAGTGGTACAATATCATTCCTGACATGCCGGGTGCTTTAGCGCCGGTGATCAGCCCTCGCACCATGGCACCGGTGACCCCGGAGGAGATGCAGGTCATTTTCCCCATGGCGCTGATCGAGCAGGAAATGTCGTCGCAGCGCTGGATCGACATCCCCGAGCCGGTGCGGGAAATTTACAAACTCTGGCGTCCGGCGCCGATGTTTCGGGCCCATCGCCTGGAGCAGGCCCTCGGCACCCCGGCGAAAATCTATTACAAGTACGAAGGAGGCTCTCCGGCCGGTTCGCATAAGCCGAATACCGCCATCCCCCAGGCCTACTACAACAAGCTGGCCGGCACCAAGCGGATTGCCACCGAGACTGGCGCCGGGCAGTGGGGTTCCTCCATGGCCCTGGCCTGCCAGATGTTCGGGCTGGAGTGCATGGTCTATATGGTCAAAGTTTCTTTTGCCCAGAAGCCCTACCGCAAAAGCATGATGCAGCTCTGGGGGGCGGAGGTGATCCCTTCCCCCTCGGATCGTACCAACGCCGGGCGCTCGATCCTTGCCAAAGACCCGGAGAACAACGGCTCCCTCGGCATCGCCATCAGCGAAGCGGTGGAAGATGCCGCAACTCGCGCCGATACCTGCTATGCTCTTGGCAGCGTGCTTAACCATGTCTGCCTGCATCAGACCATTATCGGCCTGGAAGCCAAGGAGCAAATGGCCCTGGTCGGCGACTACCCCGATGTGGTCATCGCCTGTCACGGTGGCGGCTCCAACTTCGCCGGTCTTGGATTCCCTTTTCTTTCCGACAAGGCCAATGGCAAGAACGTGCGGATCGTGGCGATGGAGCCGGTCAGCTGTCCGACCCTGACCAAAGGGGTGTTCGCCTTCGATTACGGCGATACCGCGCAGATGGCGCCAATTTCCAAAATGTATACCCTCGGTCATGACTTCATGCCGCCGGGGATCCACGCCGGCGGCCTGCGCTATCACGGCGCCTCGCCGCTGGTGTCGCAACTGGTGAATGCCGGAGTGGTGGAGGCCAAGGCGGTGCCGCAGACCGCTTGTTTCGAGGCGGCGGTGCTGTTTGCCCGCAGTGAAGGGATCATCCCGGCGCCGGAATCGAGCCATGCCATTCGCGGTGCCATCGATGAGGCGCTGCAGGCCAAGGAAGAGGGGAAGGAGAAGACCATCCTGTTCAACCTCTCTGGCCATGGCCATGTCGACATGGCGGCCTACGATGCCTATTTCAGCGGTCATTTGGAGGATTTTGTCTATCCGGCCGAAGCGATCAAGGAATCCCTGGCCCATCTGCCGAAGGTGAACTTTTAAGCTTTTTGGTAACCATGACCCGAGTTAAAATTTGCGGGATTACCCAGGTCGAAGACGCCCTGCAGGCTAGTGCCTGCGGGGCGGACGCGCTGGGTCTGGTCTTTTATCCCAAAAGCCCGCGCTGCGTGACCCCGGAACAGGCCCGCGCCATCATCCAGGCCTTGCCACCCTTGGTGATAGCCGTCGGACTGTTCGTCAACGAAGAGCCGCAACGGATTCGGCAGATTGCCGACTATTGTGGTCTCGATGTGATTCAATTGCATGGCGACGAGGGCGCAGACGGCTGTGACTTCGCTCCGCGGCGGAGCATCAAAGCACTGCGGGTGAAGGATGCCGCAAGCCTGGTCGGCCATGAAGCTTTCCAGACCTCGGCGCTGCTGCTCGATGCCTGGGTGGCCGGAGCATACGGTGGCACCGGCGAGTGCTTCAATTGGGAGTTGGCGGCCGCCATCGCCCGACTGCGTCCGGTAATTCTGGCCGGGGGGTTGACCCCCGAAAACGTCGCCGCGGCGGTGACCGCTGTGCGCCCCTACGGCGTCGACGTGTCGAGCGGGGTGGAATCGGCTCCCGGGCTCAAGGACCCGGCCAAGGTGGCCGCATTTATCCGTAATGCCAAAAACAAGGTGGTTTGATTATGTATGAATTTCCCGATGCCCGCGGGCACTTCGGTCAGTATGGCGGCCGTTATGTGGCCGAAACCCTGATGCCGGCTCTGCTGGAACTGGAACAGGCTTACCGCGAGGCCCAGGCCGATCCGACTTTCCATGAAGAATTCCAGTCCTATCTGAAGAATTACGTCGGTCGTCCCAGTCCCCTCTACCATGCCCGGCGGCTCTCCGAGCGCTGCGGCGGCGCCCGCATCTACCTCAAGCGCGAAGACCTCAACCACACCGGCGCCCACAAGGTCAACAATACCGTCGGCCAGATCCTGCTCGCTCGCCGCATGGGTAAACGCCGGGTCATCGCCGAAACCGGTGCGGGGCAGCACGGGGTGGCCACCGCGACGGTGGCGGCGCTGTTCGGGCTGGAGTGCGATATCTTCATGGGGACCGAGGATATCCGCCGCCAGGCCCTCAACGTGTTTCGGATGAAATTGCTCGGCGCTCGGGTGCACGGGGTGACCAGCGGCACCGCCACCCTCAAGGATGCGATGAACGATGCTCTGCGTTACTGGGTGACCCATGTGCGCGACACCTTCTACGTCATCGGTACCGTCGCCGGTCCCCATCCCTATCCGATGCTGGTGCGGGATTTTCAGGCGGTGATCGGCGAGGAGACCCGGGAGCAGATTCTGGCCGCCGAGGGGCGCCTGCCCGATCTGGCGATTGCCTGTATCGGTGGCGGCTCCAACGCCATGGGGCTGTTTTATCCTTTTATCAATGATGCCGAGGTCCGGCTGATCGGGGTCGAGGCCGCCGGCCTTGGGGTCGACAGCGGCAAGCACGCGGCCAGCATCGGCGCCGGCCAGGTCGGGGTGCTGCACGGCAACAAGACCTACCTGCTGCAGGATGCCGACGGTCAGATCGAACATGCCCATTCGATTTCCGCTGGTCTCGACTACCCAGGCGTCGGCCCCGAGCATGCCCATCTGCACGATCTCGGCCGGGCCGAGTATGTTTCGGTGACCGACGCCGAGGCCCTCGAAGCCTTCAAGCTGCTGACCGAACTCGAAGGAATCATTCCGGCGCTGGAAAGCGCCCACGCCATTGCTCATGTCCTGCGCCTTGCACCGACCCTGCCCGCCGATTCCGTGCTGGTGGTCTGCCTTTCCGGCCGGGGCGATAAGGATATTCACACCGTGGCCGACGCCCTTGGCGTTGACCTTCAGGGGTAGTCGCTGCGCCTAGCCGCAGCCGCCCCGTCACTCGAAAGGAAGCTATGAAATTCACCGAACTCGACCTGCCCGCCGAAGTCCTTAAAGGCATCGCGCATGTCGGTTTTACCGACTTGACCCCGGTGCAGGAAGAGTCAATCCCCCATGTTCTGGCCGGTCGCGATATGGCCGCCCAGGCCCAGACCGGAACCGGCAAAACCGCCGCCTTCCTGATCGCTCTTTATACCCGGTTGCTGCGCAATCCGGTGCCGACCAGCCACAATCCGCGGGCCTTGATCATGGCCCCGACCCGGGAACTGGTGGTGCAGATCGTCGAAGACGCCAAGGGGCTGGGAAGTGGTTGCCCCTTTAAGGTGCAGGCGATCTTCGGCGGCCTCGATTACGATAAGCAGCGCACCGCTCTGCGCGAAGGGGTCGATATCATCGTCGCCACTCCGGGGCGGCTGATCGACTACGCCAAGCAAAAGGTTTTTTCCTTCCATCAGATCGAAGCCCTGGTTATCGACGAAGCCGACCGGATGTTCGACATGGGCTTCATCAAGGACCTGCGCTACATTCTGCGCAAGCTTCCCCCCTTCGAAAAACGCCAGACCATGCTCTTTTCGGCCACCCTGTCGCCGCGGGTGATGGAGCTGGCCTATGAGTTCATGAACCTGGCGGAAAAGGTCCGCATTGAGCCCGAGCAGGTCACTGCCGAGCGGGTCGAGCAGATTCTCTATCACGCCAGCCGGCGGGAGAAGTTTCCGCTGCTGCTCGGGTTGATGCGCAAGGAAGAGAAGGCCGACCGGGTGCTGCTGTTCGTCAACACCAAGCGTGAAGCCGAGCATCTGGCCGAACGCCTGCAGGCCAACGACTTCAAGGCCGCGGTGATCTCCGGCGATATTCCGCAGAACAAGCGGATGCGGATTCTGAAGGATTTCAAGGAAGGCAAGCTGCATTACCTGGTGGCCACCGACGTCGCCTCCCGGGGGATTCACGTCGATGGCGTCACCCACGTCATCAACTACGACCTGCCCCAGGACGCAGAGGACTACGTCCACCGTATCGGCCGCACCGCCCGGGCCGGGGCCCTCGGCAAGGCGATCAGTTTCGCCGATGAAGACCTGGTCTTTCATCTGCCGGAGATTGAAGAGTTTATCGGCCGCAAAATTCCGAGCGCCTTCCCCGAAGAAGACGACTTCTGCCGCGATTATAAGCGCAGCCCCCCCCGGCGCAAGGCGCCGGTCCCCGAGCGGGCGGCCCCTTCGCGGCGTCCCGCCCGTCCTCCCCGGCGCGGTGATTCCAAGCCGAAACGCTGATCCCGAGGACCAAGAGGTTGTCGATGTTGAAAAAACTTGGGGTGTTGATCGTCGCTCTTGTCCTGGCCTTGGGGGGGCTGTTGCTGAGTTCGGGGCAAAGCCGGTTCGCTTCCGAGTCTTCGTTACTGATCCCTTATCCGGTGGCTCCGATCTGGGCCCAACTGACGGCGGTTGGGCAGTGGGCGGGTTGGTGGCCGGGGGTCGTCTCCGCCAGTCTGGCTCCGGGCTGGCATCCGGGCGCCGAATTGTGCATCGCCTTGCAGGGTGATCCGGAGCAGCCTCCAGCCGTAGTTGATGGGGTTGCCACCGAGATGGAGCTCAGCTGGAAGCGCCCTGGGGTATTGGGAAGCGAAACCCGCACCTGTATCGAGTTGCAGCCCAGTGGCAGCGAAACCCTGGTGTTGCTGCGCAGTGAGATTCAGGGGCCGCAGGCGGTTTTGGCGCGCTGGACCGCCCAGGATGATTTCCGCCGTTACCAGGATCTGGTTCTGGCGCGGTTGAGTGAATCGTTGCAGCCCTTGTTGCCGGTCGAGAAGGGGGCGCAGCCATGATTGGGCTTGGCGCCGAACTTTCCGGTCTGCTTGGCTGCCGTCGCTGTGGCCGGTTGGTGGCCCACATGGCCGCATTGCCGGCAAAGAAGGGGCTGACCCGGGCCGATTATTGGAATCGTCCCGTAGCCGGTTTCGGTGACCCACAGGCCAGGATCTGTCTGGTTGGTCTGGCCCCGGGGGCCCATGGGGCCAATCGCACGGGACGACCTTTTACCGGAGACGGCGCCGGGGATTTTATGTATCCGCTGCTGCACCAGGCCGGCTATGCCAGCCAGCCGACGGTGCTTTCGGCGACCGATGGTCTGCAGCTGCGCGATCTCTATATCACCAATGCGGTCAAGTGCCTGCCGCCGGAGAACCTACCGCGCCCCGAAGAATACACCGCCTGCCGGCCGTTCCTGGCGACCGAACTGGCGACCCTGCCCCAGTTGCAGGTTGTTTTGGCCTTGGGCCAGGGTGCCTATACCAGCTGTCTGCGGCTGTTCAAGGAGCAGGGGCGGCTGACCCGGTTGAGCGAGCATCCCTTTGCCCATGGTGCAGTTTGCAAGCTGCCCGGAGGGCCGCTGTTGGTCGGCTGCTATCACACCAGCCGCTACAATGTGCAGACTGGCCGCATGACCCCGCAACTGTTCCTCGCGCTGCTGGCCCAGGTGCGCCGGCTGAGCGGGGGAGAAAACGGTTGAAAAGGGCCAGGGGTTCCATTAAACTGACCGAATTTGATTGGCATAGAGGTAAGACCATGGGGCGTATTCAGGCGACATTCGAGCAATTGCGGCAACAAAAAAAGCCAGCTCTCATCCCGTTTCTGACCGCCGGAGATCCGAACCTGGCGACCACCGAAGCGCTGGTGCATGCCCTGGTTTCCGCCGGTGCCGATCTGGTCGAGTTGGGCATGCCATTTTCCGATCCGATGGCCGATGGGCCAACCATCCAGGCCGCCTCCGAGAGGGCGCTGGCTGCCGGCACTCGGCTGGTCGATGTTTTGGCGCTGGTGCGGCGGGTGCGCCAGCACACCAACGTGCCGATTGTGTTGATGGGTTATTACAATCCGATTCTGCATTACGGCCCCGAGCGCTTCGCCCGGGAAGCTGCCGAGGCCGGAGTCGATGGTCTGCTGCTGGTTGACCTGCCGCCGGAGGAGTCGGGAGAAATTGCCGATTTCCTGCGTCAGAACGGATTGTGCCAGATCACCCTGCTGGCGCCGACCACGCCACCGGCGCGGATGGCACAACTGGCTGCCCAGGCCGAAGGGTTTCTCTATTACGTCTCCATGACCGGGGTGACCGGGGTTCAGCAGGTCGATGCCGGGGCCATCGAAGCAGCGGTTCGGGAATTGCGGGCGCTCAGCCCGGTTCCGGTGGCCGTTGGTTTCGGTATCGCCACGGCGGCTGATGTTGCCGCAGTCGGGGCATTTGCCGACGCCGTGGTGGTCGGCAGCGCGCTGGTCAAGGTGATCGCCAGTCACGGTCATGAGGCCGATCTGGTCGAACGGGTCGGTGAGTTCGTGCGCGATCTGAAAAGCGGTCTGAATGGGGTTGCCACCTGAAACGCCCATGCGCCAGGCTTCAGCCATGAAAGTGCGGATTCTCGGTGCCCGGACTTGCGCAGCGGGACCTCAATCCAGCAGCTTTCTGATTGGGGAGTCGTTGCTGGTCGATGCCGGAAGCGTTTGCGCCGCTCTTGACCAACAGGCACAACTGGCGATCAGCGATCTGCTCTTGACCCACGCCCACTTCGACCATCTGGCCGACCTGCCGTTCCTGGTGGAGAATGGTCTGGGGCACCGCCGCCAGCCGCTGCGGATCTGGGCCCCGCAAGAGGTGATACAGGTTGTTGGGACGCATCTGTTTAACGATGCCATCTGGCCCGACTTCAGTCGGCCCCAGGGTGAGTACCCGGCTCAGGTCGAGTTCTGCCCCTTGCCCGCCGGGCAGGTGAGCCGGGTGGCCGGGATCGAGGTTCGCTGGGCGCGCACCAATCATCCGGTCTTTGCTGTCGGTTATTGTTTGCAGCAGCATGGCACCGCGGTGCTGATCTCCGGCGATACTGGGCCGACCGCAGAGTTCTGGCAGCTCGGTCGTTCCCTGTCGCACTTGCAGGGGGTGTTTATCGAAACCTCCTTTCCCGATCGCCTGGCTACGGTGGCTGGCAACAGCGGTCACCTGACTCCTGCGACCTTACGGGCCGAACTGCTCAAGCTCGACCGGCCGCAGGTTGCGGTGAAAGTTTTTCATTTGAAACCCCGGTTCCTCGACGAGATCGTGGCGGAACTGGATGCCCTGGAGGATCCGCGTCTCCAGATTCTCCACGGGGGGGAAGAGTTCCTCTTCTGACCGCTCGCAACCCCTGAACAACGAGGTAGAGACATGGCCTGGTTCAAAAAATCCAAGGCGCCGATCGCGCCGCTGGAAGTCAAGAAAGTGCAGATGCCCGAAGGGCTCTGGACCAAATGCAAAAACTGCAACGAAATTATCTATACCAAGGAAATCGAGCGCAACCTCAACGTCTGTCCCAAGTGCGACTACCACTTCCGGATCAGTGCCAGGGAGCGGATCGAGCTGATCATCGACGAGGGGACCTTCGTCGAAATGGACGCCACCATGGAGTCCGTCGACTTCCTCGACTTTAAAGACTCAAAGAAATACAAGGACCGGATCAAGGCGGCGGTGAAAAAAAGCCGTGGCGATGCCGTCATCTGTGGGCAAGGCCTGTGCGAAGGGCTGCCGGTGGTGGTCTCGGTGTTTGATTTCGGTTTCATGGGCGGCAGCATGGGTTCGGTGGTCGGGGAGAAGATCACCCGCGCTATCGAGAAGGGCCTGGAAACCAAGGCCCCGGTGATCGTATTTTCCTCCTCCGGCGGCGCGCGGATGCAGGAGAGTATCCTGTCGCTGATGCAGATGGCCAAGACCAGCGCTGCGCTGGCCAAACTCAAAAAGGCCGGACTGCCCTTTGTTTCGGTGCTGACCGACCCGACCACCGGTGGCGTTACCGCCAGTTTCGCCATGCTCGGCGATATCAATATGGCTGAGCCTCGGGCGCTGATCGGTTTTGCCGGGCCGCGGGTTATCGAGCAGACCATCCGCCAGACCCTGCCCGACGGTTTCCAGCGCTCCGAGTACCTGCTCGAGCACGGTATGGTCGACATGATCGTGCGCCGGGGCGAAATGAAGGCCCGCTTAAGCCAGATTCTGCGCATCTTCACTAAGAGCTAAGGGCGTGGATTACCCTTCCAGCCTGGATTATCTCTATGGGCTCCAGCGCTTCGGCATCAAGCTGGGGCTCGAGAATATCCGGGCACTGCTGGCACGGTTGGGGCATCCTGAACGCAGTTTTAAGGTCATTCATGTCGCCGGCACCAACGGCAAAGGTTCTGTCTGTGCCACCCTGGCTGAAATCCTGCACCAGGGTGGTTATACCACCGGTCGCTACACCTCTCCCCACCTGCATTCCTTTACCGAACGTATCCAGATCAATGGCGAAGCGATCTCCGAGGCCCAGGTCGCTGAGCTGACCGAAGAAATCCGCGCTGCTGCCGAAGGGATTGCCGCCACCTTCTTCGAGTTCACCACCGCCTTGGCTCTGCTCTATTTCGCGCGCAAGCAGGTCGACTGGGTGGTGCTGGAGGTCGGTATGGGCGGACGGCTCGATGCCACCAACGCCGTGACTCCGGAGCTCTGCCTGATCACCCCGGTTTGCCTCGATCACGCCGAACATCTGGGCAACGACCTCGCCGCTATCGCCGGCGAGAAGGGCGGGATTATCAAACCCCGGGTGCCGGTGGTGATCGGTCGCCAGCCGCCAGCCGCTCTGGAGGTGCTGTTGCAGCGGGCCGCCGCCCTGGAGGCCCCGGTGACCCTGTTGGGACGGGATCTGCAGACCAGCAGTCAGGGGGATCGCTGGAGCTATCAAGGTGGGGTTTGGCAGTTAGCTGACCTGGTTGCGGGCCTGCTCGGTGCCCATCAGCTCGACAATCTGGCTTTGGCCGTTGCCGGGTTGGAGCAGTTGCAGGCCACCGGCTTGCAACTGACCGAATCGGCCCTGCGCCGGGGGGTGGCCCAGGTGCGTTGGCCGGGAAGGCTGGAGTGGTGGCAGGAACGATGCGAGGTGTTGCTCGATGGCGCCCACAACGAGGGGGGCGCCCAGGTGCTGGCGGCGTTTCTGCAAACCCTCGACGTCCGGGCAATCCATTGGGTGATCGGTCTGAAAGGGGATAAGCGCCCCGCCGATCTGATGAATCCACTGCTGCCGCTGGTCAGCGCCCTCTATTGCACCGTGCCGCCGGTGGATGCCGCCATTCCTGCGACCCAACTGGTTGCTCTGGGTGAGGCTGCCGGTCTGCCGGCCCGCGCTTATCCCGACACCGAAGCTGCTCTGGCTGCCGCTCTGGCCGCCCGTCAGGCGGGAGAGATTGTCCTGGTCGCCGGTTCCCTGTTTCTGGTGGCAGCGGCGCGGGAAGCGTTGCAACGGCGGTCGCCATGAAGGCTGCTCCAATCATTTCTCTGGTTCGAGACTCGGTCTCGAACCTTGCCCACAAAGGGACTCCCATGCCGATTATCGTTCGAGCCCTGCTGGTCGGCTTGGTGCTGCTCTGCGGTTGCGGTCAGGCTCTGGCCGGCTATCGCCTGGGATTTGGCGCCAACGCCAGTTATCTGGCCGATAGATCGGCCCGCGCCGATTTTTCCGGTTATTTGACCCAGCGTCTTGGCCAACCCGTCTCTTTGCTGCAATTCAGTCAGGATGAGGCGGTGTTGCAGCAACTGCTCCGCCCCTGGGGGCTCGATTTTGCCCTGCTGCCGCCTGCAATCCTCAACCAGACCCCAGCGGAGGCCTTGGTTCCGCTGGCCACCGTCGAGGGGGTGAGACCCGAAACTCCGGTCCTGGCCGTATTGGCCGCCAGCAGCGTTGATTCAACGGTGCGCTCCCAATTGGCGGCCCTGCTGTTGTCGATGGACCAGGAGCCGAAAGGGGCGACCCTTTTACAGCGGATGGCGATTCAACGCTTTCTCCCCTGGTCCGAGAAGACCACCAAGACCGAACCGCAGCCGCTGACCGCAGTGGCAGTGGACGCCGAGACGCGGCCGGTTCCGCCGAGGCGGACGACGCCGGAGCCGGTTTCTGGCCAGCCCGCGGTTGCTGCGGTTTTGCCGGAACCCGTTACCGCGACCCAATCCGCTGCCCTGCCGATTCAGCTGCAGGCCGATCAACTCAGCTTTGAGCAGGCCAGCCAGACTTATCAGGCCAGCGGCCAGGTGGAATTGCGGCAGGGGGAGGTGACCCTGCAATCGGATTCCCTGACCTGGGAACCGGAGAAAAACCTGGCCCATGCCAACGGCAACGTGCGGGTGAGCGACCCTCTGGGAACAGTGCGCGCCAGTGCCGCTGACTATCAGCTGCAGACTGGCGTCGGGCGACTGCAGCAGGGGCGGGTGTTCCTGCGCCAGCAGAATTTCCATCTCGGCGGCGAAGTGATCGAAAAACTGGGGGAGCAGACCTATCGGGTCAGCGACGGCACCTTCACCACCTGCGATGGTGAATCGCCGTCCTGGAAGTTTGGCGCCAGCCAGGTCGACGTGACCTTGGGGCGTTACGCCAGCGCTCTCCACGTGGTTTTTTATCTCAAGGACCTTCCGGTACTTTATCTCCCCTATGTGATTTTTCCGGTCAAGTCGGAACGGGAATCCGGCCTGCTTACTCCCCGCACCGGCTATTCGCGGAATCGAGGGGTCGAGCTTTCGCTGGCCTATTACCAGGTGCTCGATGTCAACATGGACGCCACCCTCTACGTCGATTATCTCTCCGAGTTGGGGGTCGGCAAGGGGCTGGAATATCGCTACCTGTTGGGGGGGGATAACCAGGGGCGGATGCTCGGTTACTATGTCGGCGGCACCGGGGGTGAGCGCAACCATATGGCCCTGGATTGGACCCACCTCGGCACTCTGCCCGGGCAGGTGCGGTTGGCGGCGGATGTGGAGTATGTGAACAATCGGGACTATTTTTCCGAGTTCGGCGAGGTGGCCGAGGAGTACAACAAGGATAAAACCGAGTCGGTGGTTTCGGCCAGCCGCAGTTGGGACAAGACCAGCTTGACTGGTCAGTTGAAATATCTCAAAGATCTGACCCAGAGCAACGACCTGACCCTGCAGCGACTGCCGGAACTGCGCCTGACCTCGGTCCGCCAGCGTCTCGGAGAATCCCCTTTTTATCTGGGTTTTGATTCCTCCTCGACCTATTTCTGGCGCCGCCAGGGGAATACGGGGGAGCGGCTCAACCTGCGCCCCGCGATCTCCGGGGTATTTCTGCCCGGGGACTGGCTGGAGGTGGCGCCGACTCTGGGTTATCGGCAGCGACTCTACTGGAGCGATGAAGGGGAGGCCAGACAGGGGCAGTTCGACTTTTCGACCCGCTTCGCCAGCCGGTTCGCCCGGGTTTACCCGCTGGAGGGGGGGCGGTTGAGCAAGCTTCGCCACAGCATCGAGCCCGACTTGCTCTACAGCTATCGGCCGCAGGTCGACCAGGCCGATCTGCCCCAGTTCGACGCTCTGGACGATATCCCTTCGGCCAACAGTTTCAGTCTCGGGGTGAGCAACCGCCTGGTTGGCCGCCTGGAGACCGCTGATGGCGCTGCGCAGTATCATGAATACGCTTATCTGCGTCTGTCCCAGGAGTACGACGTTGAGGAGTCCCGCCGCGACCGCCTCGACCCCGCCGACCGTCGCCAGTCTTTTTCCAATCTGCGCAGCGAACTGGTGCTGCGACCGAACAGCTGGAGTCTGCTCGATTTCGACGGTCGCTACAATTTCAACAGCAGTGAGCGGGGTTGGAGTCAACTCGGTCTGCTGGCCCGGGTTCATGACCAGCGCGGCAATGCCCTGGACCTCGACTACCGGTTTCAGGAAGGGACCAGCGAATACCTGCAAGGGCAGGTCGCCACCTCCCTGTTGAAGCCGGTTTACCTGAGCTACCTGCAGCGTCATGCCATCGATGGCAGCCGCACTCTGGAGAAATTTCTGCAACTGGAGTACCGGGCCCAGTGCTGGAGCATTTTTCTTTCCCTGCGCGACCGTCTCGATGACCAGGAATACCTGGTCTCCTTTGCCCTTACTGGCCTGGGCCGAGTGGCCAAATTCGGCGGCACCCTGGGCGATTCCACCAGCGATTGATCTCGCCCCTTCTTACGGAAAAAAGCCGGCAATTGCCGGCTTTTTTCGTTTCTGTTGAACAGTTTTTGGCTCGGTCAGCGCCGGCGGCCCCCGCCAAGCATCGAACCGAAGATCCCCCGCAGCAGTTGCCGGCCGACCTGGCCGCCGAGGGTACGGGCAGCGCTTTTGGCAAAGGCTCCCAGCAGGTCGCTGGTGGTACTGCGCTCCTGGGCGCGGGTGCTGCGGGCCGGAGGCGCAGCGGCTTCTGCGGCCGCCGCCTGCTCGGCACGGGCGGCAAGTTTTTCATAGGCCGATTCGCGATCGACGGATTTTTCGTAATGCCCGTAGACCAGAGACGATCGCAGCAGCTTGCCACGTTCGGTATCACTCAGCGGTGCCAGTTGACTGCGAGGCGGGCAGATCAGGCAGCGTCGGACGATGCCTGGAATCCCTTTCTGGTCGAGGGTGGAGACCAGAGCCTCGCCGACCCCGAGCTGGGTAATGGCGGCAACCACGTCGATCGCCGGATTGGGGCGGAAGGTCTGGGCGGCGGTCTTGACCGCCTTTTGATCCCTGGGGGTGAAGGCGCGCAGAGCATGTTGCACCCGATTGCCGAGCTGGCCCAGGACCGGGTCAGGAAGATCCTGAGGGTTCTGGGTGACAAAATAGATTCCCACCCCCTTGGAGCGGATCAGGCGCACCACCTGCTCGACCTTGTCCTGCAGCGCCTTGGGTGTATCGTCGAAAAGCAGGTGGGCTTCATCAAAAAAGAACACCAACCGGGGTTTGTCCGGATCGCCGACCTCGGGGAGTTGTTCGAACAGTTCGGCCAGCAGCCAGAGCAGGAAGGTGGCGTAGACCTTGGGGGCCAGGATCAGCTTGTCGGCGGCAAGGATGTTGATCATCCCCCGACCTTCGCCGTCGGTCTGCATCAGATCCATCAGATCGAGGGCCGGCTCACCGAAGAAGCTCTCCGCCCCCTGTTCCCCGAGGGTCAGCAGATTGCGCTGGATCGCCCCGATGCTGGCGCTGGAGATGTTGCCGTACTGGGTTTGAAACTCCTTGGCATTGTCGCCGACGAACTGGATCATCGCCCGCAGGTCTTTGAGGTCGAGCAGCAGCATGCCATTGTCATCGGCGATTTTGAAGGCCAGACTGAGCACGCCGCTCTGGGTATCGTTGAGGTTGAGCAGCCGGGACAGCAACATCGGGCCCATTTCCGAAATAGTGGTTCGCACCGGATGGCCCTGGACGCCGAACACATCCCAGAAGGTCACCGGAAATCCGTGATAGGAAAAGCCCTCCAGTTCCATGCTAGCGACCCGCTCCACCACCTTGGGGTGGTCGCCGCCGGCGTTGGCCATCCCGGAAAGATCGCCTTTGACGTCGGCCATGAAGACCGGCACCCCCAGGGCGCTGAACTGTTCGGCAAGTACCCGCAGGGTCACGGTTTTGCCGGTCCCGGTGGCGCCGGCGACCAGGCCGTGGCGGTTGGCCATTTTCGGCAGCAAGTGAATTTCTTCGGTGTCTTTGGCGATCAGCAACGGGTTGAGCATGAAACCTCCTGACCCATGGGGGGATGGCAATGGTTGCAGTCAACGGCAAGAGCGGTTTTAATATTAACCTAACATGTGTAGTTTGTCAGTTGCTGCATGGTCCGTGTTTTTTCCAGTTGGGAGGTTGACGTGTTGAGATGCTACCTGTTTCTGTTGCTGCTGTTCTCTGGCGGGGGCGTTGGGGCTCAGGCCGGAAGCCTGGTCCTCGACGACTTCGAGCAAGGGCTTGCGCCGGGTTGGGAAGAGAAGTCTTTTCAGGGGCATACGGTCTATACCGTGGTGACCGAGGGGGCAGGGAAGGTGTTGCGGGCGCAAAGCCAGAACGCCGCCAGCGGATTAATTTTCAAGAAGGAATACGATCTCAAGAGCTATCCCCGCCTGGCCTGGCGCTGGAAGGTCGACAATGTTCTGCAAAAAGGCGATGAGCGCAGCAAGGCGGGGGATGATTACGCTGCCCGGATCTACGTGGTCTTTCCCCACTGGTTTGCCCCCAAAACCCGCAGCATCAATTATATCTGGGCCAATAAATTGCCCAAGGGGGAGTTTGTGCCCAATCCCTTTTTCGGCAATGCGGTGATGCTGGCGGTGCAGAGTGGGGCGGGGCGGGTCGGGGAGTGGATCAGCGAGGAGCGGGATGTTGTCGCCGATTACCGGAGGATTTTTGGTGAGGAACCGCCTCTGGCTGGTGCCGTGGCGATCATGACCGATACCGACAATACCGGCGAGGCGGCCGTTGCCTACTATGACGATCTGCGTTTGCTGTCGGCGCCCTGATCGTCGACCTGGAAAATTCAAAGGCCCCGCAGTTGCAGGGCCTTAGGTGGGGATCTGGTCCATGACCTGGACCTGGTTGCGTCCCTGGCGCTTGGCCTGGTAAAGGGCCTCGTCGGCCTCGCGGATCAAATCGTCAATCCCGCGAACCTTGCCATGGGGGAAGGTCGCCACTCCCAGGCTGATGGTCAACTTCAGATCCTGCAATGGCGGGGCGAAGCTCATTTGGGCAGCGGATTGGCGCAAACGCTCAGCAACCTGCACCGCCGGCAGCAGTTCGGTTTCGGGGAGCACCAGGCTGAACTCCTCGCCGCCAAAGCGGGCTGCCATGTCGTACTCCCGCAGATGTTCCAGCAGGACCTTGGACATCTCCACCAAGACCACATCCCCCTGCTGATGACCGTAGGTGTCGTTGACCTTCTTGAAATGGTCGATATCGACCATGATCAGCGAGAGGGGGGAGTTGCTGCGGGCGGCGCGTTTGAGCTCTTTTTCCAGGGTCTCCATCAGGCAGCGGCGATTGCAGAGGTGGGTCAGAGGGTCGGTATTGGAAAGTTGCAGCAGTTCCAGATTGCTCTTTTTCAGACTGTCCTGCAGGGTTTTGATCTTCAGTTGGACTTTGACCCGGGCCACCAGTTCCCCGGGTTCGAAGGGCTTGGTGACATAATCACTGGCCCCTTGTTCAAGGCCGCGGATTTTGGTCTCCGAGTCGGTGCGGCCGGTAATCATGATGACCGGAATGTCCCGCAGATCCTCCCGGGCCGAAACCATGTTGAGGAATTTGAAACCGTCCATCCCCGGCATTTCCAGGTCGCAGAGAATCACATCCACCGGCTCCTTGAGGACGATTTTAAACGCCTCAATGACGCTGCCGGCTTCATGATATTTCTGGAATAGCGAGGTTTTCTGGAGGACATCGAGAATCTGCTGGCGCACGCCTTTGGAGTCATCGATGACCAGAATGGATGCGGCCATAGTAACCTGCCTCAAGGAGAATAATGGCCTTTAACTTAGGGGTTTCTTTGCCCTTTGTAAAGAAAAATCGCCCCCCGAAGCCGGGACAACCGTGCATCCGCCGGCTATACTTCAAGAGGGTAAACGAGCCCCTTTGCCAAGGAGGTTGGGTATGGCTTTAATCAAAACCTGGTATGAGCCGGCAGCAGCAGCCGAGAAATTTGGAATACAGAAGAGTCTGCTCATGCTCTGGGTGGACGATGGTTTGGTGCGCTGTGAGCGGGAGCACGGCAAAGTGGCCCTGGTCAATATCGACGACGTCAGGTTGCGGGTCGAAGACATGCTGCAGAAAAAATGACCAAGGATATGCAGGGCGTGACCAAACGCCAGGTTGACCTGGTTGTCATTGGCGGTGGCATTGTCGGTCTGGCTGTGGCCCGGGCCTTGGCAGTGGTGCCGGGGTTGCAGATTCTGCTGCTGGAGAAGGAAGCCCGGTTGGCGGGGCATCAGACCGGTCACAACAGCGGGGTTATCCACTCCGGGCTCTACTATAAGCCGGGTTCGCTCAAGGCCAATAACTGCACCGCCGGGCGCGAGGCCCTCTACAGTTACTGCGCCGAGCGGCAGATTCCCCACGAGCGCTGTGGCAAGCTGGTGGTGGCGACGGCCGAGGCGGAACGGTCGGCCCTGCAGGAGTTGCAGCGGCGGGGGGAGGCCAATGGCTTGGCCGGTCTGGAATGGCTGGAGGGGGCAGAGCTGCGCAATTGGGAGCCGGAGGTCTCCGGGGTGGCCGGGCTGTATGTGCCGCAGACCGGAATCGTTGATTACGTGGGGGTTGCCGAGGCCTTCGCCGAAGATATCCGCAGCCAAGGGGGCGTGGTGCGCACCGGTTGTGAGCTTCGGTCGGTCCGGGTGTTGCCGGGTGGTTTCAAGTTGGAGACCTCGGCGGGGGAATTCGGTTGCCGCTGGCTGATCAACTGTGCCGGCCTGCAATCCGATCGGGTCGCTCGGCTCTGCGGGCTGACTCCAGAGGTGCAGATCATCCCCTTTCGGGGGGAATATTACACCCTGGTTCCGGGTCGCAGTGGCTTGGTGCGCAACCTGATCTATCCGGTTCCCGATCCGACCCTCCCTTTTCTCGGGGTTCATTTGACCCGGATGGTCACTGGTGAGGTCGAGGCCGGTCCCAATGCGGTCCTGGCTTTAAAGCGCGAGGGCTATTACCGCAGCAGCTTTTCACTCCGGGATAGCTGGGAGACCCTGAGCTATCCCGGTTTCTGGCATCTTGCCCGGAAATACTGGCGGGTTGGAGCCCAAGAATATTATCGCTCCTTCCGCAAATCGGTCATGGTGCAGGATCTGCGGCGCCTGGTGCCGGCGCTGAAGGTTGCCGACCTGCAACGGGGCGGCGCCGGGGTCCGCGCCCAGGCTGTGGATAAAACCGGACGGCTGCTTGATGACTTCTGCTTTCTCGAGGCCGACTCAATGATCCATGTGCTTAATGCCCCATCCCCGGCAGCCACGGCATCCCTCAGCATCGGAGCCACCATCGCCGAGCGGGCTCGGTCGCTGTTTTCCCTTCCTTAACGCCCCTGTTGGCGGCCGCCACAGGCGCGCAGGCGCTGATGGGCGTGACGCAGCATCCGCTCGGTGGTCTCCCAGTCAACGCATTTATCCGTCACCGAGACGCCGTAGCGCAGTTCGGCCAGGCTTTTGGCCATCGGCTGATTGCCCGCGTGCAGATTGCTCTCGACCATCAAGGCCCGGATCGAGCGATTGCCCGTGGCGATCTGCTCGATACAGTTGCCCAGCACCTCTTCCTGGCGTTCGTGGTTTTTGCAGGAGTTGGCGTGGCTGCAGTCGACCATGATCGACTGGGGCAGACCGGTGCGGGCGAGCAGATCTTCGGTGCGACGGATATCTTCAGCGCTGTAGTTGGGGTTGTCGTTGCCGCCCCGCAACACGATATGCACATCGCTGTTGCCGGTCGTCTGCAGAATCACCGAGTGGCCATCGTTGTTGATGCCGAGGAAGCTGTGGGGGTGGCGGGCCGCCCCCATGGCATCGATGGCGATCTGCAGGTTGCCGTCGGTGCCGTTTTTAAAGCCGACCGGGAAGGAGAGGCCGCTGGACATCTCCCGGTGAGTCTGGGACTCGGTGGTGCGCGCACCGATGGCCCCCCAGCTGATCATGTCGGCCAGGTAGTGGGGGGTGATCGGGTCGAGCATCTCTCCGGCCACCGGCAGGCCCAGTTCGGTCAGGGTGCAGAGCAGGCCCCGGGCGATACCGAGACCTTTGGAAATCAGATGGCTGCCATTGAGGTCGGGGTCGTTGACCAACCCCTTCCAGCCGATGGTGGTGCGCGGTTTTTCAAAATAGACCCGCATCACCAGCAGCAGTTGGTCCTGCAGTTCCAGTGCCAGTTTGGCCAATCGCTCGGCGTACTCGATGGCGGCCCGGGGGTCGTGAATGGAGCAGGGGCCCACCACCACCATCAGTCGCGGGTCCTGACCGAAGAGGATCGACTTGACCTGCTCGCGGGCTTCGGTGACGAACTCGGCCCCGGCCTCCGACAGGGGGAAAACCTGTTTCAGTTCGGTGGGGGCGATGAGGGGGGTCAGGCCGCGGATGCGCAGGTTGCTGGTGCGTTTCATGTTTAGCTATCCTTTGTCGACAGGCAGATATGTGGAAGGTGATTCTAAGATGTTTTTCAGAGGTGGCAATTTAGCGGTTTTTCATCGAAAAGTCAAAAGGATGCTGGTTGCCACCTGCGGCCGGGAAAGGGTTTGACACCCTTGGGGCGATTCTGTATAAAAGACGTTTGATTGGCGCCTGCTGATGCAGTCAGAACCTGTAAAGGATACCTAATGGACCTAGTTCGCGACTTCATCCTCATCATCGCCCAGATGTTCCAGTTGATCATGACCGTCTACATTTATATTGTGGTGGCACGGGCGATCATATCCTGGGTGAACCCCGATCCCTACAATCCGATCGTGCGATTTCTCCACAATGCCACCGATCCGGTCCTTGATCGCATCCGCAAACTGATCCCCCTGCAATTCAACGGCATCGATTTTACCCCCATCCTGTTCCTGTTTGGCTTGTTTTTTATTCAGCGGGTGGTCAGCCAGTTTCTTCTCCGGCTGGCCTCCGGCATCTGACGAGGGCCCACGGTATGCGCATCACCCCCATCGATATCCAGCAGCAGCAGTTCAAAACCCGGCCGTTGGGTTATGAAAAAGGGGGCGTCGACCAATTCCTTGAGCTGGTCGCTGATGAACTGGAGGGGCTGGTCCGCCAGAACCAGGATCTCAAAGAGGAGTTGGCCCGGCAGAGGGTCATTCTCGAAGAGATGCGGGGGCGCGAGCAGACCTTGAAGGAAACCCTTCTCACCACCCAGAAGATGACCGACGATCTCAAAGCCAACGCCCGCAAGGAGGCTGAGATCGTGCTGGCCGAAGCCCAACTTCGTGCCGAGCGGGTGGTGCGGGATGCCGAGGAGAGGCGAATCGCCCTGATCGGCGAAATTCAGGAAGCCAAGCGGCAGAAGATCTCCTTCGAGACCAGCTTGAGGGTGGTGGTTGAGAGCCATTTGAGGCTGCTTGATTCCAACGTCATGGCCTTGCCGAGAGGCTCCGCAACGTCGTCTGCGGATGCTGCCGATTTGCCTGAACTGTCGCCGCTGCCGGAGGGCGATGAGGAGAGCGAGTGACCGTCCCTGGGGTCAACCTGACTCCCGAGGGGGTTGTGCTGGCAGTGCTGCTGCAGCCCCGGGCCAGTCGTACCGAAATCGTCGGTTGGCAGGGGGCAGAGCTGAAGGTGCGGGTGACCGCTCCGCCCGTCGAGGGGGCCGCCAATCAGTTGCTATGCGATTATTTCGCCAAGCTGCTCGGCATCGCCAAGGGCCGGGTTCGGCTGCAGTCCGGAGAGACCTCCCGCCACAAACGATTGCTTTTTGAGAACGTCACTTCCGACGAACTGATACGGGTTCTGCCCGGCCTTTCGGTTAACTCTTCGGAATGACTTTAATCTGTTGTATTAGCTTAACTCTGGCCAACTTTCTCGGTAGACAGCACCGGCTTTTCCTGTTAGCATCGCCGGGTCTATCTGGTTAGTTATTGCTCACATTGAGTTGGTTTGCCCCCTTCCTCAATATTTGGGAGTGGGGCATCTGCTGTTGGGTTGTCCCCCGGGTTCGGGGACGTTCACACATCCATTCGAGAGATGTCTGAAAGGGAGGAAAGATGCAAAGAGTAGGAAGTAAACGGTTGGGAGTTTTATCCGGTCTGGTCATGGCAGCTCTCTGCTTTTCGCTGGGGCTGGCAGCACCGGTTCAGGCTCAAACTCCGGCCAAGGCCGCCGCTCCGGCCGCCGTGCTGAGCACAGCGGATTGCACTAAGTGCCATGACAAAGAGCCGGCTCTGATTGCCGCCAATGGCGCCAAGCACCGCGACCAGATCAACTGCCAGGACTGCCACACCGGCCATCGTCCTGCAGTGGCCAAGAACATCCCTGAGTGCAGCATGTGTCACGGTGGCAAGCCTCACTATGAACTCAAAGACTGCATGAGCTGCCACAATCCCCATCAGCCGCTGCAAGTCGTTCTCAAGGGTGAACTCAAGGCCGTCTGCCTGACCTGCCACATTCCGCAGAATGAGCAACTCGAAGCCCACAAGAGCAAGCACACCAAGCTGGCCTGTAACTTCTGCCATGCTGACCGTCACGGCGTCATCCCCGAGTGTGTTCAGTGCCATAAGCCCCACTCGAACGAGATGGCTCAGAAGGACTGTGCCAGCTGCCACAAGGCTCACAAGCCGCTGATGGTCGCCTATGGTTCGGAGACTCCGTCCAATTTCTGTGGCGCCTGCCACAGCACCGCCTTCAACCTGCTGACCGCCAGCAAAGCCAAGCACAAGGACGTTTCCTGCGTGACCTGCCATCAGGACAAGCACAAGATGGTGCCCCTGTGCTCCGACTGCCATGGCTTGCCCCACCCTGACGCGATTCACAGCCAATTCCCGAACTGCGGTCAGTGCCACAATATTGCCCATGACCTGAACAACTGGCCGTCCCAGAAAAAAGCAGATGCCAAGGCTCCTGCCAAGGGCGAAAAACCCAAAAAAGGGAAATAAGCCATGACCGCTATGCGCGAAAAAATGCTCAGGATGAGCAAGACCGCTGCCGCACTTCTGGCCTGTGCCTTTATCGCTGCCTGTGTTCTGCCCGGCGGTGAGGCTCAGTCGGCCGATGCGAAAAAGCCCGTTGCTGCGCCGGCCCCTGTGCCGGTCGTGGCGGCGGTACAGGTGGCCCAGGCGCCGGTGGTCAAGCCGGCATCCCCTGCTGACCAGTATGCGGCGGAGCCGGTTCCTCTGACTCCGGTCCAGTGCGGGCAGTGCCATACTTCGATCTTCCGCTTTCTCAAACAGGATGGGGGCAAGCACAAGTTCGATTGCCAGGACTGTCACCAGGAGTTCCATTCCTACAACCCGACCAAAGGGAACTGGGCGGCGCTGATGCCAAAATGCGCCAGTTGCCACACCCTGCCGCATGGGCCGAAGCAGACCGAGTGTCTTTCGTGCCATGCCAATCCCCATACCCCGCTCAAGGTTGTAATGACCGAGAAGCTGGCCAGCGGCTGTGCCGACTGCCATAGTTCTCCGGCAGCTCAGCTCAAGCAGTACCCGAGCAAGCATTCGATCCAGCCCTGCTCGGCCTGTCACACCAGCCACGGGTTGATTCCGTCCTGTGCCAATTGTCACCAGCCTCACTACAAAGAACAGGCGATGACAACCTGTACGACCTGTCACCCGGTGCACCAGCCGCTGCAGATTGCCTTCAAAGGCAATGTTGACCTGAAAACCTGCAGTGGTTGCCATGACAAGGTCTATGGCAGCTGGAGCAAATCCCCCAGCAAGCATGGCAAGGTCTCCTGCGTGACCTGCCATACCAAGCACGGGATGATTCCCAACTGTGCCGATTGCCATGGCCGGCCCCACAGCGAGGCGCTGTTGGAGAAATTCAAAAACTGCCTCACCTGCCACCTTGACCCCCACGATCCTCCGGTCAAGAAAAAGTAAATCGGTAAGATTCAGCGGCTAAAATGAAAACGGGCTGCAACCAGATCATGGTTGCAGCCCGTTTTCGTTGCTGGAAGTGGAATCCTTGTCAGGGCCCCAGGCGCAGGCCGAGAATGCTCAGGTCGCACTCCATCCGGTCGAGTTGAGCCACCCGCGGTAGCAGCCCCCAGGAAGTGAAACCATAGCGCTCGAAGAGTTTGATGCTGGTTTGGTTATGGCCGAAGATGAAGGCCAGCAAAGTGATAATCCCGAGATCTGGGGCCGCGGTCAGTGCATGCTGCAGCAGTTGTCGCCCGACCCCCAGCCCCTGGGCTGTTGTTGCCACGTACAGACTGACCTCGGCCGTGGCGTTGTAGGCGGGACGACCGTAGAAGGAACTCAGACTGAGCCAGCCCAGGATCTCTCCTTCTATCTCACTGACCCACAGGGGGCGGGTCGCGGGGTCGTGGGCCTTAAACCACTCGAGACGACTCTCCACAGTGACCGCTTCGGTGTCGGCGGTGGCTTGGCGACCAGGGATCGCTGCGTTGTAAATGTCAACAATGACGGGTAACTCAGCCAGGGTGGCGGGACGGATCGACATGGAGATATCTCCCTTGGGAAGGGGTGGAGTTGTTGCTGGTCTATAAATTGGCTTGACAGGGTGGCCGTTTCAACGATCATGGGGGACAAGCTTTTTTCTTACGGAGGATTCCATGGTTTTGTCTTTGTTGCAGGTTCGGCGCAGTGTGCGGCGATTTTTGCCTCAACCCATTGAACCCGAGAAGCTCGATCGGCTGTTGGAGACCGCTCTGCGGGCGCCGTCCTCCCGTGGGCGACAGCCCTGGGAGTTTGTCGTGGTGACGGACCGGGATCAATTGGCCGCCCTTGGCCAGGTCAAGGCCCATGGCGCCGAATTCCTTGCCGGCGCTGCCATGGCGGTGGTTATCTGCGCTGACCCAGAGCGCTGTGATGTCTGGATCGAGGATTGTGCCATCGCCGCAATGCTGTTGCAACTGGAAGCTGAGGTTCTCGGTCTCGGGAGTTGCTGGGCTCAGCTGCGACTGCGGCAACATGCTGATGGCCGCAGTGCCGAAGCGGTAGCGCGTGAGCTGCTGGCAATTCCCCCAACCTATACCGTGCCGGTCATTGTCGGATTCGGCTATCCGGCCGAAAAGCTGGCCGGCCATAGCCGCTCAGCGCTGCCTTGGGAGAAGCTCCATTCCGGTTGTTACGGAGCAGCCCTTGACAAAAACGCCCAAAGTCATTAGATTGCCGAAGAATTAAATTCCTGGAGGTGCTCTATGCCGATGTATGAATACCAATGTGAGGCTTGTGGTCTGGTGTTTGAGGCCATGCAGAAATTTTCCGATGCCCCCTTGGCCGAGTGCAAGGCCTGCGGTGGCGTGGTGAAAAAACTTATTTCCCAGTCAGGTTTCGCCCTTAAGGGCGGCGGCTGGTATCAGCAGAACTACTCTACGGCCAAAGCGCCTGCAGCCTGTCCGGCCACCAGTGAGGGCGGCGGGTGTGGCGGTTGCCCCAAGGCTGCCAACGGTTAACACAAAAGGCCCCAGCAATTGCTGGGGCCTTTTGTGCTTCTGATTGAATTCGCTGGCCTGGGGACTCCCCAGGCCAGAGTTGTTTCAACCCTCTCAGGAGAGGTTGGCGCAAGTCTGGGGCAGCCCGAACAAAAAGGGATTGGCGCCCCGGCGGGGAACATTTCTGCGCTGGGGGCGATGGTCGCCTCTCAGCACGCAGCGGTTACGACCGTCTGCCTTGGCGGTATAGAGCGCCTGGTCAGCTTCCTTCAGGACCTGTTGGGACTTGATCTCGATCTTCGGCTCTCCCAGGCTGATGCCGACGCTGATGGTGACCTGGTGCCCCATGGGCAGTCCGGGAATTTCCAGCGCGGCAATATTTTTCCGCAGACGCTCAGCCACCAGTTGGGCTTCCGGTGCCCGTGTGCCCGGCATGATCAGAGCAAACTCCTCGCCGCCATAACGGCAGCAGGTGTCAGAGGTCCGAATGCCTGCCATCAAGGCCTGGCCAACAGCCTGAATTACTTTGTCGCCGGCCTGATGACCGAACTGATCGTTGACCCGCTTGAAATGGTCGAGATCAAGCAGCAGCAGGGCAAAAGATTCGCCGTTGCGGTTGCAGCGGGCGACTTCGGTCTCCAGCACCTGGTCAAAGTAGCGGCGATTGTGGAGCCCGCTGAGGGCGTCGGTGATGCTCTGTTTTGCCAGGTCTTCGTTGGCGCGGCGCAGGCTCTCCATCCGGGTTTTTTGCTCGAGGTAGCGGCGGGTGCGCAGGGCCAGTTCCTGTGGTCCGGTTGCGGTGCTGAGGCAATCGCTGATTCCGCATTCAAAGCCAAGAATCCGCTGCTCCTCCCCGTCATTTTCCAGCATCAGCAGGACTGGAATGTCCCGGTCCTGGGCGCGCCGGGTCAGTTCATCCAGTGATTGGCAGGTGGAGGGGTTGAGAGTCTCCGGAGCCACGAAGATGGCGTCGACGTCGACCTCTTGCAGGCGCTCCAGGGCCAGGTTCAAATCCGTGCTGCTCATAATGGTCTGGAACAGGCCGGTCGCTTCGATCGAGCGGCCAACCTCGGCCAGGCAGCGGGGGGAGTCTCCAAGGATCAAACTGGTATATAACATGACAGTGCCTCGATGATGATAAGCGTTGACTGTAAAATGTCAGTCAGGTTGATCTGGGTTATGCAGCGAGCATGCCAATTGAAGTCCATGTATTTCTGTAGTCAAAACACCATGATAATACAAGGAAAAGAGCTTCGTGTTGACGCCGTATCCGGTTTGGGGGACACAGTCGGTCCGAGACGGATTATTGACGGCGAAGGGGGGTCTGTCTTTGTTGGTCGTCAATTTCTGGCTTTCGGCGGTTTTTTGACAAAACCGACCGTAGCTCCGAGGTTTCTCCTTGTGTCATTCGCTTTGATGATTTAACCGGGGTAGACGGCGCAGTAGGCCTTTACTTCAAAAAACCTCTTTCGTATAGTGAGGCATTGATTTTCTAGGAGGTGTCGGGCAGTGGAAAAAATATTGGATGGTAAGCTGATAGCAGGGCAGTTGCGGGAAACAATCGCAGCGGACGTCAAAGAACTCAAGGGCCGGGGGGTGACTCCAGGATTGGCCGTGGTGCTGGTCGGTGAAGACCCGGCCAGCCGGGTTTATGTCTCGATGAAGGAAAAGGCCTGCGAGCAGGCTGGAATCTTCTCCGATGAGCACAAACTGTCGGCGGAGACCAGCGAGGCGCAGTTGCTGGCGCTGATCGACGAACTCAATCGTGATCCTCGCATCGACGGTATTCTGGTGCAGTTGCCGCTGCCCAAGCACATCGATGAGAGCAAGGTGCTCGAGGCTATTTCGCCGCACAAGGACGTGGATGGTTTCCATCCCTACAATGTCGGTCGTTTGGTGACCGGCAAGCCGTTGTTCCAGCCCTGTACCCCCTACGGCGTCATGAAGATGCTCGAGGTTGCCGGTGTCGATCTGAGTGGCAAAGAGGTAGTGGTGGTCGGACGCTCCAACATCGTCGGTAAGCCGGTGGCGCTGATGTGCCTGGCCAAGCATGCCACGGTCACCCTCTGCCATTCCCGCACCCGCGACCTGGCAGAGAAGGTCGGCCGGGCCGATGTGGTGATTGCCGCTGTCGGTGTGCCGGAAATGATTAAAGGTGCCTGGATCAAAGAAGGCGCAGTGGTCATTGATGTCGGGGTCAACCGGGTCGGCGAGAAGAAACTGGTCGGCGATGTGGAATTCGGCGCCGCCCGCGACCGGGCCAGCCTGATTACTCCGGTTCCCGGTGGGGTCGGCCCCATGACCATCACCATGCTGCTCTACAATACAGTGGAAGGCGCCAAACGCCGCTAAGGCCGGTTGTCGATCCGCAGCAGGCGATCTTGCTGCGGATCGACTGGTATCGCTGTTTTTCAGCTCATCTGCGGAGACTTTCCTTGATCATCACTGCTGCCAAAGAGCGGGCCGATCTGCTACAGGCACTGGCCGACAAAACCCGACTGTTTCTGGTCGGCTGCGGTGCCTGCGCCACGGTCTGTCGCAGCGGCGGCGAGGATGAAGTGTTTCGGTTGCAGGAGGAGTTGACGGCGGTCGGCAAGGAGATCACCGGCAGTATGGTGATCGAGGAAGCCTGTCATATCATGCGGGCCGGTCGTGACCTGCGCCAGCATCAGTCCCAGGTCGAGGAGGCCGAGGCTCTGGTGGTTCTTGCCTGCGGCGCCGGGGTGCAGTCGCTCTCGGCCAACACCGATCAGCGGGTGATTGCCGGACTCGATTCCCTGTTTCTCGGCAACATCCGGCGGCTTGGTCAGTACGAGGAGCGCTGCTCCTTGTGCGGGGAGTGCCTGCTCAACGAAACCGCCGGCATCTGCCCGGTCACCAACTGCGCCAAGGGGATTTTGAACGGACCCTGCGGCGGGATGGAAGAGGGGCGCTGTGAGGCCGACCGCGAGATTGATTGTGCCTGGCATCTGATTTATCAACGCCTGACCCGGCAGGGTCGGGTTGGGGTCTTCGCGCGCACAGTGCCGCCGAAAAACTGGGGCCGGCTGGCCCGTCCCGGGCGTCGGCAAACCGGACGCTAGCGCAGCACTTCAGGCCGCGCCCTGGCGGCTGGTCGAGGGAGAATGTCCATGTCCCGCCTGGCTCAAGCCCTGGCAGCCGGAGAATTTGTGGTTACCACCGAGGTCGCCCCTCCCAAGGGGGTCGACCTGTCGGCGGTTCTGGAAACGGCGCGACAGTTGCGTGGCGTCACTGCCGTCAACGTCACCGACAACCAGGGGGCCAACATGCGCATGACCCCTCTGGTGCTGGCCGGTTTGCTGGTGCGGGAGGGGATTGAGCCGATTCTGCAACTGACCTGCCGGGATCGAAACCGTATGGCGCTGCAGTCGGACTTGCTCGGCGCCGCCGCCCTCGGGGTGGAAAATGTGTTGCTGCTCTCCGGCGACCACGCCCGCTTCGGTGACCATCCGGCGGCCCGCTCGGTGTTTGATCTCGATTCGGTGCAGCTGCTGCACGGGGTTGCCGCTCTGGCCCGGGGGGAGGATCTGGCCGGTCGGCCGCTCACCAGCGCGCCGCGGTTTTTCCCCGGAGCTGCGGTCACCCCCGAAGCCGAGCCCTTTGAACTGACCTTGCAGAAGTTCCGCAAGAAAGCTGCCGCCGGGGTCGGGTTTTTTCAGACCCAGGCGGTGTTCGAGTCGCAGCGGTTGGAGCAGTTCATGGCCGAAGCCAATCGCTGCGAGGTTCCGGTGCTGGTCGGGGTGCTGTTGCTCAAAAGCGCCCGCATGGCCCGGTTTCTCAACGAGCGGATTCCCGGGGTGCGGGTGCCGCAGCGCCTGATCGAACGTCTCGAGCAGGCCGAAAAACCGCTGGAAGAAGGGGTTGCCATCGCTCGGGAGATGGTCGCTGAGGCCCGCCGGCTTGCTCAGGGGGTGCATCTGATGACCCTCGGGCAGGAAGGGCGCATCCCTGAGATTCTGGCCGTCGATTGATGGCCGGGCAACGCCAGAGAAGAGGGGGAGTCATGCTGCAAAAAACACCGCTGTATGAACATCACCGTCGTCTGGGGGGGCGCATGGTCCCCTTCGGTGGCTGGGACATGCCGGTCCAGTACCGGGGAGTGATCGAGGAGCATCTGGCGGTTCGCAACGCCGCCGGGCTGTTCGACGTCTCCCACATGGGGGAGATCGAGGTCAAGGGGACCGGAGCATTGGCTTTTCTCCAGGGTCTGACCACCAACGATGCCTCCAAGCTGGTTAACGGCCAGGTGCAGTACACCGCCATGTGTTATCCCCATGGTGGGGTGGTCGACGATCTGACCCTCTACCGCTTCGACCAGGACCATTACATTTGCTGCGTCAACGCCTCCAATACCAGCAAGGACTTTGCCTGGATGCAGCAAGTGCTGGCCGATCGCGGTGACGCCGATGTGCATTTGCATGATGTCAGCCGCGACTTCGCCCAGCTGGCGCTGCAGGGGCCAGCGGCGGATGCGATCCTTTCCCGGCTGACCATGACCGATCTCTCCCAGATCGCTTATTACCATTTTTATGAAGGCCTGGTGGCTGGCGAGCCGGTACTGATCTCCCGCACCGGCTACACCGGCGAGGCCGGCTTTGAGCTTTATTGCGCCCCCGGTCATGCCGGCCGGCTCTGGGATGACCTGCTCTCTGTCGGCGCCGAGGATGGCCTGCTCCCCTGCGGACTCGGGGCCCGGGATACCCTGCGGCTGGAGATGAAATACGCCCTGTACGGTCACGAGATTACGTCTGAAATTTCCCCCCTCGAGGCCGGCCTCGGCTGGATCACCAAGCTCGACAAGGGGGATTTTGTCGGTCGCGAAGCGCTGCTGCGGCAAAAGGCCGCCGGGGTTCCGCGGCGGCTGATCGGCCTGCAACTCACCGAACCCGGGGTACCGCGGGCCGAGTACCCGGTCTTGGTCGAAGGGCGCCAAGTCGGCGTGGTCACCAGCGGAACCCTCTCGCCGTCACTGCGGGTCGGCATCGCTCTGGCCCTGGTGGAACCGGCCTGCAGCGCCATCGGCACCCCATTGCAAATCGGCATTCGCCAGCGCCAGGTTGCTGCCGAAGTGGTAAAAACCCCGTTTATTCAACGTTAACTGCCGGAGCTAAGGCAAGCCCGGCCCTGTATTCCCAAGGAGGCTGACGATGGACTTTCCTGATGAGCTGAAATACACCGAAGAGCATGAATGGTTGCTGATTGAAGATGAACTGGTGACCGTCGGAATCACCGACTTCGCCCAGGATTCCCTCGGTGATATCGTTTTTGTCGAACTGCCCGAGGTCGGAACCATGCTGGTTGCCGGCAAGCCTTTCGGGGTGGTCGAGTCGGTCAAGGCGGTTTCCGATGTCTACGCGCCGATCTCCGGCGAAGTGATCGAGGTCAACGAAGAGTTGCCTGATTCCCCCGAGACTCTCAATACCTCCCCTTATGAAGATGGCTGGATGATCAAGATCAAGCCCTCGGATCTCTCTCAACTGGATGATTTGCTCGACGCCGACGACTACGCCGATTTCGTCGAAGAATCCAGTTAGTCTTCGACTCTAACTCATCGGGGGATTGCCGGTTGTTGCGGTGGTCCCCCGATTTGTCTGCAGGAGCTTGCACGATGCGCTACATTCCCCACACCGAGGAGGATGTTCGGCAGATGCTGGACACCATCGGGGTCCCCACGCTGGAGGACCTGTTCGTCGGCATTCCCGCCGCGGAGCGTTTGCAGCGGCCCCTGCAGCTGGCCCCGGCCGTCGCCGAAGGGGCACTGCTGCGGGAGCTGAGCCAGTTGGCCGCGCGCAATGCGACCCCAGCCAGTCATCTGAGTTTTCTCGGCGGCGGCAGCTATCATCACTTTATTCCTGCGGTGGTTGATCACCTGATCTCCCGCAGCGAATTCTACACCGCCTACACCCCCTACCAGCCGGAAATCAGCCAGGGAACCCTGCAGGCGATCTTCGAGTTTCAGACCCTGATCTGCCAGTTGACCGGCATGGATGTGGCCAACGCTTCCATGTACGATGGCGCCTCCGCCTGCGCCGAAGCGGTGCTGATGGCGGTGCGGGTCACCCGTCGTCGCAAGGTGCTGCTTTCGGCGGCGCTGCATCCCGAATATCGGCAGACAGTAGCCAGCTACTGCCGCTACCTCGACCTGGAGCTGGTGGAGGTTCCCTTCGACAGCAGCGGCGGGACCGATCCGGTCGAGCTGGAACGGTTGGTCGATAGTGCGACGGCGGCAGTGGTCAGCGGTTATCCCAACGTCTTCGGCGTGATCGAAGATCTGGCTGCCCAGGCCGAAATCGCCCATCGCTGTGGCGCCCGGCTGGTGACGGCAGTGGCCGAGCCGATCGCCCTCGGTCTGCTCAGGTCACCTGGCGAGTTAGGAGCCGATATCGTGGTCGGCGACGGTCAGAGTTTTGGCATCCCGGTCGGTTTCGGTGGACCCACGGTCGGCTTTTTCGCCTCCCGCCAGCAGGATCTGCGGGCACTCCCCGGGCGTCTGGTCGGCGAGACCGTCGATAATTCCGGCCAGCGCGGCTTCGTCCTGACCCTCTCCACCCGCGAGCAGCATATTCGCCGGGAGAAGGCGACCTCCAACATCTGCTCCAATCAGGGGCTCTGCGCGCTGATGGTTACCATCTACCTCTCCCTGCTCGGCAAGGCCGGGTTGCGGGAGGTCGCCGAGCAGAATCTGGCCAAGGCCGCTTACGCCCGCCAGGCGATTGCCGCTTTGCCGGGCTACTCGATTCCCTTCAGCGGCACCAGCTTCAATGAGTTCGTGGTCGCCGGCCCCCGGGATGCGGCCGAAATCCTGGCCGGGTTGCAGCAGCAGGGAATTCTCGGTGGCATTGCTCTGACCCGATTCTATCCGCAGATGACCGACCGCTTCCTGGTCTGCGTCACCGAACAGCACAGCCGGGCGGAAATCGACACCCTGGTGGCGGCCCTGGCGGGAGGTGCAGCATGAGTTCAGTCGGTACCAGTGGTCTGGTTCTCAACGAAAAACTGCTGTTCGAGCATTCCGATCCCGGTCGTCGCGGCTACAGTCTCTCGGCCCTCGATGTGCCGGCGGTGGAGTTGCCGCAGGAGCTGACCCGGCAGGAAATCAGCGGTTTCCCCGAATTGTCGGAAGTCGACGTGGTGCGGCATTTCACCCGTCTCTCGACCTGGAATTACGGCGTCGATTCCGGCTTCTATCCCCTGGGCAGCTGCACCATGAAGTACAACCCCAAGGTCAACGAGGTCGCCGCCCGCATTCCCGGCTTCGCCCAGGTTCATCCGCTGACCCCCGATGAACTCTGCCAGGGGGCTCTGGGGCTGTTGTTCAAGCTGCAGCAGGCGCTGGCGGAGATCTCCGGATTCCCGGCCATCACCCTGCAGCCGGCGGCCGGAGCCCATGGTGAATTGGCGGGAATGCTGATGATTCGCGCCTGGCATGAATCCCGCGGGGGAAAACGCCGCAAGGTGCTGATTCCCGACACCGCCCACGGCACCAATCCGGCTACCGCCGCCCTCTGCGGCTACGAGGTGGTGCCGATCGCCTCCGGCCCCGACGGAGTGCTGCATCTCGATGCGGTGGCCGCGGCCATGACCGACGATGTGGCGGCACTGATGGTGACCAACCCCAATACCCTGGGACTGTTCGAATCATCGATTGTCGAGATCTGCCAACTGGTGCATGAGCGCGGCGGCCTGGTCTATTGCGACGGTGCCAATCTCAACGCCCTGCTCGGCATCGCCCGCCCGGGAGATCTGGGGATCGATGTCATGCACTTCAACCTGCACAAAACCTTCTCCACCCCCCACGGCGGCGGCGGTCCCGGCGCCGGTCCGGTGGGGGTGACCGAAGCCCTGGCGCCGTTTCTGCCGGTGCCGGTGGTGGTGAAAGACGGGGAGGGGTATCGGCTCTGCAGCGACCGCCCCGACTCCATCGGCCGCTTGAAAGCCTTCTACGGCAATTTCGGGGTGCTGGTGCGGGCCTGGGCCTATATCCGCACTTTGGGGCCCGAGGGTTTGAAGCTCGCCAGCCAGATGGCGGTGCTCAACGCCAACTACCTGCGGGCCCGGCTCGAGGGGACGTTCCATCTCCCTTATCCCGGCCGCTCCCTGCATGAGGTGGTCTTTTCCGACCGCAAGCTGGCCGGCGGCTGTCACACCCTCGATCTGGCCAAGCGGCTGATCGATTACGGCTATCATCCGCCGACCATCTATTTCCCGCTGGTGGTCAAGGGGGCGATCATGATTGAGCCGACGGAGACCGAAAGCCTGGAAACGTTGGATGAGTTCTGCGAGGCGATGCTGTCGATCGCCCAAGAGGCGGTCGATCAGCCGGAACTGCTGCTGCAAGCGCCGATACGGACCCGGGTGCGGCGGATGGACGAGACGGCGGCAGCCCGTAAACCAAGGCTGCGCTGGGAGGAGTAAAAACCGGGAAGGTCAGTCGGGGTCGGCAAACCATTAAAAGGGTTGCCGACCCCGACTTTTTAATAGATCCGATAGCTGCCGGTGATGCTGTAGCGGAAAAAGGCGAAGATGGTCAGGCTCTCCTCCTCGTAGGAGCGGGCCAGAGGGCCAAAGGGGGAGGCCTTGCGCACCGCGTCCAGGGCCTCGTCGTCGAGACGGGAATAGCCTGAACTCTCCATCAGTTTCACGCTGGCCAGATTGCCGTCACGGTTGACGGTAATGCGTAGCAGGCAGGTTCCTTCCTCCCCCCGTTCCCGGGAACGGGCCGGGTAGTTCCAGACCCCGTAGATGCGATCCCGGAAGCGCTTGAAAAAAGAGATCAGCAGATCCTTTTCCGTATCGAGCCAGACGGCGTTTCCCGCTTCCACATCCTTGCGGTACTTCTGCCGCCATTGATCTTCCAAACGCGCCACTGTCGCCTGGGGCAGCTTGAGCAGCGCCTGCAGGTCGGGGAGTTCCTTCGGGGCGGAAGGCGCAGGCGTCATCGGTTCGGCCGGTGCCGTCGGGGCTGCTGTCGGGCCTTCCCGCAGCGGCCTGGGAGCAGTTTCCGGCGTTGGCGCCGGCCGCGGTTTCGGCGGCGGAGCGGCGGGGCGAGGTGGGGTCGGCGCGGCAACCACCGGTGGGGCGGCCTTGCGTGCTGGTCGATCTTCCGGAGCCTTGCCCTCAGGAGCGGTTTCTTTGCTGACCTGCTGATCCTGCGGACCGAGTCGTTTGGCCGGAGTGGTGCGCGGGGTGGGCGTCACCTTCTCTTCCGGCAGATCGAGTTCGCGGGGCTGGGGCGTTTTCTTCTGCGGTGGAATGATCTCCACGTAAACCGGCGGCTTGGCCGGCGGCGGAGGCAGAACCCCTTCGCGGGGGAGCAGCAGCATCACCAGCAGATGCAGCAGCAGAGATGCGGTCAGAAAACCTGCCAGGAGCAGGTGAGGGCGCTTGTCGTGTTTCATTGGACCTTGCAGGTCAGGGGTGAATGCTGGGGCCAATTATACATGAGGAGATTGCCCTCTGACCAGTGCTCTCTCGGATCAAATCCGGCGGGAATAGAGGTTGACCGTATACGGGGCATCGGGTATAAAAAACGGATTGTTTATGAAAACCACGACTTTTGGAGGATATGTCATGCATCTTGTCGATCAGATCAAGGCCAAAGCCCGTCAAAATCTGCAAACTGTTGTCCTGCCCGAAGGCTACGATGACCGCATGGTTCAGGCGGCCGGAGCCATCGTCAAGGATGGCCTGGCCAAGGTGGTGCTGCTGGGGGATACCGCCAAGCTGACAGCCAAGGCCGCTGAACTCGGCGCCAGCCTCGAGGGGGTCACTCTGCTCGACCCGCGCAGCGCTCCCCAGCTCGAGAGCTATATCGACGAGCTGGTGGAACTGCGCAAAAAGAAGGGGCTGACCCGGGAGGAGGCCAAGGCGCTGCTGACCGGGGCCGACAACCTCTACTTCGGCTCGATGATGGTGCGCCGCGGCGATGCCGGCGGGGCGGTGGCCGGGGCCTTCAACACTACCGGCGATGTGCTTCGCGCCGCCTTTCAGGTGGTTGGTACCGCGCCCGGCATGCGCACCGTCTCCTCGGTCTTTCTGATGGTGACCAAGAACCCCCAGTTTGGTGAGAACGGCGTGCTGCTGTTTGCCGACTGCGCCGTCAACCCCAATCCCGATGCTCAGGCTCTGGCGGAAATCGCCATCTCCACCGCTCGCAGCTGCAAGAGCTTTCTCGGCGTCGAGGCCCGGGTCGGCATGCTCTCCTTCTCCACCAAGGGAAGCGCTGCCCACGAGGATGTCGACAAGGTGCTCAAGGCGCTGGAAATCGCCAAGCAGCTCGACCCGACGCTGCAGATCGATGGCGAACTGCAGGCCGATGCCGCTCTGCTCCCCAAGGTCGGCGAGAAGAAGGCCCCCGGCTCGCCCGTCGCCGGCAAGGCCAACACCCTGATTTTCCCCACCCTCGACGCCGGTAACATCGGCTACAAGCTGGTGGAGCGCATCGCAGGTGCCGAAGCCGTTGGCCCGATCATTCAAGGGCTGGCCAAACCGATCAACGACCTCTCCCGTGGCTGTTCCGTCGACGATATCATCAGCGTGGCGGCGATTACCGCGGTGCAGGCCCAGGGCTGATCCGAGCAGTTATAAGCAGAAAACGTCAGAGGCCGGTGGGATGTCCCACCGGCCTCTGACGTTTTCAAGTGATCCCCTTAGCGCTTACTTGCGCTGGAAATCCGAGCTGGAAAAGGAATAGCGGAAGTTCATGTGGTCGGTGTAGGTCCCTTCGAGGATAGCGGCCACATCTTCGGTAAAGACCAGTTCCTCGTCGGTAGGAATCACGAACACCTTGACCGGCGACTCGGCGGTGGTGATGACGCTCTCCCGCTTGCGGGTCATGGTGTTGCGGTTTTTCTCCTTGTCGAGATGGATCCCCAGATGGCCGAGGTTTTCCAGGGCTTTTTCGCGGATCTGCCAGCCCATTTCACCGACACCGGCGGTGAAGACCACCGCGTCGAGGCGGCCGGTGATCGCCATGTAGCTGCCAATATATTTTTTCAGCCGGTAGCCTTCGATCTCCAGGGCCAGTACGCAGCGCTCATCCCCTTTTTCGATCCCTTCGAGCACATCCCGGCGGTCGGTGTAATGACCGGTAATGCCGAGCACCCCCGATTTTTTATTGAGAATGGCGTCCATCTCCTTGGGAGTCAGCCCTTCCTTCTCCATGACGAAGCCGGGAATGGCTGGGTCGATATCGCCGCAGCGGCTCCCCATCATCGCCCCTTCCAACGGGGTCAGACCCATGGAGGTGTCGACGGAAATTCCCCCTTGAATGGCGCAGTGGGAGACGCCGTTGCCGATGTGCATGGTGACGATGTTGCAATCGCTGGGGGCTTTGCCGAGCAGTACAGCGGCCCGCTTGGAGACATAGAGGTGGCTGGTGCCGTGAAAGCCATAACGGCGCACGCCGTATTTCTCGTACCACTCCATCGGCAGCGGGTAGGTGTAGGCATGCTTGGGCATGGTTTGATGGAACGCGGTATCGAAAATGGCGATATGCGGCACGTTGGGCAGCACCGCTTTGGCGGCTTCGATGCCGGAGATATTCGGCGGATTGTGCAGCGGCGCCAGGTGCTGAACTTCCTTGATGGCGTCGAGAACGGTGTCGTCGATCAGGATCGAACAGGTGAATTTCTCGCCGCCGTGGACCACCCGGTGGCCGACCGCCGAGATCTGGCTCATATCCTTGACCACGCCGTGACGCTCGCTGGCGAGGGTTTTGATGATCAGGTGAATGGCGACCTGGTGATCCGGGCACTCGTACTCTTCCCGATAGGTTTCCCGGCCGGGGACTTCGTGAATGATGAAAGAATCGCCGATGGTGACCCGCTCTACCATCCCCTTGGCAACCACTTCCTTCTTCTTCCAGTCGAACAGCTGGTACTTGACCGACGAGCTGCCACAGTTGAGCGCCAGAATATCCATTGCATTCCTCCTCGATGTAATTAATTCCAACAGGTTTTCTGCCCTAGTCGCTTGTTTTGGAACCACCTGACCGTCTCCCCGTGACCGTCGGCGACAAACCGCCAACCCCTGAATGCATGGCGGAAAAAACGACCCAAAAAATGTTTTAGAAGACTAACGGAAGGCCCCCGGATTTGCAAGGTGTTTGTACTTCTTGGGGGGTGGACAAGCCGAGCGCAGCTGGTGTAGTATCCGAAATCTGACCCTTGGTCAGACACCCAATTCAACAGAGGAGGTGAAACCCATGGCCCATGTAATCAGCGACGAGTGTATCAACTGCGGTGCCTGCGACCCGACCTGCCCGGTCGACGCCATCAGCGAGAAGGGCGATGTCCGCGTGATCGATGCGGCAACCTGCACCGACTGCGGCGCTTGTGTCGACAGCTGCCCGGTGGACGCAATCCACCCCGCATGATCCCCATCGGGGAGCGGCCAATCGGTCGCTCCCCGAACCCTTTACCCATTTGAACCTGCTCCTGCAAAACGGGGTCGGAGGACAATATGTTTGGACTTGGTACGACCGAAATGGTGCTGATCCTGGTGCTGGTGCTGATCGTCTTTGGCGCCGGCAAGCTGCCCGAGATCGGTGGCGCTCTGGGTAAAGGGATTCGCAGCTTCCGCAAAGCGACCCAGGAGCGGGACGAGATCGACATTACCCCGGAGAAGGACGACAAGCCCAAAGAGCCCAAGGAGTAAGCTCCTTCCTCTAAAACGGGCCGCCCCGGAACGCAAAAAGCCGCACTTTCGAAAGTGCGGCTTTTTGCGTTCTGACAGCTAGGTTTTTCCCACGCTCAGCCGTCGACCAAGGGCTAACGGACCTTCAAGGGGACCGTGGTGGTGTTGCCTGCCGAGGTCTGGATGGTGATGTTGCGATCGGCCGAAGGGACACCTAGCAGTTTCTGCGGCAGGGTCCAGGTGGAAACCGACTGCCCGCCAGGGATTGGCGGCACAGCGACCACCCCGAGGACCGACGAAGCGGTGGAGGGGCCGGCATAGACTGCAACGACGTTACGGCCGACTTGACCGCGAATTTCACCACTGGCTACGGCGGTGGTGTGGACGTTGACATAGGTGCCGCCGGCCTGAATCGCAGCGATCAGTTCCGGGAAGGTGGTGACTGCCCCTGCAGCCTGAAAATCAGCCGCAGTGCGGGTGCCGGTGACCGTGCCTCCAGCGGTCGGGCAGGAAGGAATGACTGCGCCGCCTACGGGTGCGACCCCGTTGGTGCAGAGGAAGATATTGACCGGGCCGTTACTGCCAACGGCGCCGCTGTGAATGTGCGACGCCTGCACAGCGGTCAGGCCGCTGTAATTGAGGACAAAGTCGATAGTGTCATCGGCCGTGCCGAGGATTGTGTCGGTGCCCGGGTTCAGGGTCAGACTCACGTCCCCTTGACCGGCGGTGGTTCTGGCCGGCACTTCCTGGGCGCCGGACAGGTTGGTGAACATGGTCGGGCTGGTTGTGTCGGTGGAGAGGTTGACAACACTGGTGGTGCCGCCGATATCCCACTTCTGCAGTTTGGGACGGAAACTGGCTTCGTTGGTATGTTGCTCCACCGTGATGATGGCCGAGGCTGTTGCCACTAGCCCGCCGGTGTCCTGCACTACGTAGGGAAAGAAGTCGACCCCAGTGAAGGTGGGTGGAGGAGTGTAGGTCAGGCTGCCGTCGGCGTTGATGTGAACCGAGCCGCCATTTTCGGAGGGCCCGGTGCTGGTTGCACCGATGGCGTTGGCAGTTAAGGTGACCAGTTCGTTGCCCAAGGCCACCGCTTTGGGATTGATGCCATGGTCGTTGATGCCTGGATCGATGACATCCTGGTCATTGGCTGTCACATTGATAGTGACCGGGGTGGCAACGCCCGTGGCCTTCAAGTCAGGATTGGCGACCGGTGCGACGTTGACTCCCGGAATGAACAGTTTGCCGGCCACATCCCAAAGGCCAGCCCCATTGCTCAGACTGTTCACTCCCGGTCCGAAACCGGCGCCGGGCCCGGTGATGGTGACAACCGGGTTAAATCCAATTCCGCCATCTACGACCGAGGCGACCCCAGGAACGCCCATGTAGCCGGCGGGCGGAGCCGGGGTGACCCCCTGGAAGAATATCGAGACGCCATGCAAGCCGGCAGGGGCTGTGACGACCACCGGGGGTGCCCCCGTCAGTCGCGCGGTATCGAATGGTGGATTATCGGTGACCACTCCCCCGATATCAATGGTTTCGTTGATTTCAGCGCCAGCTCCAACGGCAGCGACGTTGACGGTCATGACGCCGAAGGGGTGGGTGATGATAAAGTCGCCAGTCTGGGCGGTGTCGACTCTTACGCGCAAGCGCACGAAGGGCTCCTGGTTGCCGGGTGCTTCGACTTCAGGAAAGAAAGCTGCCTCCATGGCGTATTCAAACAGCACCAATCCTACGGGATTGGCCTCCATGTCTGCCCCGGCAGCCCACCAGAAGGATTCGCCGCTGAATCCGATCTGTTCGGAAAAGGCATTGCCAGGAATAAGCGGCTCAAACAGCGGGCAGTTGGCCGCATCCAGGCAAATTTCCACCTGAGTGCCCGCCTGATCCATCCACCAAATGGGGTAGCCACTTTGAAGGTTGATCGGGCCGACCTCTTGCAGATCAGCTTGAGACGGCAACGCTGTTGCGGCGAGCAGTGTCGCGGCCAGGCAAATGTTGGTTAGGGTTTTCAGCATGGCTCCTACCTCCTATTTCGCTATCTGAATCAATCCTTGATTTAAATCTTCTCTCAAAGCGGTTTTGCCTCTACGGGAGGCCAGTTTCATCTCATCGAACTTGGAGTGACGGATCATATCTCGCTCAGGTAACGCCGGGGGAGCAAGGTCCCCCGGCACCCTGACGTTTTTATTTCACTTTCACCGGCACACTGTTCACTTCGATGCCGTTGGACGATCTGATCGAGATGGTTCTTGTGTCATCCGGGACGGCCTTTGACTTGCCGTCCAGGCTCCAGTTGCCGTCGCTTTGTACCGTGGCCGAGCCGACCAGACGATTGGGGCCAAGCTGTCCGCGCAATTGCCCTGCGGGGTTGGCGGTGGTATGGGTCTGGACATAGGCCTGTCCGCCAAGAATCGCGTTCATGGCATCGGCAAAGGTGTTGATCCCCTGGGCTGCCTGCGGTTGCAGGTCGGCGGCCGTGAGGGTGGCGCTGCGGTTGGCAATGTTGGCACCGGCCAGAGTAAAGATGATCGGACCGTTTTCACCAGGCCCGCCGACATGAATATGAGTTGCCGTGATGTTGAGCAGACCGTTAAGGGCCAGGTTGAAGCTCAGGCTGTCAGCGCCGACGGTGAGGGCGGCGGTTCCGCTACCGCTCGAAGTCACCGGAGTCGGAACGATGTTGGTTCCGCTCAGGTTGCTGGCAACGGTGGGTGGGCCGCTCTGAATCGCAATGCTGTTAGCGGTGGTGTCTGAGCTGGTGCCGGCGATGCGCCATTTGAGCAGTTTAGGGCGGAACTCGGCCTTGGTCAGCTGCAGGTTTTCCACCAGCACATCAACCACACCCGCCTGGGCGGCGGCGGTTCCGGCAAGGTTGGCAATGTTATAGCTGAAGCTGGTTGGGCCGATAAACGCACCAGGCGTGTAGGTTGCCATCACGCGGCCGTTGACCACGCTTTTGGTGACCGTCCCCTGACCGGCAACTGGTTGCACAAAGGTCACCGACCCGGGGTTGATAGGAATATCGGTGAAGGTGTCGTTGGCCAAGATGTCGATCTGTGCAGCGGTGCCGCTCAGGGTTGTTGCCGCGTCATTGACGGCGACCGGAGCGGTGTTGCCGTCGCCGGTGAAGACCTTGCCGGAGATCGAAAAAAGATTCGTTTCAATGATGTTGGCCGCAGGACTTCCACCAAGGTTGGAACCTGCTGGCCCTTCAATCCGGAAGAAGTTGGTGCCCAGTGGGCTACCCAGAACCGCATGGTCCAGGCCTGGGTTGCCTACGTAGAAGGCGCCGGGAGTTCCTGCATCGGTAACGGGGAGGTCTGCATCCCAGAATAGAAATGCCCCTACATTGCTGCCGAGCACAGCGTTGAAATTGAGAATATCCAACGCGCCGAAGTCATCGCTGAAATTAATTTCGGGGCCGGGGCCAACTGCATCGACGGTGAAGACTTCCACCCCGTAAGGATGGGTCACGGTATAGGTACCGGGCAGGTCGACATCAATGCGGATGCGAACACGTCCGAAAACCACCGCTTCCCCGGCGATGGGAACCTCGTTGGCAAAAGCCCCTTCGATGGCAAGAACCAAGTCTGCCAAGCCGTTGGGGTTGGCAATGGCGGCCCCACCAGCCCACCAGAAGACCTCGGGGCCGAAGTTGGTGGGGAAAACGACCGGGGCGCCAGGGGTGTCAAGTTCAAGCAGACAGAGCCCGTTTTCATCCAGGCAGAGCTCAAGCTTCAAACCACCGGCGTTGGGGCCAATCCCATAGCCAGAGAACGCATCCGCATTGGCAGCAGGGTCTGAGAAGTCCTGATACCACTCCGGAAAGGGGCTTCCTGCCACCTGTTCTGGGGTAGGGCTTACCGCAAACAGCTCGGCCTGGGCGGTCATGGCCGCCCCGACGCTCAGAATCGCCGTTAAAAATATGAGTGTTAGGGTCCTTTTGGCCATGATCTGGTCTCCCTTGAAGTTTTAATTATGATTGAAATATTAAAAAGTTCGTCGCAGTTAAACACACCTTGATTTATTAACTTGAGTCGGAAACTAGGGTTATTGAAATAGATATCAGTAAATCAGCGTCGGTCAATGGGGATTATTCCCCATGTGTGCATTTGCCCAATCATTGAAATGGTGAAAGTTGATCGTAAAAATCTCAATTTGAAATTTGACAAGGGATCTTTCTCTTGGTAACCGTTTAGTGAGATCGGATTTGTACGGTGAGGTTCTAGATCGTATTTCTGGGGGATTGGTTGGACGTGTTTTTGATGCTTGCGCTGGTTGAGCTGATGATTTTCCTAGCTATGTCCTAATTTGACCAAGAAGGGTTTGGAGGAGACCATGAAACGATATTGGCAGGTAATGGTAAGTATAATGGCGGCACTGGTTCTCGCTTTGGCAGGTTGTGGTGGCGGCGGTGGCGGTGGCGGGGCGCCTGCTCCGGGGCCAGGAATCGTTGATACTGATGGTGACCTGATTCCCGATGCTCAGGACGCATTTCCCAATGACGCCACCCGGTTTGTCTCCCTGGGCAAGGTCGATTTGCCTGGCCTGACCGGGACATCTTTCAGCAGCGCAGTGGCTGTCAACGACAGCAGCCTGATCGTCGGCACCGCCAATGATAACGGCGGAATCGTGCATCCGGTGGTTTGGACCATGGCCAACGCTACTCCCAGCGCCGCTGGATCTTTGGCCATGCTCTCCGGAGCCGCAGCATCTAGTTTTGGAGCAGCTCACGGGGTAAATAACTTTGCCGACACCGTTGGTGAATCCGAGGACGGCGCCGGCAATCGTCAGGCTGTTTTCTGGCTGGGGACCGCAGGAACTCCTGCCGCGGCCGCTCCGGCAACCTTGCCGTCGCTGGCGGGAGCCCAGTTCAGTGCCGCCTATGACATCAACAGCGGCCGGCGCGTGGTCGGTGAATCTCAGGCCACAGGTGTCACCAAGGCAGTGACTTGGCTGGTGACGGTCAGTGGTAACACTGTGACACCTGGTGCGGCCACCGTGCTTGGTGAGCCGACCGGAGCGACCTCCAGCTCGGCTTATTACATCAGCGAGAGTAATCAGGTGGTTGGCGAATATACAACGCAAGGCGGTGCTGTCCATGGCATTCTGTGGAATCTGGATGCGGCTGGCGCCGTGACCTCTATGGTTGACTTGGCTCCACTGGTGGGTGAGTTGGAGAGTGTGGCTTATGGCATAAATGATGCCGGGAATATTGTTGGCGAATCGACCTCGGCAACCGGAACTCGGGGTGTGCTCTGGACGACGGCAGGTGTGGTTTCCTTTTTTGGCAGCCCGGCCGGTGGTGAAGCCAGCATCATGGCGATCAATGATTCCGGTCGTGTTGCAGGATACACTGCGCCAACCACAGGGGGCGCGGCAACAGCCTCCGTCTGGGATCTGCTGAACAAAACCTTGTTCAATAACGTTGTGGCAGCCTTCAGTCAGGGCTACGGTATCAACAATGGCGGGACCATTGTCGGTATGGCCAATAACGCAGCCTTCGTCACGGTCGCCCAATAGCCCGCGATTCGCGGCGTAGGAAATGAGCAAAAAAAAGCCCGGAGCGATCCGGGCTTTTTTTTGGGGTAAGTTTTTGAGCTGACTTAATTGGACCCGGGTCGGGAATCGACACTTTCCACGGTGAATTCGGCCAACTCCGGTGGGAAGTTGCGAAACACGATGGTAAAGGGGATGGTTTTATTCGGTGCAACATTGAGGTTGGAGAGTGTGTCGCCGAACTGGTTGTTCATCGCTTCGCTAATTTTGGCGTAGGGCAAATCCTGCAAGGCGGTGTCGTCGAGGCGGTTGCCGCAGAACACCGTCTGCTGCACCAGTAGTTTGCCGCCCTTGTCGAACAGGGCGCCCTTGACGGTCATGGCCGAACGGATTTCCGGAAACTCGTTGATCGCCTGACCCTGAATGACGAAGAGCTGGCCGGCATCCTTGTTGGTGACGAAATAGCCGTTGAGGCCGGTCAAGCGGACTTGAGGCTGCACGACGGGAGCCGGGGTGGTGCCGCTGATGCGATCCATCAGTGGAGTGATGCCGCCGCTTTGCCAGAGGAAATAGCCGGCAGCTCCGATCAGGGTCAGCAACAGCCCAAGCACGAACAGCACCAATCGGTTCAGTGGACCGCGCCGCGGAGGGGCCACTGTCGGCAGAGGCGGTGCCGGCTTGGCGGCGCGGTCAGTGGCCTCGGCGGAGTTGGCCTGAACCGCAACCGACGGAGAGGGTTTGACCGCTTCCGGTGCCGAAGGGGATGCCAGGGAGATGCTGCCGAAATCGTCATCGCCCAGATGGTCGACCTGGTCCTCTTCCTGAAAACTCATCTCAGGGAAATCGAAACCCTTGTCGGAGTCACCATCCCCCGACAGATCGAAATCGTCACCGAAGGCATCGGAGTCAACATCTCCCCAGGACGAGGTTTTCGCGGGAGAGCCATCGAGGTCGGCGAATTCCATCGTGTCATCCTCGGCGCCGAAATCAAAGACCTCCCGGGCCGAGGTCGCTTTGGGCGGCTCGGCGAAATCGAAATCATCGTCTGCTGCGGCCGCCTTGGTTTCGGGAGCGGAGAACTCACCGAACGTGGCGTCGCCGAGCAGATTGTCAAAACTCTCTTCGCCCTCCTCGCCAAAGGCGAAATCATCCTCCATCGGGGAGGTATCGTTCCGCTCAAGTTCAAACCCTGCCGAAGGTTCGATCTCTTCCGAGGGCTCAGCAGCTCCCAACTCAATGCCGAAGTCAAAGTCATCGGCTCCGGGGGCAGCGGGGCTGTCCTCAAACCCGAAGTCTTCATCAGTGGTCGGTGCTGCCGGGGTAAAGCCGAAATCCTCTTCCGGGGATTGGGCTGGCTCGGCTTCTGCGGTTGATTCGAAACCAAAGTCGAAATCGTCGCCAGTGGTGTCTTCGCCGTCAGGGGCCGAATCGGTCGAGGTCTCGAGGGAAAAATCGTCCCAGATCGGTTTCTCTGCCGTATCGCCCAAGCCAAAGGCGTCGTCGATAGTTGACGTCGTCGAGGCTTCCTCTTCACGGTTTTCCTGGCCGAGGGAAAAATCCTGGGAGGAATCCTCCTCCTGCAACCCTGCAAAGCTGGTATTGGCCGCTTCGACTGCTGCTGCAGGTGTAGTTTCGCCCTCGGGTTCCGGCGAACTGACGCTGAAGACATGTTTGCATTTGGCGCAGCGAACCTTGATGCCGCCCGGTTTCATCTTGTCGTCAGCCAGTTTGAAGCGGGTCTGGCATTCGGAGCATTGGATTACCATGCGTCAGTCTCCCTTTGGCCCGATCAGGCCGGTTCCACCACGAAAATATCTGCGAGATTCCGATAGCGCTCGTCGAAGTCGAGTCCGTACCCGATGATAAAGCCGTCATCCATGGTAATTCCGGCGTAGTCGGCCTCGACCACCACCTCTCGGCGGGAGCGCTTGTCGATCAGGGTGCAGATTTTGAGGGATCGCGGGTTGCGCAGCAGCAGCATGTTGTAGAGGGTGCGCAGGGTGTGGCCGCTGTCGATGATGTCTTCGACGATGATCACGTCCCGCCCGGCGATGGCAATCTCCAGATCTTTGCGGACTTCGACAATCCCGGAGGTCTGGGTTTCGGAGCCATAGCTGGCAACCCGCATGAAATCAACCACCAGAGTAGCGTCGATGGCTCGAACCAGGTCGGCGAAAAACAGAAAGGAGCCTTTGAGGATGCAGACCATGACCAATTCGGAGCCGGGGTGGTCACGGGTGATTTCCTTGCCGAGTCGTTGCACCTGTTCGGCGATGTAATCTTTGGAGTAAAGCAGCTTCAGTTGGTTTTGGTTCATGATCGTTCCTGAACAGGGCTAATTGTATGCTTCCAGCGGGCTTATTCTATAGCAGGACGGTTTCTTTGTGTCAATTTTTTCGCCCTTTTATAAAGAGGCTGGAGGCTGATGCGAGGGCTGTGCTATAGTGACCCGAAATATCAATCGGCCCCCTCCCTCAGGGGTGGCCCAGAAGAAAGGGATCAGAAAAACCATGAAGCGTTTCCTCTGCCTGTTGCTGCTGGCCCTGACCGGCTTGACTGCGATCCCGGTGCAGGCCGCCGGTCCGAAGATCGTTCTGGATAAGGCCGACTATGATTTTGGTCAGGTCTTTGAAGGTCAGAAGGTTGATCATGTCTTCCGGTTTCAGAATGCTGGCGACACGCCGTTGATCATCGACCGGGTGCGCAGTTCCTGCGGTTGCACCGCCGCTTTGCTGTCCGCTACCTCCCTCGCTCCCGGCGAAGTCGGTGAAGTCCGCACCAGCTTCGACTCCAACCGCTTCAGCGGTGAGGTGGTGAAGACCATCTACCTTTACAGCAACGATGCTACCCAGGCGACCACCCAGTTCAATCTGCGCGGCACCGTGGTGCGGGAGATTGAGATCAGCCCCGGGCAACTGGACCTTGGGCCGCTACCGGCCGGGACTTTGCGCGAGGCGCGGGTGCAGTTGACCAACCGCGGCCCCAAAGAGGTGCAGGTGTTGGGAGTGAAATCAACCATGGCCGAGGTGACCACTTCACTCTCTGCAAGCCGCATCGCCCCTGGAAAAAGCGTAGAGGTGGTGACCAAGATTGTTTCCAAAACCGGCCGGGGTCGGCTGAGCGGTTATCTGCTGGTTCAGACCAGCAGCCCGCATATGCCTGAATTGCGGATCCCGGTTTATGGCGATGTGGTGGATGCGGCCAAATAATCGGTTGTCTCTCTAGCGACTGTGCAAAAATAGCGCCCCGGTTCTTCCCGGGGCGCTATTTTTTTTCGCGAAGTGCCAACAGCTGCCCTTCGACATGTTCGAGTACCGTGTGCTCCAGGGTCCAGCCGTAAAGGCTGTTCATCTCCCGCAGGCAGGAGGGGCTGGTGGTGTTGACTTCCAGTACCTGAGTGCCGACGATATCGACCCCGGCCAGATGAATCTGCTGTTGGATGAGCCAGGGTTTGAGCCGAGCGCAGATGGCCCGATCCGATGCGTTCAGCTCGCAGGGGACGCACCGGCCGCCGGCGTTGACATTGGAGCGGAACTCGCCAGCTGCCGGCAGGCGCCGGACCCAGCCGAGAATCTCGCCGCCAAGCAGCAGGACCCGCTTGTCCCCCTCGCGGATTTCCGGCAGAAACCGCTGCCCGAGAACGAAGCGCTGGCCGTTGCCGGTGGCCTCGGCGATCCGTTCGGCGTTGCCAGGCTCTCCCAGGGCCAGGGCGAGGATGCCGCGACCACTGCAGTCATCCAGCGGTTTAAGCACGATCTTTCGGTGCTGCTGCAGAAAGCTTTGCAGTTGGGCGGCGGACCGGGTCATCACAGTCGCTGGCGCCATGTCGGGAAACTGCAAAGGGATCAGTTTCTCGCACCAATTGCGCAGCGCCTTGGCGGGGTTGACCTGCAGCACCCGGGCGGGGAGTTGGTCGAGAATATAGCTGGCGTGCAGATACTCCTCATCGAGCGGCGGGTCTTTGCGCATGTAAACAATGTCGGCCTGGTCGAGGGGAAGTTCTTCCGCGGGCGCGGCCTGAAACAACTCCTGGCCCGGAGGGAACTCGACCTGCTGAATGCTGGCCCACACCCGTTCCTGCTCCAACCGCAGGCCGTCGAGGGTGGCGTAGCCGACCCGGTGACCGCGGCGCAGACTCTCGCGCATCAGCGCCAGGGAGGTGTCGGTCGGCGGGTCGAGGCGCTCGGGCGGGTCGATGATGAAGATGGAGGTTGTGGGAAGCATTGGAAAATTCCCTGGGTGCGAGTTGAAAGACCAAGTATGCTGTATATACTGTAGTGCGGTTTCGGGTGGTCTGCAACTGGTCGAAGTCGCGGTTTTTTGTGTAGCTTAATTAGATTTTTTAGGAGGTTCGATGGACGAACAATCTCTGCCGCCCCAGCAGCGGCGCACCTTTTTGCTGCTCATGATCGCCGGAGTCTCGGCGGCTCTGGCGGCTGCCGCAGCCTGGCCGGTCTGGCGTTTTCTGGCTCCCAGCAGCGACGATGGCGCTGCGGCCAAGGTGCCGGTGGCGCGCACCAGTGTCGAGGTCGGCAGCGCGTTCTTTTTCAATTTCCGCGGTCGGCCGGCAGTGGTGCTGCAGCCGACACCGGGAAAATTCTCGGCTTTCTCGGCGGTCTGCACCCACTTGGGCTGCATCGTCAAATGGGTTCCGGAAAAGGGGGAGTTTCTCTGCCCCTGCCATGCCGGTCGTTTTTCGACGGAAGGGGCCGTGCTTGGCGGTCCGCCTCCTCAACCGCTGGAATCTCTGCCGGTGACCTTGGCCGATGACCAGCTTCTTATCGGTTAAGGGGGGATGATGCTGAATCTCAAACGTGTGGTCGATTACCTCGATGTCCGCCTCGGCATTCGGGATATTCTCGAAGACAATCTCACCAAATACCTGCTCCCCCGCAAGGTCAACGTCTGGTATACCCTCGGCGCGGTGCTGCTCTCCCTGTTCGCCCTGCAGTTCGTCACCGGCGTGCTGCTGCTGATCTATTACGTCCCCAACCCGCAGGAGGCGTTCGGTAGCGTACAGAAGATTATGAACGAAGTCCCCTATGGCTGGCTGATCCGCTACCTGCATGCCATCGGTTCCAACGTCATCGTCATCGCCCTGCTGCTGCACATGCTGTCGGTGCTGTTCATGGGGAGCTACAAGGCCCCCCGGGAACTGACCTGGCTCTCCGGTTTCATCATTTTCAACCTGACCCTGGTGATCTGCCTCACCGGTTATTTGCTCCCCTGGAGCCAGCTCTCCTTCTGGGCCACCACGGTAGCCACCGACGCCGCCGGGGCGATTCCGGTGATCGGCGATGATCTGGTGCGCTTTCTGCGTGGCGGCGCCATGGTCGGCGATACCACCTTGGGGCGCTTCTTCGCCCTGCATGTCATGGCCTTGCCCCTCGGGCTCGGCGCCCTGATCGGCTTTCATCTGTTCTGCGTCCGTCGGGTCGGCATCAGCAAACCTCCCTTCGGCTCCGATTACCAGCCGGAGGAATTGGGCTACAGCTTCCGCCATCAGGAGCATCCAGGGGGGATCCCCTTTTTCCCCAACTACGTGGTCAAGGATCTGGCCGTCATTGCCTTTTTCTTCGCCCTGCTGGTGGGGATCACCTTTTTCGCCCCCAACATGTTTATCCCCCCCTCGGCGTTCGAGCCGGCCGATCCGTTTGTGACCCCGCCGCATATCAAGCCCGAGTGGTATTTCCTCTGGGCCTATCAGACCCTGAAGATTTTCCCCAGCGAACTACTCGGCCTCGCCGCGCAAGGGGTGGCCATGACGCTGCTGGCGCTGCTCCCCTTCATCGACCGTGGCCCGGAGCGCCGACCCTTCCGCCGGCCTGTGTTCATGACCTGTTATGTGCTCGGCATTCTATTGTTCATCGCCATTTCGTACTGGGGGCATGTCTCATGATGAATTTAATCTTTGGAAACCTCCGCCGGTTGCTGTTGACCGCACTGGCGGTCGGATTGTTGGCCTCCCCAGTCGCGGCCCAGGAGACCGTTTGCCTGCAATGCCATGGCGGCCAGCAGGGGCGCCTGGGCGAACCGGTTCCCCAATGGCGGGAGAGCATCCATGCCGCCAACGGCAACTCCTGCCATGGCTGCCACGGCGGCGACCCCAGCGACATGGCCAACGCCATGAGCCCCGAACGGGGTTTCGTTGGAGTGCCGGCCGATGACGATATCCCCGCCTTCTGCGGCCGCTGCCATGTGGGGGTGCTGGAGGATTATCTGAAAAGCGCCCATGGCCAGGCACTCGGCTCCGGTGGGCCCCAGTGCGTGACCTGCCACGGCAATCACGCAGTGAAAAAAGCCAGCCTGGAGTTGATCAACCAGGAGGATTGCAGCCGTTGCCATGAATACGGCCGGGCCGAGGAGCTTAAGGCCGCCATGGCCGAAACCGAAGGGCGTTTCGTGGCCCTCGAACTCGATCTGACCGATCTCAAGCAGCGCGGGCAGGATATCAAGACACTGCAGGAGGGTCTGTTCGCCACCCGCAACGAGTTCCACCGACTGTTCCACAGTGTCGATGTCGACAAGGTCAAGGAGCAGGCGGCGGGATTTCAAGGAAAAATCTGGGAAATGGATGGCAAGGTCGGCGCCATCCGGGAAGAACTCTCCAATCGCAAACTCTGGGGGGGAATCGCCACTGGCCTGCTGGTTCTGGCCGGGGTGCTGTTTTCCCTGCTGCGCAAGACCTACCAGGAGGAAGAGCGGACCGGGAAACACTGATCCCGACCTGCAGCACTGAAAAAAAAACCCCCGCCAGGCGCGCCTGGCGGGGGTCTTTTTTTGCTGTCGGTGAGCAGTCAGTTGCGGCTGCGCAGATAGTTGACCAGATCCCAGCGCTCGGCCGCTTCCAGCCGCAGGCGGAAGGCGGGCATGCGGCCGACGCCGAAGGTCACCCGCTGAAACAGCTCGCCATCGCCCAGCTGTGCCAGCCGCTGCGCCGGCAGCAGCGGGGCCGGCGGCTGCAGCTTGCGCCCGACCGGACCTGGGGTGCTCGCATCGCTGCCGTGGCAGAAGCTGCAGTTAATCAGAAACAGCTCGGCGCCCCTGGCTACCGAGTCGGCGTCCGGCGCGGTCGGGTTGCTGGGGATGATTTTAGGGTCGGCCAGTTCCTGGCCGCTCACCGGCACCGACTCCGCAGGCGGGGTCAGCAGCGGGGCTTCGTAGGGCTTGTAAGAAGGCTGCTGGTCCATCCAGACCGCCGCCAGCAGCAGCGGAGTAGCGGCAATCAAGAGCCAGCGACGATGCGGTTTCATAGGCTTCCCTCGGTGACGATACGCTGGGCCCCGGCCTGTTGCATGACCTGCTCGGCCTCGGCATGGCGCTGCTCCGAGTCGGCCTGGACGCAGATGCCGATATAGCCTTCCGAAATCGCCGGGTCATAGCGTTTGCGGTTCCAGGGGGGGAGCCCCATTTCCAGGAACATTCCGACCACCGCGCCGATAATGGCAAACAGCATGGCGAATTCGTAGCTGATGATGGCCGAGGAATAATAGGAGATGATCGGTTTGTCGCCGGTCTGCACCGGGTAGATCCAGGCAGTGCCCACCGCCAGGGCGAAGCCGCAGACCGCGCCGGTCACTCCCCCGGCCAGGGAAAGCCAGTGGAACCAGCTGCGGTGCTTGGTGTTGACCAGTACGCCGTCGGGGTAGGGGATCGAAGTCAGCGAGGTAATTTCCTGCTCCGTGAATCCGGCTTCGAGCAACCGCTCGACAGCCTTTGCGGAGGTGGCGACATCGGAAAAAAGTCCCAGGGCTTCCATGCTGTTCAATCCTTTCCGATCAGGGATGGCACCTTGGTGCGACCCTGCGGCACTTCGGTCTGCCGTTCCTCGAGTTCGCGCACGTCGGTGATCGCCACCATGGGGAAGAATTTGGCGAACAGGGTGTAGAGCAGGGCAAAGGCGGCGAAGGCCGCCGCGGTCACCGACAGCTCGACCCAGGAGGGGCGGTAGCTCCCCCAGACAAAGGGCATGTTCTTGTGCCCCAGCGACGGCAGGATGATCAGCACCCGTTCGATGAACATGCCGACGTTGACCATCAGCGTCACCACCAGCATCACCCCGATGGAGCGGCGCAGGCGTTTGAAACAGAGGGTGAGCAGCGGCAGCAGCGAGTTGCCCAGAATCATCAGCAGCAACCAGGGGGTGTAGTTGCTGGCCATGAAGCTGAAGACCTCCCACTCGATCGGCTCGTGGGCGTACCAGACCGTGGTGACTTCGACGAAATAGGCGTAGGACCAGAGCAGCGAAATCACCAGCAGCAGCTTGCCCATGTTGTCGAAATGAATTGGGGTGAGGTAAGCCTCGAGCCGGAACAGCCGGCGGACGATGATCATCAGGGTGATGACCGCCGCCACTCCGGAGAGAATGGCGCCAATGACGAAGTAAGGGGGGAAGATGGTGCTGTGCCAGCCGGGGACCAGGGTGACGGCGAAGTCGAGGGCGACGATGGAGTGGACCGAAATCGCCACCGGAATGATCAGCGCCGCCAACAGGGTCGAGGCCCGGTGAAACACGGTCCACTCCCGGGCACTGCCGCGCCAGCCCATGGCCAGGGCGCCGTAGAGCCGGCGGCGCCAACCGCTGGAGCGGTCGCGGACGATGGCCAGGTCGGGGAGCATCCCCAGGTAGAGAAATAGGCTGCTGCCGATGATGTAGGTATTGATCGCCATCATGTCCCAGAGCAGGGGAGAGCGGAAGTTGGGCCAGAGTTCGCGCTGGTTGGGGTAGGGGAGGATGTAGTAGAAGACCCAGTTGCGCCCGAGGTGAATCAGCGGAAAGACCCCCCCGACGGTGATGGTGAAGACGGTCATCGCCTCGGCGGCGCGCAGGATCGGTCGGCGCCAGTTGGCCTGGGAGAGGCGCAGGATGGCCGAGACCATGGTTCCCGAGTGGGAGAGGCCGACCCAGAAGACGAAGTTGACGATGTAGAATCCCCACATCACCGGCCGGTTGAGGCCGGTGACGCTCATGCCGGTCATCACCTGATAGCTGAAGGCATACAAGCCCCAGGCGACCACCACCCCGAGGCCGAAGGCCAGGCCGTACCAGCGCCAGGTCGGCGGGTGCATGCTGGAGAGCATCTCGTCGTTGAGTTGGGAAGCACTTTTCCCGGCCAGGGGGCGCTCTTCAGACATGCTCGCGTCCTCCCCCTTTGAGATAGTAGATCGAGGGGTGGGTTCCCAGATCCTCCAGCAGCTGAAACCGTCGCGGGCTGCGGGCCAGGCGGGAGACTTTGCTTTGCGGATCGGCCAGGTTGCCGAAGACCATCGCCTCGCTCGGGCAGGTCTGGGCGCAGGCGGGCAGTACCTCGCCATCGCGGATCGGCCGCCCCTCCCCCTTGGCCTCCTCCTTGACCCGGCGGATGCGCTGGACGCAGAAGCTGCACTTCTCCATCACCCCCCGGGGGCGCACGGTGATGTCGGGGCTGAGCTGGTTATCGAGGGGGGAGGGCCACTCATGCTGATAAAAGTTGAAGACCCGCACCGCGTAGGGGCAGTTGTTGCCGCAGTAGCGGGTGCCGACGCAGCGGTTGTAAACCTGGCCGTTGAGGCCGTCGGGGTTGTGGTAGCTGGCATAGACCGGGCAGACCGGTTCGCAGGGGGCGTCGTGGCAGTGCTGACACATGACCGGCAGAAACCGCACCCGCACCTCGGGATACTCCCCGACCCAGAAGCGCTCGATCCGCAGCCAATGCATGTTGCGCCCCTCGGCAAACTGCTTCTGGTCGCAGATCGCCACGTTGTTCTCCGCCTGGCAGGCGACGACGCAGGCGCCGCAGCCGGTGCAGCGGTCGAGGTCAATGACCATTCCCCATTTATAGGGTTTGTCGGTTGTCTCCATGCAGTCCCACTCCCGATTGATCCAAATTGTCTGCCGAGCCGTTTAAATGCCGATCAGCTCCGAGCGATAACTCCCCTCCGGATGTCCGGCCGTGACCAGTTCCGCCTTGCCCGGAGCCAGGGCGATCTGCGCCCGGGTTGCCTGCCAGGGGCCCGCTTCCGGGTGGTTTGGAGCCGGGGCCAGCAGGTCGAGGGGATTGATCCCGCGCCCCTGGGCATAACGCCCCCCGCCTTGCTGTCCCTGCCCCAGCGGGATCGCCAGCAGATCGGGGCGGATCCCCGGGTAAATCACGGCCGGAAGGCGCAGGCTGCCATGGGGGGTGCTGACGGTGACCAGATCCCCCTGAGCGATGCCGAGGCTGGCCGCGGTCGCCGGATTGATCTCGACCCAACTCCCCCAGACCACCGTGGTCATCGGGTCGGGGAGCTGCTGCAGCCAGGGCAAGGGGGCGCCGCGGCCATCGTAGAGGGCCGGGCTGGGGTAGACCTGCAGCTGCAGCGGAAAGAACTTTTCGTCGCCAGCATCGGCTGGCGGCTGCGGCAGCGAGAGTTTGGCCGGGGCGCTCCAGCTGAAGCGCTCCGGCGTGGGAAGCTCCTCGAAAATCCCCCCCTGCTGCAACAGGCTCACCCAGCGGGCCGCGAAGTCTTCCCCGGGAGCCAGTTTCACCCGGGCTTTGACTGCTTCCTGCAGCAGCGCCAGGTAGGAGGAATGGGGGAGGGCCGCTGCCACTGACCCGCCGAGCTCGCCGGCCAGGGCCAGCAGAATCTCTGGGAAGGCGCGGGTATCGAACAGCGGTCGGACCACCGGTTGCTGCAGACCGAGCACCGGGCTGCGGCTGCCGGCCTGGGGAATCACATCCCCCCAGCTCTCCAGCGTCGAGTGATCAGGCAGGATCAGGTCGGCCTGCAGCGCGGTATCGTCGAGCAGCGAGGAAAAACTCACCAGATAGGGAACCTTGGTCAGCCCCTCCCGCAATCCGCTCACCGCCGGGACGGTATGCAGTGGATTGCCGTGGAGCAGGGCCAGTTCTATGCTCCCTTGCTGCAGCGCGACCAACAGTTTGGCGAGATCGGTCGAAGCGCTCAGCCCTGAGGCGCCGCGGGCATCGGGATAGACCCCGCCCGGCTGGTTGAGACTGCCGCAGAGCAGGTTGAGCAGCAAAATCGCCTGCAGTGATGCCGGGCCGTTGCTGTGAGTCGCCACCGTTTCGCCGGCCAGGGCCAGCGCTGGGCGGGTGGTGGCGAACTCCCGGGCCACTTCCCCAATCGCCCGCTCGCTCAGGCCGGTCTGTTCGGCAACCCGGGCCGGTTCATAAGCGGCGAGTTGCTGCAATAAATCTTCCGCCTGCAGACCGCTCTGCGCCAGCGCCGCAGCATCCTGCAGCCCCTCGGTCAGAATCTGCCGGGCCAGCCCCAGGGCCAGAATCCCCTCACTTCCCGGTTTGGCCGGTAGCCAGCGGTCGGCTGAGGCAGCGGTGAGGGACATGCGCCCACCCACATAGGTAAAATGCCCCCGTACTGTCGCCCGCCCCTGGCGCATGCGGCCAAAACCGAGGCCGTGGTGGACCGGTGAGAGGTGGTTTTCGATGAAGTCGGCGCCGAAGCTCAGCAGATAGCGGGTGGCGGCCAGATCGTAATAGGGGAGGCGGGCCAGGCCGTAGTTTTGCCGATTCGCCTCCTGCAACCAGCCAGGATTGAGCAGTTCGAGCCGGTAATGGTGGGGGGAGCCGAAGGCGGCCATGAAGCGGCTGCCCAGCTCATCGAGGCTGCCGCCGAAGCCGGGGGTGAGCAGGGCCAGGGCGGCGCTGCGCTGTTGCTGCTGCAATTTCTTGAGGCGGTCGCCGAGCAGGTCGAGGGCCTCGGCCCAGCTGATTTTGACATACTCCCCCGCACCCCGCACCCCGCTGCGCTTGAGCGGCTGCTGAATACGATCCGGATGGTAGAGTTGCTGCAGCGCCGCTTGGCCCCGGGCGCAGAGCTTGCCCTGATTGACCGGATGGCGGGGGTTCCCTTCAATTTTCTTCGCCCGCCCTTCCGAGACCCGCACCAGAATGCCGCAACCAGCCGGGCAACTGCGACAGCTGCTGGCATAGTAGTTGGCCAGCCCCGGGGTGACCCCCTCGTCGGGCGGCACCAGAAACGGGATCAGCTTCTCGTTGCCGGCTTGGCAGCCCGAGAGCGCAGCCCCCGCCGCAGTCATGCCGGTCAGTTGTAGAAAGGTCCGTCGCTGCATTGCGGCTCCCTTTAGATATGGCAGGTCCAGCAGTCGATGCTGGCCTGATAATCGCGATGACAATCGAGGCACCAGCCCATTTTCAGGCTGGCCTGGCGGCTGATTCGCTCCATGCCGGCCACCTCGCCGTGGCAGCTGCGGCATTCGACCCCGGCGCGCAGATGCATCCGGTGGGGAAAATAGACATGGTCGGGGAGGAGGTAAACCCGTACCCAGGGGATTGGCTCCTTGCGGTCGTAATAATCGAGCAGTTTTTTAACGTCCGGATGGTCTTTGGCGATGAACAGATGGCAGGAGCGGCAGGTTTCAAGATCGGGAATGCCGGCGGTGGTGGAGACGCTCGCCTGGCGATGGCAGTAGCGGCAATCGATATTGTTGTCGCCGGCGTGGGTTTTGTGGCTGAAGGCCAGCGGTTGTTGCGGGGCGCGGTCGCGCCCATCGAAGGGGAGATTGTAGAGCAGCACCAGCGCCACCGTCCCCAGGGCGCCAACAATAACCAGTGAAAGCAGCAGCGGCAGCTTTTTCATGACTCATTGACCCCGGGTGGCTGGTGGCAGGGGAGGCGGCGCACCAAGGGTGCGCCTGCCGAATTCATCCACTACCGGGGAACATTAACAGAGGACAAGACCCTGTCAAGCCTGCGGGGGCGAGACTAGGGCTCCTGAGGTCCTTTCAGCTGCTTGTAGGCCCGCTCGGCGTTGGACTTGAGGAACTGCTTGTAGCCCTCGTACTCCCGGTAATCCTTCAGTTCCAGTTTGGTCAGGGTTTGTTCCAGAGAATCGCCGGCCTCGATGTGTTTGAGAATGGCGGTCAGGAAGTCCTTGAAGTAGGTTTTGAATTCGCTGATCGCCCGCCCGGTTCCGACCGGTCCGTGGCCCGGAATGACCGACTGGGGATTGAGCTTCTCCATGAAGTCCAGCGCCAGGACCCAGTCCTGCATGTGGCCGTCACCCATGAAGCCGACGCTCTTGCTGTAGAGCAGGTCGCTGGCGAACAGCACCCCCGCCTCGGGGATGAAGACCAGGGCGTCCCCTTCGGTGTGGGCCTTGCCGACATTAGTCAGAATGACCGAGCGGCGGCCGAGTTTCAGGGTCAGGCCATCGCCGAAGAACAGGGTCGAAGAGGTCACCGGCCGGACCTCCTCGCTCAGCGCCTGCCAGACCTGCCACGACATGACCAAATCCCAACCCGGAGGGAAGTCGAAGTCGACCGCTGTGTAGCCGCGATGATGATGAGGCACCACGAAGTAGCGGATCGGTTTGCTGGTGACCGCAGCCACCGCGGCAGCCAGATCCTCGATCGCCTCCTTGGTCATGTGCGCCCCGCCGGCCAGCACGTAGTCATCCCCCTCGACAAAAAAGCCGTTTGAAGTCGCATTGCCGCCTGGGCGGGTGATCAGGGCATAGACTCCCGGGGCCAGCTTGGTGGCGTCATAGCTGCGTTGTTCGGTCTTCGGTTTCTCCTTGGCAGCAGCTTTAACTGCGGGTGCCGGAGTGGGTGCCGGAGTGGGTGCCGGAGTGGGTACCGGAGTGGGTACCGGAGTGGGTACCGGAGTGGGTACCGGAGTGGGTACCGGAGTGGGTGCCGGAACTGGTACTGGTACTGGTACTGGTACTGGTACTGGTACTGGTACTGGAGCGGGAACGGGTGCTGGAGCCGGAGCCGGTTCCAGGGTAGGTGCTGGACCAGAAGCTACCTGAGCAGGCAGGGCCGGCGCTGGGGTCATGGTTCCGCCGGGACGGCTGAAGCCGGCAATCCCCATGGTGCGCAGCACCTGCTGACCCTCACTTTCGGTGTGCATCTGCAGCAGAATATCCCGCAGGCGCTCGAGCAACTCCGGTGCAATGCCAGGGCGCACCACCACCAGGTCGCCAGCCCGGCCCGACTCGGTGGTGCGGTGATAGTCGGCCAGGTGGATCATGGCGACACCGACCCGGTTCTGGTACCCCTGACGGCTGAGAATTGCCAGGTCGACCATCTGGTAGCGGTGCATCCATTCCACCAGCGCCATCTCCTCCTTGAAGGGGCGCAGCAACACCTCGTCGCCCAAGCGCTGCTGGAGGTAGCGCAGCAGCGGCTGAGCGGCATTTTCATTGCGGAACAGGGTTGTGGCAGCGGGAACGACGCCAACGGTCAAGCGGGCCTCAGCGGGAGCCACGGTTGCCAAAAAGAGCAGGGTCACGAGCAGAAAGGATGCAGTCTTCACTGGCAATTCACCTAGCGACAAGGGTTTGAATTTCGGGAAGTTGCGCCACTATAACAGTCCGTTGCCGGTGCGGCCAACGGGAAACTTTGCAGTTGCAATCATAAAAAGTATGGGGTATAAAGCAGATCCCTTGCGCGATTAGCTCAGCTGGATAGAGCGCTGCCCTCCGGAGGCAGAGGTCACAAGTTCGAATCTTGTATCGCGCGCCAAGAAATTTAAAAGGTTACGGCATCTGCCGTAACCTTTTTTTGCGTCTGTGCCCACCTTTGCCCTCCTTTGCCCAGTTTCCCCGCCTACCACCCTCTCAGCGCAAACACTGAAACAGCCCCATGCACCAGAGGCAGCTGCCGCAGGGCTCTCCCTTGACGTGGCAGTCCTGCTCGAATTCCTCAGTCTGAACGTAATCGCAGGGGGCCAACCGGCAGCTGATGCAGAAGGGGTAGTCGTAGCCGATGACGTTCTGGCGGAAGGTGTTGAAGGCGTCGTCGTTCCAGATCGCCAGGATGTCATCGCGGTCGAGGTGGCCGAAAACCCGGGGGCGAACCGGTTGCTGCCAGCCGCTGGCGTAGCAGTTGTAACGGTGCCAGAGGAAATAGCAGGGGTGGATCTCCCCCTGCCAGGAGACGAAGGCGCCGCCGTCCTCGACGAAGTGGCAGAGCCGCTCTTCCTTGGGAACCACCAGCGGCAGGCGCAGGTCGAGGCCGGTGCGCTCGGCGACCCGGCGGGCCTGCTCGAAGACCCCTTCGAGGTGGGCGATCCAGCCGGTGTCGATGGAGAAGAGTTTGGAAAGATCGAGAAACAGCTTCTTCTCGGCCGCCGCATCCTTCATCCGCTCGACGAAGGCGATAATCTGCTGCTCCTCGGGGTTCTTGGTGAACTTGAACAGGATTTCGAAGTAGCGCTCCATCGCTACCCCTTCCTCCTTCGCTAGCTCCCGCCAATGCTGGAAGTGGGCGATGGCGGCATCGGTGCAGGGGATGTAGGCGGCCTGGCCGGCGTGGGCCTGGTCGTAGGGGAGCAGATGGGAGACCAGGGCGAAAGTGGCCCCGCGCTGGGCGGCCCACTCCAGGGTGGCGGGGAGGCCGGAGAGGTTTTCCCGCATTACCACCACCTCGGCGCCGATCTGCAGATCGTTGCGGCCGCTCTTCTGCTTGGCGGCCCGCATAGCGGAGAAGGCGTTGTCGATGGCCGGGAGCTCTCCTCCCTGGCGCATGCGGGCGAAGATTTCGGGGGTACTGGCGTCGACGGAGAGGCAGATGCGGTCGAGGCCGGCCTCGGCCAGGGCCAGGGCCCGCTCTTCGGTCAGCAGCAGGCCGTTGGATTGGAAGCCGATCCAAGCTTCTTTCGGCATCGCCTTGCGGGCGCGGCGGATGAACTCCAGCAGTTGCGGGTGGAGCAGCGGTTCGCCGACGCCGTTGAGGATCAGCGCTTCCAGGGTCGGGAAGGCCGGCTCCAGGAGGGCGAAGTGGGCCTCGCTCAGATCCCCTTCGGCGATGCAGCCGCCGCCGGTCTGCTTGACGCACATGAAGCAGCCGAGGTTGCAGCGCGAGGTGGTCTCGACGAACAGCTTGCTCGGATAGGGGCGGCGAGTTGGGTGGTCAGCGGGCGTAGTCATAGCAGGGCCTTTCTCAGGGATCTGGCGTCGTTGCGCTCAGCCATTCCACATCCCGTCCCAGGAGATGGATTTCAACCTCATCGCCGGCAGCGAAATCGCCATGGTCGGCGGGGAGGATGGCGATGCCGTTGGCGAGCAGGCTGGTGCGCAGGATGCCGGTATTCTGATCGCCGGAGCTGCTGGCGATCAGGACGCCGTTTTCTTCCCGAACCCGGACCCGCATAAACTGTGCCCGCCCCGGTTTTTTCCGGGCCGGCTGCTGCAGCTTGGCGCGCAGCAGCGGTTTGAGAATCTGCTTCTGGCCCAGCATCTTGAGCAGCGCCGGGCGGACGAACTCCTCAAAAGTGACCAGGGTCGCCACCGGGTTGCCGGGAAGGGAGAAGACCGGCACTCGTCCCTTGGTGGCGAAGGCGGTGGGCCGGCCGGGCTTGATATCGATCTTCCAGAACTGCTGTTCCACCCCGAGTTCATCCAGCACCTCCCGCACCAGGTCGAGATCGCCGGCGGAAACTCCGGCCGAGGTGATCAGCATGTCGGCCTGCAGCCCTGCGGTCATTTTCTGCCGCAGGCTCTCCCGGGTGTCGCTGGCGATGCCGAGCTGCAGCGGGATGCCCCCCAGTTCCAGCACCGCCGCGGCCAGGGCCCAGCTGTTGCTGTTGACGATCCGCCCTTCGGTCAGTGGTCTCCCCACCTCCACCAGCTCATCGCCGGTGGAGAGAATAGCAACCCGGGGCCGGCGAACCACCGCGATTTCGGTGCGGTTGAAGGAGGCCAGCAGGCTGATCTCCGGGGGACGCAGCACGGTCCCCAGGGGGAGCACCTCGTCGCCGGCGCGGACATCCTCCCCCCGCCAGCGGATGTGGTCACCGGGGGGGATGGTTTCGCGCAGGGTGACCAGTACTTCGCCGCCGTCGGTCTTTTCCACCGGCACCACGGTATCGGCGCCGGGGGGGAGGGGAGCGCCGGTCATGATCCGCACTGCGCAGCCCGGCTCAACAGAGGGTCGTTCGAGACTGCCGGCGGCCAGGTAGCCGGTCACCCGCAACTGGACCCCGGCGCCGCTGTCGGCGGCACGCAGGGCGTAGCCGTCCATGGCCGAGTTGTCGAAGCGGGGCAGGTCGAGGGGGGCGATGACCGGCTCGGCCACCGCCCGCCCCAGGGCTTCAAGCAGGGGGACGGTTTCGGCCTCCAGGGGGTGGATGCGATCGAGAATCTGCTGCCGGGCAGCCTGGTAGCTCAGCGACATGCTTCTGCCCTCGGTTGGGGGATGGGGGTGTTTTGGGGTTCGAGCATCAGTACGTCCTCGCTGAGCAGATGAAAGTCGACTTCGCTGCCAGCCGGTAAAAAGGTTGCTTCCTGGGGAATCAGGGCCAGGGCACTGGCCTGAACCATGGTGCGCAGGGTGCCGGTGCGTTGGTCGCCAGCGGTGCTGACCAGGTAGCGCCCTTCCTCCACCCGGACCTGCACCCGCAGGAAATGGACTTTCCCGCCGCCCTTGCGCAGATCCTCCTGCAGAATCCCCTTGAGCAGCGGCCGGATCACCCGGCGATGTCCCATCATCCGCAGCAGCGCAGGGCGCACCAACTCCTCGAAGGTGACCATGGTCGAGACCGGATTGCCGGGGAGGGAGAAGACCGGAACCTTCCCCTTGACCCCGAAGGCGGTCGGGCCGCCGGGTTTCATATCGATTTTCCAGAACTGCTGTTCCACTCCCAGCGCCTCCAGCACCTCCCGCACCAGATCCCGGTCGCCGGTGGAGACTCCGGCCGAGGTAATCAGGGCATCGCATTCCAGGCCGGCACTGAAGAGTTCCTTATGGCTCTGCCATTCGTCGCGGGCGATGCCGAGCAGCACCGGTTCCGCCCCACATTCCAGTACCGCAGCGGCCAGGGAAAAGGCGTTGGAGTTAACGATCTGGCCGGGTTCCAGCGCCATCCCCGGTTCGACCAGTTCGTCGCCGGTGGAGACGATGCCGACCCGGGCCCTTCGGTAGACCGGAACCGTCAGTCGCCCCAGGGAGGCGAGCATGCTGATTTCGGGGGGACGGATCAGGGTCCCGGCGGATAGGACCAGATCGCCGCGGGCGACGTCTTCGCCCCGCAGGCGGATGTGCTGGCCGGGGGTGATGGCGGAGAGCAGCCGCACAACCCCGGAGAGTTCTTCCGTCTCCTCCACCGGGACCACGGCATCGCAGCCGGCCGGAACCGGGGCGCCGGTCATGATCTTGACCGCGCAGCCGGAGGTGACCACCGGCGAGGGGCGACCGCCGGCGGGGATGAAACCGGTGACTTTCAGGCTGGTTCCGGCTTGACAGCCGGCAGCGTGGACCGCATAGCCATCCATTGCCGAGACATCGTAGGGAGGGAGATCGCAGGGGGCCGCCACTTCCTCGGCCAGTATCCGACCGGGTGCAGCCAGCAGCATGACCCGCTCGACTCCCAGGGGTGGGGCATGCTGCAGAATCAGGCGGCGGGCAGTATCAAAGGAGGTCGACATCAGCAGGACTCCAGGTTAAGGGCAGGCTTGAACCAGCGCTAGCGGATTGTTGTTCAGCAACCGCCCACGCTCGAGGGTTAGAACGGTCCCGGCCAGTCGCCGGGGCTGGTCGCCGTCGTGGCTGGCGATGACCAGGGTGGTCCCCTGCGCCGATTGTGCAGCCAGGCACTCTTCAAACACCGGCAAGGTTTCCCGGTCGAGGCCGGCGGTCGGTTCGTCGAGCAGCAGCAGTTTGGGGCGCAGCACCATCGCCCGGGCCAGTGCCACCCGCCGGCTTTCGCCGCCGGAGAGAGCCCGGGCCCGGCGGGATTCGTACCCCTCCAGCCCAACGGATCGCAGCGCCTGGCCGATCCGGCGGTTCTGCAGATCGCCGCTGACCTCGCGCAGGCGCAGGCCGAAGGCCAGGTTCTGGTAGACAGTGGTGTCGAACAGGTAAGGGCTCTGTTCCACCAGGGTGACCTGCTGCCGAAGGCGCTGGCGCTGGGTTTCGCTGGTCACGCACTCGGCGCCAAAGTGGAGGGTTCCCGCACTCGGGGGGAGCAGCAGTGCCAGCAGGTGCAGCAGGGTGCTTTTGCCGGAACCATTGGCACCGTTGAGCAGGTAGATCTCCCCGGGTTGCAGGTCGAGGTGTTCGATCTGCAACCGGAACCTCTCCCGGCAAAATTCGATCTCTCTCAGACTCAGTAGTGGGTCCATGAGTTTACCTTTGCTGCAGCAGATGCAGAAACAGGTTGACGATCAGGGCCACCGCCATCAGCACGATCCCCAGGGCCAGGCCGAAGGCGAACTCCCCTTTGCTGGTCTCCAAAGCGATGGCGGTGGTCATGGTGCGGGTGGTGCCGCGGATGTTGCCGCCGAGCATCATCGCCACCCCGACCTCGGCGATCACCCGGCCGAAACCGGCGACGATGGCTGCCATGACCCCGAATCGTACCTCCAGCAGCAGCTGCCAGGCTCCCCGCAGACGGCTGGCACCCAGGGTCAGGGCGGTATGGAGAATGCGCGGGTCGGCCCCGGTCACGGCCGCTACGGTATAGTTTGCCACAATCGGGGTTGCCAGCACCACCTGCCCGGCGATCATCGCCCAGGGGGTAAAAAGCAGCCCCAGGGGCCCGAGGGGCCCCTGACGGCTGAACAGGCCGAATAAGACCAGGCCGACCACCACCGTCGGCAGGGCCATCAGGGTGTTGAGCAGGGTCATGGAGAGGCGCCGGCCCGGGAAGCGTCCCAGGCCGATGACTGCCCCGGCCGGAATGCCAACCACCGCCGCCAGCAGGATCGCCGCCAGCGAGGTGTAGAGGGAGACCCAGACCGCGCTCAGAACCTCCGGATCCAATTGAATGATCATGCTCAGTGCGGTACCGAGCGATGCGAGCAGATAATCCAAGCAAGCCTCCGGTTACTTGCCGTAGACGAAAAAGGCCGGATCGCCATCGACCTTGTAGTCGGCAATGATCTTTTGTCCCTCGGCACCGGTGATGAAGTCAATGAACTTGATTGCCAAATCGTATTTGACGTGGGGATGCTTCTGCGGGTTGACGGCGATCACCCCGTAGGGATTGAACAGTCCCTTCTCGCCGTCGAAGGCGATCACCAGGTTGGTCTTGGCTTTCTTGAAGGCATTGTAGGTCCCCCGGTCGGAGAGGGCATAGCCCTGCTTCTCGGTGGCCATGATGATCACCTCGCCCATCCCCTGGCCGGCTTCGACGTACCAGGCGGCTTTAGGGACACCCCCGGCCTGTTGCCAGAGTTCCTTCTCCTTGGTGTGGGTCCCCGACTCATCACCCCGGGAGACGAAGGGAGCCTGCTTTGCGGCAATTTTGGCCAGGGCCTCGGCCGCGGTCTTCGAGCCTTTCACAGCCGCCGGATCCGACACCGGGCCGAGAATGACGAAGTCGTTGTACATGACATCTTGGCGGTTAACACCGAAGCCATCGGCGACGAACTTGTCCTCCAGCTTGCGGGCATGCACCAGCACCACGTCGACGTCGCCGGACTCGCCGAGTTTGAGCGCCTTGCCGGTGCCGACGGAAATGACGTCGACCTTGACATCATTCTTCTGCTCAAAGGGGGGAAGGAGGACCTTGAGCAGGCCGGAGTTTTCCGTCGAGGTGGTGGTCGACATGCGCAGGTGCTCGACGGCGAAAGCCGGGGTGGCAAGCAGCAGCAGCAAGAGTACGGTCAGAATTCGTTGCATCATGTGAGAGTCTCCTTGGAAGTTGGCCCGGCGGCGACCGCCGGGCCGGTCATGACATCAATAGTAGAACTGCGCCTGAAGGCGAACGATGGTGTCGTCCCTGTTTGTGGTCAGATCATCGGAAACCAGGGTGACGTCGGACTGCAACTTGAGATCATGTTTGGCGAAGTAGTAGTTGGCGCCGAACTGGGTCTCGTTCTTGTCGAACTTGGCCGAGGCGTTGGTGTCCGTCGATTTGATCGCCGAGTAGCGCACCCCCAGTTCCAGCTTCTGCGGGATGACCTGATAGCCGGCCTGCAGATAGTAGCCGTCGGCATCCCATTCGGCGCCGAGGTCCGGGTCGGCGTTGAGGCTGTAGTACTCGCCGGCAAAGCTCGCCCCCATCCAGCTGGCGTTGAGGTTGGCGGTCCAGAGCTGCCAGGTCAGGTCTTTGCCGTTGGCGGTGGCGAAGGTGGCTGCGGTCAGGCTGTCCAGGTTCAGGGCCACGTCCATGACGTCGTTGTCCCGGTCGAACCCGCTGCCGACATCGGTGGCTTCGATCTTCTGCCAGGCGAAGGAGCTGCCGATGTTGACCAGCGGCTTATCGCTGGCCCAGCCAGCCTCGTCCATTTTGTAGGCGCCGAGGGGGTTGAGATCGATGCGGCCGGCGAGCATGTGGTTGTCGTCGGTGTTGCCGGTGTTGGGGCCGTTGCCGTTGAACAGGCCAAGGCGATAGTCGAACAGCTTGCCGGCGAAGCTGCCGGCGGCCTGAATCCCCTGGTCACGGCCGAGATTGAAGCTGTCGTTGGCCAGGGAGCGCTCGGGAAAGAGCTGCTGGGCCGCCGAGGTCAGCTCCTGGCGGGCCTGGGCCGGCTTGAACTGGCCGACCTGAACCGTGAGGGGATCAGCAAACTTGTAGTTGATGAAGGCATCCTCGGTAACGAAGCCGCTGGAGACATCCCCCTGGAATTTATAGCCGAAGTTGGGGTTGAACAGCGTCCCTTTCAGCACCAGCTTGAAGCGGCGGATGTCGAAATCGCTTTTCGAATCCGTTCCGGTGGCGTCGAAATCGGTGAAGCGATAGATCAGTTGGGCATAGCCGCCGAGGTTGATGCTCGATTTGCCGTCGGCGCTGGTCGCCGTCAGCCCCTTGCCCGGGGTGTAATTGACCAAGCTGAATTTCTTCGCCTCGGCGTAATCCTCGGCGGTGATGACCCCCTTGTCCTTGAGGATCTCCTCCAGGCTGCGGGCCTGGGCAACTCCGGCCGTCAGGCCAATAGCCGCCAGCATCAGACCGCCCAGGGCAAGTCCCTCAAATGTTCTTCCTTTCATCGAAACGTCCTCCTTCATCTGCAGTTGAACAAATTTGCTCCGGCCCATCCGGAGCGCGACAAACACATCGCGTTTGTCAATCGATTGCAATTTTTCGTGGTTCCGGCATCGCCTGGCAGGCGGCGAAGCCAGGGACATAAAAAAGGGTCCCTTTCGCAATGGAAAGAGACCCTGTGCCAACGCAGATTTCTGGCATTGTCGGGGGTTCTCCTTTCCAAAAGGGAGGCGCCGCCGTTTCCAGCGGAACCCGTTGGCCACAGGCCCTGGGGATTGACCCTTTAGGCGTTGCGGCTCGGAGAAAGTTTCAAATTGTGGTGAAGCCCGCTACAGCGGTATCTCTTCGATCTCCATGTCGAGCAGGTTGATGTTGATCTGGCGATTGCGCAGCAACCGCCCCTGGCCAAGCAGCACCTTGCAGACCTCGGCGACCTGGAGGCTGGCAGCCACCGCCGGGGTGAAGGCCGGGTTGCCGAGTTGCTGCTCGATCCCCTTGCCACCGGTCCAGTGCCGATAGATCGTCTGCAAGGACTGTTCCCCCGGGAAGATGGTGGCGACGTGTCCGTACCATCCGGCGATGGCACCGTGCACCAGAGGGATGCCCAGGGAGTTGCAGACCTCGCCCAATTCCAACCGGGCAGTGACGTTGTCGACCGCATCGACCACGCAGTCGGCGCCGCGCAGCAGCGCTGCGCCGTTGCATTTGTCGAAGCGGGCCCGGGTCGGCTGGAAAACCACCGCCGGGTTGACTTCGGCTATCCGCTCCGCCGCGACCTCGACCTTAACCCGACCGAGGTTTGCCGGTGAAGAAAACAGTTGCCGGTTGAGGTTGTTCTCCTCGAACACATCGTCATCAATTGCGTCAATTTGACCCACTCCGAGACGGGCCAACTGTTCCAGAATGTATCCTCCCAACCCGCCGGCACCGATCACCACCACCCGGCTGCGCAGCAGTTGCAACTGCTGCGGGGTCGAAATCATCTGCTGGTTGCGCTGGTAGCGGGCCGGTAGCAGGCCGGTTTCAAGGATCGCCCTTTCCACGTCGGCCAGGCTCAGAACGAAGCGCTTCGCCGCCTCCTGCTGGGTTTGCCAGGAGATCAGTTCGCCGCTGGCTTGAGTCTTGAGGAAGTCCTGCAGCGTTGTCATCTCAGCCCCCACCGACCAGCGGGAAGATCGCCAGGGTCTCGCCGTCGACCAGTACCCGTTCGAGATCGACGTGGCGGTTGCTGACCATCAGGATGCCAAGCTTGTCGCGGGAGAGTTCCAGTTCATCGACGATCTGACCGACTTTGGTCCCCTCTGGGTAGTCGCGGAGTTCGATGTCGAAGCGTCCGGCCCGGAAGGTTGCGAACAGTTTGACGGTGATTTTCATCGCTGGTCTCCGAAATGAACCTTGAGTTTTACCAGTTGCCCGGCCTCAAGAGAGGGTCTGCCGTCTTGCAATTGATCGATCGGGAGCGGTTGTCCATCCAGCAACAGGCCCAAGGGGCGAAACTCTGCAGGTTGAGCGGCGAGAAAGCTTTGAAAGCGCTCGGTGTTGAGCACGATACCCCGGTTCAACACCCGCGGCCCAAGTTCATCAAGGAGCAGGTTGAATAGCTTTAACTTGATCCGGCCCTGTTTGGCAAGGGGGATGTCGTCGCCGTTGTGGTGGGTCATTGCCCCGCGCATGGCGGCATAAAAACCGCCGCTGCGCATGGTCGCGCCGACCAGCCCCGGCATCGCCCCGGAGAGGGCCAATACCGCGCCGTCCTGAACCAGGGCGGTGGTGGTGTTATCGACTGCGCGGCTGTTGAGAAACAGGGTGGTGATGCGGGAGGAGATGTAATCCGCTGTGATTCCGAACTGTTCAGTCAACAGCTGTTTAACGCTGGCGCCGGTTTCGATTTCGACCTCGACCCCTTCCATCAACAACGGAAAGAAGATTTTCAATAGTTCCGGCGACAGTTGCAATTCCAGAGACCGGTCGATCGGCATGCAAGCAAATCCTTCCCTTGTTGTCCTGATCCAACCAGCAGTTCGGGCAGGGGAGAGCCTCCCCTGCCCGAACCTACCAACCAAGAGTTACCAGTTAAAGACCGTATCGAGATCGTCGTCGGTTACCGAGAAGACCTGATTGTGCGGCGCGACGGGATCGGTGTAGAAGTAGCGGGGCAGGCGGTCATGGGCTTTAGTGAAGCCAGCCCGTTTGTTGAAATCGCGCTCGGCCGAGAGCACCTTTTGGCCCAGAGCCACCACGCCATCGGCGGTCAGCTCGGTGCCGTAGAAGGCATTGAGCATGTCGAGCATGGCCTGAAATGTCTCCGGCTGGTCCATGATCGCAAAGGCGATGAACAGACACATGCCGGTGGAGTCGATCGACGCAGTGGCGATCTGCAGGTTGCGGGAGAGTTCAACCTGACCTTCGGGTTTCAGCGGATCGACGTCGCCGCCGACCTTGAGAATGTTGGTGGCGATGGCGTAGCCGGCGGTGTGGTCGGCGCCCATGGTGGTGGTGGCGTAGGTGACGCCGATCCCCTGGATCGGGCGGGGATCGTAAGCCGGCAGGGCCTGACCCTTGACGACCGGAACCTTCTCGACCCCGAACACCTTGCCGGTAATCTCGGCGCCGCTGCCGAGGATACGGCCCAGAGGGGTCCCCTTGGAGACTTCTTCTTCCATCAACCGGATCGCCCCGGCGCTGTCGCCGAAGGGGAGCAGGCCGGCATCCATGGCGATACCGATGGTCACGCCCATTTCGATGGTGTCGACGCCGATATTGTCGTCGATGTAGTCGAGCTTGGCGACAACGTCGAGATCATCGATGCCGCAGTGGCCGCCGTGAGACCAGACGGTCTCATACTCGGGCTGCTTGGTGACGTAGTTGCCATCCTTGTCGTTGAAGATGCCGGAGCACTGGATCACGCAACCGCGGTGGCAACCATGGGTGGCAGAGCCGCCGCGCTTGATTTCCAGCTCGGCCAGGGCCTCGCCGCTGAGTTTGGCCGCTCCTTCGAAGGTCCCGGTTTTGAAGTTGTTGGTCGGGTAACCACCGGCTTCGTTCAGGACGTTGGTCAGGACGTTGGTGCCGTAGGCCGGCAGACCTTCGCCGGTGACCGGATGCTTGCGCAGGCCTTCGACGAACTTGCGGTTGGCGTCGCGGTACTTCTCCGGATCCATCGGCAGGCGGTTCTTGCAGCCGGCATCATCCAGAATGATCGCCTTGATCCGTTTCGACCCCATGACCGCACCGACGCCGCCGCGACCGCAATGGCGGGTGGGGCGCAGTTCCGGGTCGGTACAGGCGATGGAGGCGGAGTAGAGCAGCCGCTCGCCGGCCGAGCCTATCGACATGTAAGCGACCTTGTCGCCGTACTCGGCCCGCAGCTTGGTGATCAGCGGATAGTTGTCCATCATTTTCAGACTGTTGTCGACCACGACCTTGACACCGGCGGTGCTGACATGGATTTTGTAGAGATCGTCCCCTTCCGGCTTACCCTCCAGCACGATGGCGGCGTAGCCGATGCGGGCCAGTACCTGGGCGGCCTGACCACCGGCGTTGGATTCTTTGATGGTGCCGGTCAGCGGGCTTTTGCAGCCGACCGAGAGGCGACCAGTCATGGCGCCGGCGGTGCCACTGAGCATGCCCGGGGCGATGACCAGCTTGTTCTCAGCACCGAGGGCGTGGCACAGGGGGTTGACCTCCTTGTTGACCATCAACGAGGTGGTGGCCCGTCCACCGAGGCCCGCATACTCGCCGACCGGTTCGGTGGTGATTTTCGGTCCACCTTTGGCGCCCATGTCGATTCTGACGATCTTGTCCATCATTCCTGAGTCTCCTTTACCGTGTCGAAGGTGAAGCCTCTCCTTTCCACTAGGGAGGCCGGACCGTTTCCGGTGCGACCCATTGGCCTTTCGCCTTGGGAGGTATCCTTTAGGCAGCCAGGCTCGGAGATGTATAACTCTAGCAAAGTATTAATTGGATCGCAGTTCGTTGCAACTTGAATTGCAATGCCAATGCCATTTTCTAAAACATTGGTTGATTTGTTCTCTTGCCCGTTTTTCCCTGTGTTTCAAGAGGTTTAACGGATTATGCCCGACGGTGATGCTGGTTTCGCAATGTTATGCTGTGGGGAAAAACGAAGCACTTTTATCCCCTCGCGATCGCCTTGGGGCTCTGCCGGATGTAGCGCATTGCAACGCTGTGGCGAATCTCTACAGTCTCGATAAGGGGTGCTGCCGAGGCAAAGGAGCCCCGGACAAAAGCTGTCCGGGGCTTGATTCTTGATCCGGAAAAGGAGCGGAAGGTTTACATTGCCGCCTTGAAAATGCCAATGACGCAGTCGAGGGTCGCGGTGCGAGGATTGGTCAGCATGCAAGCATCTTTCATAGCGTTTTCGGCCATGATGCGCAGGTCGGTCTCTTTTACTCCCAAGTCGGTCAGACCGGCAGGGATCCCGATATCCCGGGAGAGTTTACGGATAGCGGCGATGCCGACTTCGGCCGCGTCGACCACCGACAGCCCGGAAATATCCTCGCCCAAGGCGACGGCGATGTCAGCGAAGCGGGCCGGGTTGGAGATCATGTTGAACTCGCACACCGCCGGCAGCAGGATGGCGTTGCAAACCCCGTGGGGCAGATTGTAGAAGCCGCCGAGCTGATGGGCCATGGCGTGAACGTACCCAAGGCTGGCGTTATTGAAGGCCATGCCGGCCAGGTACTCGGCGTAGGCCATCTTGTCGCGGGCTTCGAGGTTCTTGCCGTTGGCCACCACTGGCCGCAGGTAGTCGCTGACCAATTCGATCGCCTTGATGGCACAGGCGTCGGTGATCGGGGTGGCAATGGTCGAAACATAGGCCTCGACGGCGTGGGTCAGAGCGTCCATGCCGGTGGCGGCGGTCAGGGCCGGGGGCTTGCCGACCATAAGCAGCGGATCGTTGATGGCGGTGTTGGGGGTGCAGCGCCAGTCGACAATGGCCATTTTGACCTTGGTATCGGTATTGGTGATGATACAGAAGCGGGTCATTTCCGAGGCGGTGCCGGCGGTGGTGTTGATCGCCACAAAGGGGGGCATCGGCTTGGTGCTCTTGTTGACCCCTTCGAAATCGCGGATGTTGCCGCCGTTGCCGATCACCAGGCCAACCCCCTTGCCGCAGTCATGGGAGCTGCCGCCGCCGAGGGTAATAATGGCGTCGCACTTGTGTTCCCGATAGGCATCAACTCCGGCCTGGACGTTTTTGTCGGTGGGGTTCGGCTCGGCGCCGTCGAATACCACCACCTTCAGGCCAGCCGCTTCAACCTGCTGCTTGATCTGGTCGGCCATGCCGATGGCGGAAATGCCTTTGTCGGTGACGATCAGCGGCTTTTTGGCGCCCAGGGCCTTGACCTGCTCGCCTGCTTCCTTGGCCGAACCAACACCCATCAGGGACACCGTGGGAATGAAGAATCCGAAAGTCTGGTCTGCTAATGCCATGCTGTTCTCTCCTCTGTGCTGAAATCCATCATGCGGCTTGTCTGGCGGTTGCGCCTGTCGCAACGACAGTTGGGTCGCAGTAAAACGATGGTTTCTGTATACGCAACATGGATGCCAGCTTGAAAAAATCCTGTTAAGCTGCTGAATTCAAATGGAAATGTGCCACAGTTCAAAATCTGATCGATATTCTTGGCCATACCTCCGGGCACCACTTTGAACCAGTCTGTTCCAAAATGGCTCGACCTGATCCATTGTGGACAGGTGAGGGCAGCTGATGCACAATGTCAGCAGCCGCTGGAGTGGCCTCGGCAGTCATGTTTGTTCCAGGGTGGCACAGCTCGGAAAGGTCGTCGAAACGGCCTCGGGTGGGCCAACGAGACTGTAGCGGCGGGTCGCTGACTGGTCACCCGGCAGAGTCCTGGACCGGAAACGAATAGCGTTTGCACGGAAGTTGCTCTACCTTCAGACCTGAACCAGAAAAGGGCCTGCGCTCGAAAGGAGAGTCGTGAACATCAGTAAATTCGTCACCCCGGAAATCATTTTCGGTTGCGGTTGTTTCAGCCAGGTGGGGGAGAGTGCCTTGCGGTTGGGCATCTCCAAGGTCTTCGTGGTCAGCGATGAAGGGGTGATCAAGGCTGGTTGGGTGGAAAAATGCCTCGATTACCTCCACGCGGTCGGGCTGCAGACCGAAGTCTATTCGGCCCTGACCACCAATCCCAAGGACAGCGAGGTGCTGGCCGGAGCCGAGCGTTACCGGGCCGCGGGCTGCGACGGCATCGTTGCCGTGGGGGGAGGCAGCCCCACCGATGTGGCCAAGACCGTGGCGATTCTGGTCACCAACGGCGGCGCGCCAGTCGACTATGAGGGGATCAACCGAATCACCAGGCCGCTGCCGCCGATGGTCATCGTTCCGAGCACCGCCGGGGCCGGTTCCGAGGTCAGCCAGTTCGCCATCATCGTCGATACTCGCCGCCACCTGAAGATGTCGATCATCTCCAAATCCCTGGTTCCCGACATCGCCCTGGTCGACCCCGAACTGCTGCGCACCAAGGATTCCCAGTTGGCTGCGGCCACCGGGGTCGATGCCCTGACCCATGGCATCGAATCCTTCGTCTCCCTGGCCGCCACCCCGCTGACGGACGTTCATGCCCTCAAGGCGGTGCAGCTGATCGCCCAGAACCTGCGCCGGGCGGTAAGGGACCGGGAGGACATGGAGGCCAACACCCACATGGCCATGGCCAGCCTCTCGGCCGGGATCGCCTTTTCCAATGCCATCCTTGGCGCCACCCACGCCATGACCCACCAGGTCGATGGTCTGCTCGACCAGCACCACGGCGAAACCAACGCCTCTATCCTCCCCCATGTGATGGCCTTCAATCTGTCGGCCTGCCCGGAAAAATACCGCCAGTTGGCTTCCGCCCTGGGCAAGGATGTGCGCGGCTGCGATCCGCTGCGGGGGGGCGCTTTGGCGATTGAGGCGGTGCGGGAGCTGATGCAGGAGATCGGCCTGGCCAAGGGGTTGGGTGAACTGGGATTAGCGGAATCGGTCATCCCATCACTGAGTCGCAATGCCCTGCTCGACGCCTGCCTGGTGACCAATCCGCGCGAGGCCAGCTGTGCCGACCTCGAAGCCATTTTCCGCCTAGCCTTGTAATTTCGTCCGATTCGGACCCTGCAGAAGAAGGCCCCCCCATGGATGACAACAAGGAACGGCTGCTCGAGCAACTGACGGGGGTCAACTCCTCCAAACTCAACTACTATCTCGAGCTCAAACAGCGCAACGCCGAGATCCTGCAGCAGAACAGCCGACTGGAGATCCTGCACCAGCTCGCCCACGACATGAACATCGACCTCTCCCTCGAGGATCTACTCGGCCGGGCCTTCGCTAAGCTGCCCCAGGCCTTGCCCTGCGATTTTCTCGGTTTGGCCAGTCTGAAGCAGGGTCAGCTGGTGTTGCAGGAGATGGCCCCCAAGGGTTTCGTGGTCGCCGGCCCCCTGCCGGAGCACGCCCCCTCCTGGCAGGTGATCCGCACCGGCAAGGCTGGCATCTTCGATCCCCAGCTCAGTTACCAATCCCATCTGCAGCACAACGCTCACTACCCCTTTCCGCTGCAGTCCCTGGCCATTGCGCCGATGATCGAGCACGCCGCAGTTACCGGAGTCTTGCTGGTCGGCAGCATTCTGGCTGGCGCCTACCGCGACAGCGAGCTGAGTTTCGTTCAGCACCTGGCCGACCAGTTGGCGATCAGTATCCAGAATGCCCGCCTCTACAAACAGGTTTTCCGGGCCCAAAAGGAGTGGGAGGAGACCTTTAAAGCGGTCACCGACCCGATCGTGCTGATCGATACCGACTTCAACCTGCTGCAGCACAACGACCGGCTGCCGGCGGCGATGCTGGAGGTCTGGCTGCGCACCGAAGGGGAGAAATGCCACCAGCGGCTTCATGGCCGGGAGCAGCCCTGCCCCGAGTGCCCGATGGCCGAGATCAAGCGCCTGCATCAGCCCTGTCACCAGCGCACCCAGACCGCCGACGGCAGCCTGTTCGATCTCTCCTACTACCCGGTATTCAACGAAGAGGACCAGGTGGTCGCGATCACGGTGATCATGAAAGATGTCACCGAAAAGACCAAGATGGAGGCTCAACTGCTGCATTCGGCCCGGCTGGCGGCGATCGGCGAAATGGCCGCCGGAGTCGCCCACGAGATCAACAGCCCGATGACGGTGATCATCGGCACCGCGCAGATGCTGGCCCGCGACCATGCCGAACCTGATCCCGAGGCCGACGGCCTGGCCGACATCATCCAGTGCGGCCTGCGCTGCAAACGGATCATCCAGAACCTGCTCACCTTCTCCCGCCAGGATCAGGTCCCCATGTCGGAAACCGACCTCAATGGCGAAGTGCGCCGGGTGCTGAGCTTGATCCAGTACCAGATCAACCGCAGCCAGATCCGCATTATCGACACTCTCGATCCCGAACTGCCGCCAGTGAATGCCAATGGTCAACAGATTCAGCAGGTCATTACCAACTTTCTGGTCAACGCCCGCGATGCCCTGAGTACTCTGGAAGATCGGGAAAAAACCATCGTCGTTTCCTCGTGCTTAAGCGAAAGCGCCGGACAGCGCTGGGCCCGGGTCAGTGTCGAGGACAACGGTATCGGCATTCCGGCCGAGAACCTGCAGAAGATCTTCACCCCGTTTTTCACCAGCAAGGAGGCGAGCAAAGGGACCGGGCTGGGGCTCTCGGTCAGTCTCGGCATCGCCCAGACCCACCAGGGGACCATCGAAGTGGAGAGCGTACCCGGCCGGGGGAGCACCTTCACCCTGGTGTTGCCGGCCGATTGATTGAGGGCGTGCCGGTAGCCCATGCACCGTTTTCCGATGATTTTCCTAGCGAGGCCAGCGTGACCGAAACTCTCCGAGTACTGATCGTCGACGACGAACTCGACGTCTGTAATTTCTTCCGCCGCTTGCTCAGCCGGCGCGGTTACGCCGTCACTACGGCCAGCAGCGAGCGGGAGACCCTGCTTGCCCTCAGCACCACCGAGGGCTTCGATGTCGCCCTGGTCGATCTCAAGCTTCCCGATACCGACGGCCTGACCCTGCTGCGGCAGATCAAATCCCATCAGCCCCGCTGCGAAGTCATCATCATGACCGGCTTCAGCACCATCAAAACGGCGGTGGCCTCGATCCAGCTCGGTGCCTACGAGTACGTGGAAAAACCCTTCGACGACATCGCCGAGGTTGAGCAGCTGGTGGAGCGGGCGGCGCGGCAAAGCCGGCAGAGCCCTGCCGGCGAGGGGGACGAGGAGTGGGCCGAGGTGGCCCGGGCCACCGGTTTTCAGGTCGGCCGCGCCCCGGCCATGCGCCGGTTGGTCTCCCTGGCCTACAAGATCGCCAACAAGAACATCAATGTGCTGATCCAGGGAAAGACCGGCTCGGGCAAAGAGGTCCTGGCTCATTTCATCCACGCCGCCTCCAATCGCGCCGGCCAGCCCTTTTTCCCGGTCAACTGCGGCGCTCTCCCCGAAAACATGCTCGAGAGCGAACTCTTCGGCCACGAGCGCGGCGCCTTCACCGGCGCCGCCGGTCTGCGGCGGGGGATCTTCGAGCTGGCCCACCGTGGCACCCTGTTTTTGGACGAAATCGGTGACGCCAGCCCGGCGATTCAGGTCAAACTGCTGCGGGTGCTGGAAGCCGGGGAGTTCATGCGGGTGGGGGGAGAAAAACCGATCCTGACCAACGTGCGGCTGATCGCCGCCAGCAACGTCAACCTCGAAGCCGCCGTGCAGGAGAAGACTTTCCGGGAAGATCTCTACTATCGCCTCAACGTGGTGCGTCTGGAGCTACCCGACCTGGCAGAGCGGCGGGAAGATATCCCTCAGTTGGCCGAATTCCTGATGGCCCAGAACAGCCCCGGGCTTAGCTTGGCGCCCGCGGTCATCAGTTTGTTGCAGGAGCACTCCTGGCCCGGCAACATCCGCGAACTGGCCAACGTGCTGCGGCGGGCGGCGGCGCTCTGTCCCGGCAAAACCATCCTGCCTGAACACCTGGGGCGGTTTTTGTCGCGGTTCGCACCCTCTGAGGATATAAAAAATCCCCCCCGGCCAATGGCCGAGCGGGATGGGTTTTTTGATTTCAGCGAGCTGAGTCGTCGGGTGGAGAGTCTCAACAGCCTAAGCCCCGCCGAACTGACCCGTCTGTTGCAATCGGTGCAGGGGGTCGAGCGCAGCATCCGGAAAATGCTGGTGGGGCAAGGGACGGTCGTTTCAGGACAGGCTCTGCGGGAGACGGAACGGGAGGCCATCCAGGCCGCCCTGGAGCGCCATTACTGGAATATCGCCGAAACCGCCCGCAGCCTTGGCATTGGCCGCAATACGCTGCATCGCAAGATCAAAAAGTATGGCTTGCGCAGCAGCTGAGAGAATGGGGCGACCGTCGGCCTGATTGATTAAACGGAACGCCGTGACTTGATCCCACAAAGTGTCGGCCGCAGGTTCTAAATCAAGGGCCCCGCTCAGCGAGCCAGATCGTATGCAGATCGCCTTTATTGTCGTGCTCCCACACCCGGCTCTGCTTCACCTCGAAACCTACCTTGTGCAACCGCTCGGTGAAGTCGCGCGAAGGGCCGGCCGACCAGATGGCCAGCAAGCCCATTGGCCGCAGGGCTGAGTAGGCCCCGGTCAGGCCATCAAGCGTGTAAAGCCAATCGTTTTTCTTGCGGGTAAATCCCTCGGGGCCATTGTCGACATCGAGCAGGATTGCATCGTAAGCCCGTCTTTCGGCCTTGAGAATCTTGGCCACATCCCCCTCGCGAACCGTGGTCCTGGCATCCTGAAGCGGATGCCCGGCATGCGCTCCAAGATCCCCCCGGTTCCACTTCACCACCGCTGGCACCAGTTCTGCGACCACCACCTCGGCATTGGCACCGAGGTGGCGCAGGGCTGCGGCCAGGGTAAACCCCATGCCCAGCCCCCCAATCAGCACCCGGGGGTGGGGCCGATCCGCGACGATTTTACAGGCAACTTCCGCCAGTGCGTCCTCAGACCCATGAGCCATCGTGCTCATCAACACACCGACGCCCACCACGCTGATGGAGAATTCATTGCCGAGCTGATGGAGTTGCATTTCGCCGCTGTTACCGGGGATCTCGCCGGTGTCGAGTAATTCCCATTGACTCATTGGATTGGTCCCTCACAGTTAAACACTGGCCAAAGGTGTGATAAAAGAAGTTGCCAAAGGGCAAATCAAAAGCAAGGGCCAAGACGCATGAATATACATCGGAAAGATAAGCGGATGGGGGCCAATTCATGCCGGTAGGAAAGAAATATTGTGGTTAAGAACGGCCAATTGAGTTGATTGAGATGGCAACCCTGCCCAGAGAAAAGCCCGCCGAAGGTTCCAGGCGGGCTTTTTTTGTTCGAGATGTTTTTTCTGGCCGGAGAATATCAATGATCAACGCCAATCATGACGTTGGAGGCCTTGATGATTGCGTAGGCGGTTTTGCCTTCTTTCAGGCCAAGAGACGCCACCGCCTCCATGGTCACGATGGAAGTGACCTGAATGCCGCCCGGCAGTTCGATCACGACTTCCGCATTCACCGAGCCGGGGATGATTTTTTTAACGGTTCCCTTGAGGGTATTGCGGGCACTGAGTTTCATGGCTGGCTCCTTTTTTGTTGGCTTGGGGTGTTGATCCCCTGGCCAGATTTTAGCAGGGATTGCCGGGGGTACAACCGACGGAAGATGAACCGGCTCCGGAAGTTCACCCTTAAACGAGTGTGCCCGTCCCCGTTGCGAAGGGGACGGGCGCAGTTATCCGGTGTGGTGGCTGGCTACAGGCCGAGCTTGCGCAGCAAACTGGACAGTTCGCTGAGCATTTGCAGCTTGTCCGGATCTTCCAGCAGATCGGTGATCTTGCGGAAGTGAGCCGGCTCGCGAACCCCGGGCAGCACTTTGCGGACATCGATGCGGGCGTCGATCAGCTCGTCGATAACGTGGCGGAAGTGTGCCGGCTCGCGGACCCCAGGGAGCAGTTTGCGGGCATCGATACGGGTGGCGATCAGGTCATCGACAATGTGGCGGAAATGGGCCGGCTCGCGCACGCCGGGGATGAATTTGCGGCTTTGATAGCGGCCGAAGGCGACCCGGTCGGCCAGCTTCAATTCGCTGTAGACTTCGTCGATGACCGAAATCAGCAGTTCTTCCTCCAGCTCCAGGGCGATATTGGCGTCGAACCAGTGGGCCGGCTCCTGCACCTCGGGGCGGACCTTGGTCCCCAATTGCTCGAAAATATCCGGTCGCACGCGGAAGTGGGCCGGCTCGATCCAGTCGTGCTTGAGCTTGAGCTTGAGGGCGTCGACCCAGAGCAGGGCCAGGTTGTAGTTCCCGGCGAGGGAAAGCCCCTTGCCAATGGACTGGCCGCTGAGCCGTTTGAAGATGGGGGCGAACTCCCGCTCGAATACAGTGCCCTCAAGGTTGCGTGCCGCCAGCTCGACTTTGCCGATTTTTCCCCCGTCGCCAATCTGAATGGTGACCGGCAAGGTGGTGGTGACCACGAATCCGATCTGGCTGGAGACCTTGTCGAAGACCTTGTCGATTTCGAGCTGCGCCCCCTCGCGCAGGAATTTATAGATATTCACCAGATCTTCATGCTGTTTCACCACGCTGGGGTGGGCCGGCTCGACCCAATCGCGAAACTTGGCCATGGTCTTCCTCCTTGAAGAGTGTTGAAATTTGCCGCATGACACCATGCAGCACGGTCAGGCGAATAAAGCGGGCGCCCTCAGCGCCCGCTCTCCAGGCGACGTTTGAACACCTCGTAGGGAATCGGCTGGTTCAGCATGCCGAAGGGATTGTGGGGATCGAGGACACTCCAGCCCTGATTGGCGGCCGCCGCTGCGGGGAACTCCTCGCCGAACACCGGCAGGCCTGGCTCCAGAAGCTCATCAGGGAGAGGACTGCCGGCGTAGGCCGCCTGCAGCCGGTCGATGATCCGCTCGCCCTGGGCCCGCAGCATCCGGCTGCGCTCGTCGACCCGGCGGCGCAGGGTCTTCATGATCTCCCTGATCGCTTCGCGGTCGCTGGGGTCGGTGGACAGCACCAGGTCGTAGATGCGGCAGAGGTGGCGATGGGTGTCGACGTTGGTCTCTTTGATGAAGGCGCGCACCTCGGAGCGCAGTTCCCGGGTCAGACGATCGGGGAAAAAGCGGCGCAGCAGCAGGTAGGAGAAATCGACCTCCATGTTGAAGTAGTGCAGACCATAGTCGCTGAAATTGCGGTCGAAAAAGGCATAGTTGGCGATTTTGTGGAAGGTTTCGACCTGGAGGTCTTTGATGCGGTAGTCGAAGCCGAAATAATCGCCGCTCAAGATGTTGTCGGCCCGCAGCTTCTTCTCCAGGCCGGTATAGGCGTAGGCTTCGGCGCGGCAGAAGTTGAAGGGGTTGTCGACGTGCCGTTCCATGAAGTCGAGGTTGATGGCGATATCCTGCATGTTGGTGTCGGGCTCGAACATCAGCAGGTTGTAGGCAATGTGCAGGTCGTAGTCGTTGAGGATTTTCAGGGCGTTTTCGATCTGGGCCACGGTGTTCTTGCGGTTGAGGTTGTCAAGGCCGCGCTGCGAGGCGTTCTCCACCCCAAGAAAGACCCGGAAGATTCCGAGATCGTCGAGGACTTCCAGCGCCGCCCGGTTGATGCTGTCGGGGCGGGCCTTGACGGCGATGGCGATCTTATCGACCCCGGCCTTTTTCAGACCCTTGCGCAGGGCCTTGAACCGGGCCAAGGCTTGTTTCGGGTCGGGGAGGAAGAAGTTGTCGTCCTGAAAGTTGAAGATGCGGATGTCATGCTGGTGATAGAGCTCGGCCATCTCGGCGACGATGTTGTCGATGCTGCGGATGCGGAACTTCCTGCCGCCGCCGCTGCGATACCAGGCGTCGATGCTGCAGAAGGCGCACTCGCGCCAGCAGCCGCGACTGGAGAGGATGCTGGCGATGCGCTGGCCGAAATACTCGTGGAACTCGGTGCGGCGCGGAAATGGGAGAGCATCGAGATTTTCGGGATTGCCCGTGCCCGGATTGGTGCGCAGACCGCCTTCGGCGGTCCGATAACAAAAGCCCGCCACCCCCGAGAGATCATCCAGGTGGCTGGCGAGGTTGCAGATCAACTCCTCACCCTCGCCCAGGGCGATCGAATCGAACTCGGGAAAATCTGTCAGCAGTTGCTCGCAGTTCAGGGCGGCAAAATGGCCACCGGCCGTGAGGTGGCCGGCATATCCGGCCTCCCGCAGTTTTCCGGCCAGGCGGCAGAACTCCCTGGCGCGGCCGGTAAAAACCATGGAGAGCCCGGCGATCTCCGGCGCGGCGGCCATGACGCTGCGCACCACCTGGGGAATATCGGCCTCTTCGTTAAAGGGGATTATCAGCGCTTCGTGCCCTTGCTGTTCAAGGGCCGAGGCCATGTAGCGCAGCCCCAGATTTTCTTCCAGTTCCGCTCCGATCAGTGCAATTCTCATCCATGACTCCTTGCAGTTTCGGGTTTAGTTGTCTCTATTGGGCGACACAAGTTACTGGTTCTGCGTCGCTAATTTCCACAAGTGAAAAACTTAATTTGTTTCTGTTTAGCACAATTGCCCGGGTTTGCAAGAGGGGGGAAGGTTTTGCGCTGGGTGGTCGATTCGCCTTCCCCAAAAACAAAAGGCCTGCTTGCGCAGGCCTTCACTGTTCATGGCTTTCCGATTATTCCCCTCAATCCGCCTGCAAATTCAACCGATAGCTGGTGAAATTCTTCAACCGCAGGCAGCCCGCAAACACTCCACTGCCATAAGCCAGCTGCTCGCAGAGATAGAACAACCAGAACAGCGGCAGCGAAAGGCGGGGTTTGCGCACCTGGTGATCGACCTTGGCTACGCCGAGCCAGGTGACCAGGACCAGCAGGCCGAGTGGCGGGAAGAGCAGGGAGGCGAGCAGCAGAGGGGTCAGGTAGTAGCGCAGCAGATGGTAGCCGAGATAATAGCCGAGGCTGCCGGTGGCGCGAACCCGGGCCAGCAGGATTTTGCCGAAGGGGAGAAACAGTCCCTGTTTGCGGGTGCGACGGCTGGTCAGGGCGGTATCGGCCAGCAGCAGTGCCAGCGCCGGCAAGAAGGGCAGCGGCGAGCGCATCACCAGCGCCAAGGCCAGCAGGGCCAGGATCGCCGTCAACATCGGCGGCAACAGCATTTTCTTGCCGCGCACCGGGTGAAGCTGCTGCAGCAGTCCTTCGGAGGTGCCGTAATCGAACCGCCGCTTCATGAAGGGCCAGAGCCGGCTGCGATGGGCATGGCAGACCGAACCCTTGGGGAGATAGACGATGCTGCGGCCGGCATCGCGCAGCCGCCAGGTCAGGTCGACATCTTCGCCGACCTGCAGTTCGGCGCGGAAGCCGCCGGCCGAAGCGAAGGCCTCCCGGCGCAGCAGAAGGTTGCAGGAGGGGAGATAAAAGGTGTCGCCACCGGCGCCGCCGCTCATGGCGCGGCGACCGAGGTTGAGGCTCGACATCACCGCTTCGTAGCGGTCGAGAGGGGCGGCGGAGTGCATGCCGTCGACCCAGCCGCCGACAGCGGCCACCTTCGGGTCGGCGAAGACTGGCAGCAGTTCCCGCAGCCATTGGGGGGAGGCGGTGCAGTCCGAATCGATGAAGGCTAGAATCTTCCCCCGGGCCACATCAGCACCGCGGTTACGGGCCGCGGCCGGCCCACCGCCGATGGAACCCGATTTCAGCAGCCGGGCTCCGAGCTCGACGGCGACCTCGGGGGTGGCGTCGCTGCTGCCGTCGTCAACGACGATGATCTCCCGCAGCGCGTGCGGGTAGTCAAGGGCGGCCAGGGAGTTCAAACAGTTGCGCAGATCCTCGGCCCGATCCTTGACCGGGATGACGATGCTGACCAGCGGCAGTTCGGCCTCCGGCAGCGGTGGCCATTGGCGCTCGACGAAGCCCCGTTTGGCCAGAGTCTCCAGGGCCTTGATTTCTGCCGCCGAGGTCGGGGTGACACTTTCCTGCTGCAGTCGCCGGGCGAGCAGCAGCAGCGGGCGGTTCAGCCGCACCAGACGCAGCGGGCGGGTGGCGTAGAGAAAACCGCCCTCCTTCCCCTCTTCGATGCTGATGCCAGCTGAGAGCCGATAGTTCATTGCGAACTCCCGCCGAGCAGCCCTTCGGCGGCGAAGATCTGCATCAGTTTCTCCACCGTCTGTTCGGCCGGCAGCGTGTGCATTTTCCCTTCCCGCGGCTTGAGGCCACCGGAAAGCAAGGCCAGGATCCGTTCGAAGGCCGGCAGCTTGGCGTCGGGGGTCACCACCCGCTGCGGGTTGGGGCGGGGAAAGGCGCAGGGGCCCTTGCCGAGCAGGGCGGCGCCGGCCCCGAGCTTGGTCACCGGCAGGCCGAGTTCGGCCAGGCCCCAGTGCTCAATGGGGGCGGTCGTCGCCTGCATCAGTGCCTGGTGATCGGGATAACGGGGCTCGCAGCTGTCGGCCTCGAACAGCACCGCGCAGGGGAGGGCGGCGAGAACCCGCTGGCGCCCACCCCGATCGACTTTGCGCAGGGCCTCGATGCCATTGGCGCTGCGCTTGAGTTCCACCGTCCCCCGCAGGCAGGGGATCCCCCGCTTCGCCGCGGCCAGGGCCAGGGTCGGCTCGTCGCCGCGGTCGAGCAGGCGGCTGCCGGTAAAGATCAGCTCGGGAGCGAGAATTTCGATCACCCGCTCGGTCACCCGGGCGGCGGCGACCACATCCCCGCCTTGCAGATGGCCGTTCCAAACTCGTATCGCGGCGCTGGCGCCCATCGATAAGGCCAGCCGCAGATGGTCGTCCAGCCGCTGCGGGCCGATGGCGACCGCGGTCACTTGGCCGCCGCTGGTTTTGGCCAGCCGCAAGCCCTGCTCCAGGGCGGCGAGATCGGCCGGGTTGGCCAGGCGCCGCAGGCCCCGCTCGCTCACCCCGAAGCCATCGGCGGTCAGCCGCACCGGGGGGCGCGGGTCGCAGGTTTCCCGCAAAAAAACCACGATAGTCGGATGATTTTGAGCCATAAATTACCCCTCGGCAGCTTTCTTGGTCTCATTATTCCCATATCTCCCATAATTCCCATGGGACCTATGGGAGATATGGGAATTATGGGAGTTATGAAAACTTTGGGACCTTTGAGTTTTGTTTGTTACTGGTCAGGTCATCCGATACGCCACCCCGAAGCCCCCCTTGGGGTAGCGCCAGCGGGTGAAGGCATCTTTCTGGCAGACCACGTAGCAGGTGCCGCACTCCAGGCAGCCGTCGTGGACGAAGGTCATCTTCTTGTTCTCTTCATCCCAGGTGTAGCAGGCCGCCGGACAACAATTGGTGCAGGCCCGCTGGTCACAGCTCTGGCAGACCGTCTCATCGAGAATGATGTGAGGGTCGCGATCGACATTGAAACTGGTGTAGTCGAAAATCTCATCGAGATTGATTTTCATAGGGCTCTCCATCCGCCATAGACATCGGCCAGCAGGTTTTTCAAGCCGACCGTTTCCTTGACCTTTCGCAACAGCAATTTGGTCATCGTATCTTTCGGCTGGCCGTCGATGCGGTAAATTTCATCCATCATGCCGCAGATCAAATCAGGGTACTGGCTATAGATCCGATCGTTGTGCAGCATGTGCGGAGTCCGGCGGTACATCTTCAGATCTTTCAGAACGTAACTTTCCTCCAGCAGAGTCCGGTAGGCTGCCAGGCTGGTTTTACTGAAGTCCTTCTGGCGGTGGGCCTCAATGGTCGCCTGGCCGGCCAAGACTCCGGACTGGGTTGCCAGGTTGATCCCCTCCAAATTCAGTCCGGTGATGATACAGAGGGCAGCGGCATCGCCTGCGACCATGATGCCGTCGCCAACCAGTTCGGGGATCATGTCGTAGCCACCTTTGGGCACCAGGTGGGCTGAGTATTCCAGCAATCGGCCACCCCGCAGCAGTTTGGCGATCTGGGGTTGATCCATGAAATTATTCAGCAGGTCGTAAGGGGTGGTGTTTTTCCCCATCAAGCTGCCCAGTTCCAAGACCATGCCGAGAGACAAGGAGTCGTAATTGGTATAGAGAAAGGTCCCGCCACGGACCCCGGAGCTATGACCGACAATCTCGGTTGAAGCACCTTGTTCGCGCACCAGTCCAAAACGGTCGTCGATCACCTCCTTGGGCATATCGATCAACGCTTTGACACAGACCCCCTGGTTTTCCGGCTTGAACCTGGCCTGGCGAAGCCCGGCTTTTTTGGCGGTGAAGGAAAGAACCCCGTCGGCAGCAATGACCACTGGCGCTCGGAGCTGCGCCCCATCGCGCAACAGGGTGACCCCGACCACCTTGCCCCCTTCAATGATAACGTCGTCGACGGTTGAGCAGGTCAACAGGGTGGTTCCGGCTTTGACCGCTTCCTGCGCCAGCCAGTTGTCGAATTTCGGCCGGAAAATCGTATAACCGTTGTAGGGAGGACGATCCGCCTCTTCATTGTCGAAACTGACACTGAAGCTCGATCCGGCGGTGATAAAAGACAGGTTTTTTTTGACGATATGACGTTCCCAGGGGGCCTGATCCCAGAATTCGGGGAATACATCTTCCAGCGCGGTCAGCCGATGTAGCACCCCGCCGAACATGTTCTTTTCGCCGGGGAAGGCGCCGCGCTCCAAAAGGGCGACGTCGAGGCCGGCCCGGGCCATGGTCAGGGCCGCCGAGGAACCGGCGGGGCCGGCGCCGACGACGATGGCATCGAATGTGGTTTTCATGCGCCACCTCCTGTGGCTGACTTGACCCGCTCGATCAGCAGCGGCAGCACGTCCCGCAGATCGGCGACGAAGCCTTCGTCGGAGTTGGGGAAGATCGGCACCTTGGGGTCGAGATTCACTGAAATGAGCTTCTTTGAATCCTTGATCCCGCCCAAGTGGTGCATCGATCCGGAAATCCCCAGGGCCAAGTAGAAGCGGGGGGCCACGGTCTTGCCGGTCTGGCCGACCATGCGCTCGAACCCGGCCCGCCCCAGATCGTAGACTGGGCGGGTGACGCCGAGGGAGGTGTTGAGCAGTCGGGCCAGTTCCTCGACCTGGGCGAAGCTCTCGGCGTTGCAGCCCAGACCCGCGCTGATGATCGCCTCGGCCTCGGAGACATCGACGGTCTGTGGGTCGGGGGGAATGCGCTCGAGAATCCGCGTCGGTCCGGTGGTGAGCGGCTGCGGGCTCTGCCAGCGGAGCAGCTCAGGGGTGTTCTGCTGCATACTCGGCAGCACCACGGCGCTGAGGATACGTGGATGAACGGTGAGTACCAGGGGCGTGGCGCCGGTCCAGAGCTTGGTCTCGACCACCTGGACGCCAAGGGTCGCCCGGCTCAACTGCAGCGCATCGCCGTCGCGCTGGTAGCCGAGAGCTTCGGTGAACAGCGCCGCTTGCAGTTCGGCAGCCAGCAGCGGCGCCAGAGCGGCGCCGAGATCGTTGTGGGGCAGCAGCAGCAAGCGGGCGCCGCGATCCTGGGCGGCCTGGGCGAGGAGCTTGCCCTGGGCTTCCAGGAACTCGGCCACTTCCGGCGCCTCGATCAGGGTCAGGGCCGGGGTGCCGTAGGGGGCGAAATCGCCCAGAGGGGCGGGCTCGGCCGGGGCAAAGGCGATGGCCGACCAGCTGCCGCCGAGGGTTTTGGCCAGGCGCGAGGCCTCCGAGAGACTCCCCTTGCCGGCATCGTCGAGCTCACCGGCGGCCAGGTCTACGAAGACCAGGACCTCGGGGGGCGCTGTGGTGATGGATAAGCTGCGGCTGGCCATCAGATCTCCCTCCCCACCTGGTGGCCTTCCCAAATCGCCATGTCGACCTTACGGGGGGCCACGCAGTCGCCGATCCGGTGCAGTTCCTTGACCTTCCCCTTGAGAGCGAAATAGAGATCGTCGTCCACCGCCTGGCCCATGGCCAGCACCAGGGTGTCGTAAGGACCCCATTCCCCCCACTGGTTGGAGTAGACGTTGAAACCCTTGATGGTCTTGGCGCCGATCTCGCCGGAGACTTCCATCACCGCGATGTCGGGGGTGAAGCTGACCCCCTTGCCGAGCAGGCGCTGGCGGGTCAGGTAGAGATCCTGGGTGGGACCGAGCTCGGCGCCGATGAACAGGCTCGAGCAGATGATATGGACATCCTTCCCCTGATCGGCCAGAAACTCGGCGGTGGCGGTGGCGCGGTGGTGGCCGTCGTAGTCGATGAGGCAGACCTTCTGCCCGACTTCCACCTGCTGGTCGAGCACCTGCCAGACGTTGCAGACCCCGGGGCCGTCGGCGCCGCCGACGGGGTGAGCCTTGGGCTTGCTGCCGGTGGCGACGATCACCGCATCGGGATTGGCTTTGAGCACCATCTCGGCGGTGGCTTCGACATTATGCTCGACCTTGACCCCGGCCTTGTCGACCTGTTCCTTCTCGTTGCGGATGATGACGCCGAATTCGTCGCGCCCGGCCCCCTTCATGGCGGTGAGGACCTGGCCGCCGAGGGTGTCGTTGCGGTCGAGTAGGGTCACCTCATGGCCGCGCCGGCCGGCCATCTTGGCCGCCCACATGCCACCGGGGCCGCCGCCGACCACCATCACCTTTTTCTTGATCGGGGCCGGTCTCAGGGTTCCTTCGCCCCATTTCTTTTCCAGACCGACGGCCGGATTCTGCACGCAGCCAAGGGAACGGTTGACCCCCATGCGGCCGATGCACCCCTGGTTGCAGGCGATGCAGGAGCGGATATCCTCCAGGCGCCCCTCCTCGGCCTTTTTCGGCAGGAAGGGGTCGCAGATCAGCGCCCGGCACATGCCGATCATGTCGGCCTGGCCGGCGGCGACCACCTTCTCGGCCATCACCGGGTCATTGATGCGCCCGGTGCAGAAGACCGGAATATTGAGCTTCTCGCGCATGCCGGCGGCCAGGGGGATGGTGTAGCCGAGCGGGGTGTGCATCGAGCCTTCGACCAGGTAGAGATTGTAGAAGGTGGCGATGGAGAGGTCCATGAAATCGATCAGGCCGGTCTGCTCGAAAATCGCCCCGATCTCCTGCACCTGGGCCAGGTCGAGACCACCGGGGATCATCTCGTCAGCACACATGCGGATGCCGAGGGTGAAGTCGTTGCCGACCGCCTGGCGCACCGCTTTGATGAACATCAGCGGGGCGCGCATGCGGTTCTCCAGGCTGCCGCCGAACTCATCTTGACGGTGGTTGGTCAGTGGCGAGAGAAATTGCCGGGCCAGGCTGGAGTGGCCGAACTGCAACTCAACGCCGTCGAAGCCCCCCTGGCGCACATGCTCGGCGCTGATGGCGAAGTAGCGGCAGACCTCCTCGATATCCTCCGGTTCCATCTCCTTGGGAACTTCGCGGAACAGGATATCGGGGACCGGCGAGGGGGCCCAGACCGGCAGGCGGGAGATGCTGCCGTCGCACTGCTGGCCGTTGTGATTGAGTTGGCAGAACATCTTGGTGTCGTACTGATGAACGTAGTCGGTGATCTTGCGAAAACCCGGGATGACCTCGGGATGGAAGGCCTCCACCAACTTTTCGTAGGCGGTGTCAGTGGGATGCACACTCATCTCTTCCGTGGTGATCAGGCCCACTCCTCCCTTGGCCCGCTCCCCCCAGTAGTACATGTGGCGCTCGCTGGGGAGGCAATTTTCCGCAAAGTTGGTCAGATGCGGTTGAAAGGAGATGCGGTTTTTGACGACCACCTTGCCGAGTTTCTGCGGCGAGAAAAGATTTGGGAACATCATGGGCGGGGCTCCTTAACGGATATTTTGTCTTAGGCTGCGGCGGCTTTATCTTTGGCCTCGGCAATCGAGGTCACGCAGCGCTCCAGGCACTCGGGGTCGCCACCGTTGATGTCGTTTTTAAGATGCCAGGCCACCGCCGGGCAGCCGCCGTGGCACTGGTCGAAGCGATGGCACTCTTCGCAGGAATGAATGCGCAGGTTGCGGAAGGACTCATAGATTTCCGAGTCGTCCCAGATCTGCTGGAAGCTCGACTCCCGCAGCGAGCCGGCCTTGAAGCGCTCGGTCTGCAGAAAGGCGCAGGGGTACATGTTGCCGGTCGGGCCGACGCAGCAGGTCAGCTTGGCCGCCCCGCACAGGTTCAGACCGAGGCCCTGGCGCTCCTGGCTGGTGAGGGAGAAAAAGCTGTCACCGGTGCGCACCTCACCACTGTCCTCCAGCCATGCGGAGAACTCCAGCAACTGGGTGGGGGAGGGGCGCAGCTCTTCCCAGTTGTCGGCGCCGCGCCCTGAGGGGCGGAAGCGGCTGACCCGCAGGGAGACGCCGAGCTCTTTGGCCAACAGATGCAGACCCGGAATTTCTTCGGCATTCTGCGTCGTCAGCACGGTGTTGATGCTGGTCGGAATGCGGCTTTTGGCCAGCAGCTTGATGGCTTCAATCGCCTGATCGTAGACCCCGTCACCGCGGATGGCATCGCAGGTCTCGCGCTTGGCGCCGTCCATGCTTACCTGGATCGCCACCAGCCTTGAAGTGGCCAGGCGCTCGACCCGGGCGGCGTCGAGCAGGGTGCCGTTGGTGGAGATGCAGGTCATGATCCCCCGGGCATGGCAGGCCTCGAGGATCTGTTCGAAGTCGGGGCGCATGAAGGGCTCGCCGCCGCCGAAGTTGATCTGGAAGACCTTGGCGGTATCGAGCTGGGCCACCAGGTCGAGGGCTTCGGCGGTGGTCATTTCATTCTCCGCCGGCTCGCCGGAGGCCGAGAGACAGTGGCTGCAACGCAGGTTGCAGAGCAGCGAAACTTCCCAGGTCAGATTCACCGGGGAGCGCAGCCCCTGTTCAACAAATCGGTTGCTCACGGAGGAACCCCCTTTCCAGCAGTTGGCTGAGGAATTTTTGCAACGACGTCCGCTGCCGCTCGGTTAGTCCGGCCGGCAGCTCATCCTTGGGACGAAGGCCGGTGAAGAAGTCGGGACCCAGCAGGCTGTCGGTCTCGGCGAAGAGAAGGCGCGGCCCCCTTGAATCATAAAACAGGAGGCCGAACCCCTCTTGCCGCACGCGGCAGGCGGGATGCAGCTCAATGCCTGCCGCCGCCATCTCAGTAAACCCCGCAGATGCCGTCGATGGCGAGTTCTTCGATCTGAATCTCCTCAAGAATCTGGGGCTCTTCGTTACAGGTTTCGGTTTCCTTCAGTTCCACTTCGAATTTCTTTTCCATGTTGATCTCCTTGAAAGGGGGATAGTTGCGCAACCCGTGGTCGCTTGTTGGCTAGACAACTGCAACGGCAATGCCATATCAAAACATCGGTTTGAATCGGGATTGCAACTAGTTAGCGGGTCGCCATTGGCAGCCGATTGGTTATGAGTGTGGAGAATATGGGCAGGCGTTGGATGGCTGGCACGACTGAGGGGTTAACAGATTGTAGCGTTTTTCCACAACGGGAATTTTCGCCACAGAAAAATTCAACCTGCGTTCTGTTTTTATTGGAAGGATTGGCAATTCAAAGACAGAACCGGTAAAATTTTCTCGAAATTAGCCGTCTGGAGACTGGAAAAGGAGTGTTTCATGGGAGAGCAACATGCCTATTGCAGCTATTGCGGCGGACCCTTTGCCGCTGGTGCCCCCTGGCCCCGGCACTGCCCCCATTGCCAGCGGGTGAGCTATCGCAACCCGCTGCCGGTGGTGGTGGTGCTGTTGCCTCTGGCTTCCGGAGTGTTGGTGGTTCGCAGGAATATCGAGCCGGCCAAAGGGACCTTGACCCTCCCCGGAGGGTATCTCGACTTGGGGGAAACCTGGCAGGAGGGGGCAGTAAGGGAATTGCTGGAGGAGACCGGCATCGCGATTCCGGTGGCGAGTCTTGGTCTTTACGATGTGCAGAACGGCCTGGATAATACCCTGGTGATTTTTGGTTTGGCGGCCCACCAGGAGATCGATCTGCAGCCCTTCGTCTCGGCCGAAACCCAGGAGGTGGTGCTGCTCGAGAGCCCCATAGAACTCGGTTTCCCGATGCACACCGATGTGGTCAAACGCTTCTTTAGCGAAAGGCGGAGGTGAGTTCCCTGATTACTCCAGGCAGATCGGCAACTGCACCTTGAAGATCGAGCCTTCATCCACCCGGCTCTCCAGTTCGATTTCACCGCCATGGCGCTTGACGATGCTGTAGGTCAGGGCGAGACCGAGCCCGACCCCCTTGCCGACCTCCTTGGTGGTGAAAAACGGCTCCCAGATTCGATCCTGAACCTCCTTCGACATGCCGCAGCCGCTGTCACGGATGATGATCGTGACCCGCGAGTCATCCCGTTGATCGGTTTCCACCTCCACCAGTCCCGCCCCCTCGATCGCCTGGTGGGCATTAACCAGCAGGTTCATGCAGACCTGGCGTAGTCCGGAAGGGTCGCCAAGCACCCGCGGCAGATCGGGCTTGAATCGGGTGAGGACCTGGGTTTTCTGGAAGCTGGCCTGGTAGCGGAGCAGCTCGAGAATTTCCTGCAGAACCCGATTCAGATCGACCTTCACCGGCAGACCATCGGATTTGCGGCCGAAACTGAGCAAGTTGTCGATAATCCCCTTGCAGCGGTAGGACTCGCGAACGATCACCTCCAGGTAATGGGGGAAAACATCGAGGCGGGGATCGGTCTTCAACACCGGTTCATCGCGGAAACGTCGCAGCAGCGCCTCGGCGAAACCGGCGACCGAAGTCAGCGGATTGTTGATTTCGTGAGCGATGCCGGTGGAAAGGACCCCGATGCTCGACATCTTTTCGGTCTGAATCAGATGCATCTCCTGCATCCGTTTCTCCGAGACATCCCGGAAAAAAACCAGGGCGCGGTTTTTTCCTCCCAGAGCATCCTTGATCGGGGTGGCGGTGATGTCGAGATAGCGGGTTTTTTCACCCTCCCGCGCCAGCACCAGCGAGGTGTCGACCCGCTCACCCTGAAGCGCCCGTTCCACCGCACAGTCGGGGGTGGGCGAGGGGCTGTCGGGGTGGAAAATCTCCCGGCAGGCGTGCCCGGATTGCATTTTCCCAGGGAAAAATTGCGGGCTGATCAGGTTGTGGTGCTGAACTCCGCCCTCCTGGTCGTAGACCGTGATGCCGTCACCGATGGAATCGAAAATGGTCTGCAGTTCGTTGGTTTTATTGGCCAACGCGACTTCGGCCTGCTTGCGGGGGGTGATGTCCTGGGTGGTGCCGTAGAGCTTCAGGACCTTGCCGGCGCTGTTAACCGCCGGTTCGACGATGGTATAGACCCACTTGGAGCTGCCGTCGGAAAACTGCAGTCGGTGCTCGATTTCGTAGCTCTTACCATGTTCAACTCCCAGTCGCAATTGCTCCAGAACTTTTGTCATGTCGCTCGGATGGACCACACTGGCGAAGTCCTCCTGGGTGGTTTCTTCCCGACTGAGGCGCATGATGCGCAGCAGTTCGTCCGAGGCGTTCACCTCACCGGTGTCGGGATCGAAACTCCAGGACCCGACATGAGTCATGGCCTGAGCCTTGGCCAGATTGTATTCACTCTCTGACAATGCCTGCTCGGCCCGCTTTTTCTCGGTGATGTCGATCAGTACCGCCAGACATTCGTCCCCCGCCTCGGTGACCATCCCCTCGATCCGGACATACTGGGCCTGTTGGTGGCCATTGGCCAGCCGCAGCCGACAGGTCTCCTTGCGACGGTTATCAAAGATCTTGCGCAGGAAGTTGCGGAAGACGAAGCGGTCCTCGTCAGCGACAAAGTCATCGAAGTTGCACTCGAGAATTTGCTTTGCTTCGAGGCCGAGCTGACGGGCTCCGGTCAGGTTGACCGAGCGGATGCAGCTGTTGCCATCGAAGGTGAGATAGCCGACCGGGGCGAATTCGTAAAGAAAGGCGTATCTGTCCCGGGCACACTCCACGTCCTGCTGGGAGCGGCGCAGTTCCGCGAGTCGGGTTTCCAGCTCTTGTTGCTGAGGGTGTACGTCCTGCTGTGGTTTCATGTCGTCAGTCTCTGTTTCTCAGTGGCGTTGCGGTAATTTGAACCGAGGGCGTCCGCGGTCCAGATGGCGGCTTCAACCAGGGCCGCAGTCACCGGAAACCAGGTGGCATGAATGGTCTCCCCTTCGGCCACGGCCGCTTCAGCCACCTGGCGGATCTCCGCTCTGCTTGGCTGCGGGAGGTCCAGTTCTGCCAGACAGATTGGCAAACCGACCTGGCAACAGAACTCCTGCACCTCCAGAATCTCAGCGGCGGAGCGTCCCTCCAGCACCAACTGGGCCAGGACCCCGAAAGCGACCTTTTCGCCATGTTGCTTGTTGCGGGTGGCGGGGAGGGTGGTCAAGCCGTTGTGGATGGAATGGGCTCCGGCGTGGCCGCCGTTTTCCGAGCTCAGTCCGCTGAGCAGAATGTTGGCCTCGACGATCGCTTCCACCGCCGGGGTCACCACCCCGCGCTCCACCGCCAGCTTGGCCTGAAAACCCGATTCCCGCAAGGTGTCATAACAAAGCCGGGCCAGTGCCAGGGTCGCCAGGGTCTGCTGGCCCCCTTCGGTCAGTGGGTTGGGCTTGCCGCTGCGGGCACAGGTCCCGGACTCCCAGACGGTGGCCAGGGCGTCACCCATGCCGGCCACCAGAAATCTGGCCGGAGATTGGGCCACCACCGCGGTATCGACCAACACGCAGTCGGGGTTGCGGGGGAGGAAGAGGTAGCTCTCGAAGACCCCATCCTCGCTGTAGATGACCGAGAGCGCCGAGCAGGGGGCGTCGGAGGCGACGGTGGTGGGAACCACGATCACCGGGGCCTTGAGCTCAAAGGCGACCGCCTTGCCGGCATCGAGAGCCGAACCGCCGCCCAGGGCGATGACAAAATCGGCCCGACTTTCACCGCCCGCCGCCACCAGTCGGTTGATCTCGATGCGGGAAGAGACCCCCTGGAACAGTTCCCGGCGGCTGGAGATTCCCTCTGCGGCCAGACTCTCTTCGATGGCCTTGCCGCAGAGGGCCAGAGCCGTCTTCCCGCCGATCAGCAGGGCGCTGTTTCCCAAACGTTTGGCGTGGATTCCGATTTCGCCAACGGCCCCGGGTCCTTGAATATACCTGCCTGCTGACAGCAACATCCGGCTCATAGGTGGGCTCCTTTGGTTCTAGGGAAAGTACTTCTCCAACCCGAGGTGGTGGTGCAGCGCCAGAAAGTCCTCCCGTGCCATGGTCTGATACAGCCGCAGGTAGTGACTCCCTTCGAAGGGGAGGGCGTAGCGCTCCAGACCCGGCTCGGTGCAGGTGGTGCATTCGCTAAACGCCCCGACCCCCTGGCGAAAGCGGGTCGCCGCAGGCGAATCGATGAGCTGCGGCAGTGGCGTGCGGGTGATGTTGCCGAGGGGAGCGGCGATGATCGGGCAGGCGAAGAGTTGGCCGGTGCTGCGGATGAAAAAATAGTTGAATCCGGCCGAGCAGGGTTTTTCCATCCGCCCGGTTTCGAGATACCGCAGCAGTTCCTGGCGGTAGTAGCTCCACTGAAACCGCGGGGACGCATAGAACTGCTTCAACGTTTCGGTTTCGGTCGCAGTCAATGCCAATTCGGCGTCCGCATCCAGATTAGCGTAACGGTTGGAGGTCAGGATGTAGGGAGAGATGATGCTGAACAGTCCTTGTTCCTCGGCATAGCGGCAGACCTGATCCAGCTGGTCGATATTGTAGCGGGTCACGGTGGTTTTGATGCCGAGGGTCAGGCTCGGGTATTGCTGGCGTAACCCTTTTAAACCCTCGATGCTGGCATGCAGCTTCTGCCAGCCACCGGGAACCCCGCGAATGCGGTCATGCACCGCGCCGACCGCATCCAGTCCGCAGGCAAAGACCAGAGAGATTCCTGCCCGTTCCAATGGAGCGATGACCTCCTCGACGACCGCGAGCAGCCTCTGGGTCAGAAACCCGTTGGTGGTGATGGCGATGGAGCGCAGCTGCGGCAACCGCTCAGCCTTCAATCGACCAACCCCAAGCAGCAGCTCCGTCAGATCGTCCCGCAGGAAGGGCTCACCGCCAGTGACATCGAGTTCTTTCAGCGCCGACAGTGCCGGTGAAACGAGCAGCTCCAACCACTGCGCGGCCGTCAGTTCCGGTCGGTCATCCTCCATCTGCCAGATATTGCACATGACGCAGCGGGCGATGCAGCGGCGGGTGACCTCGATGCTCAGGGCCTCCACCGGTGCAGCCTCGCCGCTGGCCTTCAGCTCACGGTAGCGCTTGGCCCGGGAGGCGAGACAAGCGGGCAGGTTGGGGTTCATGGCTCTCCGATCCTTTGTTATCAATTGTCGCCGCGCAGCGGAGCCACAGGGTGGCCCTCACTTTTTCGCGTCGGTTAGCTCTTGCCGGGTTTGTTCCCGGCGTGGGGCTTGCCGACCTCATCAATACTGACAAAACCGTGGCCTCCCTCGATATTGGGTGCTTTGTCCCCCAGATGGGCGGCGCAGATGTTCCGGATGCTGTTGGCCTTGGCGCCGCAGTGCTTGCACTCGACGATCGGTTTGTCGGCCAGCAGCTCGATGCAATCCTCAAGCCCCTGGGCCTTGAGGGCGCACATATGTTTCGAGTGGTCTTTGCTGTCGCAGGGCATTGTTTTGTCCTTGGGGAATAAAGGGGGCGGGGCGCTCGTCACCAGTGACTGCGTCCCTCGGCATCGAGGCTTGGCGCCGAGCTGCCGCCGCCCCGGGTGTAGTAGTCACGATAGTCGTAGGGCTGGTCTTCTTCCTCTTTGCCTTGGGAGCGCTTGGAGCGGTGCTCGGCCTCAAGGTAGATATTGCGGAACAGATCTTCGACGATTTCGTTCAATTCCTCGACATTCTTAACCACCTCGACCTTGTCGCAGTAGGCGCCGTAGGTGTCGATCAGGCAGTCCCCCCGTTTCCAGAGGGAGCGGTCCTCGGGGGTGAGCCAGAGCATGTAGCCGGCCTTCTCCCGCAGTTGCTCGAGCACCCAGTCGTTAGGCTGGTTGTAGTTGTTGCGGGCATCGCCGAGAAAGATCACTGCAGGGCGGCCACGCAGATTTTCCAGGAATTTGTTTTTGAATTTCACCAGCACCTTGCCGTAATCGCTGTTGGCATCCAGATCGACGATCTGGCCGCTGTCGATTGACTCCATCATGGTGTTGATCGGGGCGTTGGTGAGCAATTCGGTGATTTCGGCCAGCTCGGCGTTGAAAATGAAGCTGCGCACGTCCATCAAGCGGTTGTGCAGGGTGTGGAGCAGCAGCAGCATGAACTGAGAGGCGTGGCTGACGCTGAAGCTGACATCGCAGAAGACCACCAGCCGCGGCTTTTCCTTGCGCTTGCGCCGCAGTTCCAGCAGGAAGGGGACCATGCCGTTGCGGTAGTTTTTCTGGATGGTGCGGATAACGTGGATCTTGCCGCGATTCTCCTTGTTCTTGGTGCGGCGGATATCTTTTTTCAGCCGCAGCAGCATGCGCGAGACCGCATCCTGCATGGCATCGACTTCCTCCAGGGAGAAGGTCACATCCCGCTTCTGGCTGCTCGGCTGTTTGAAGGCCATGGTGATCGGGTTCTGCGGCATTCGCATCGATGGTCGCGGCGCCTGCATCGCCCTTTGGTAGCCCTGCATCCGGATCTCCATCTCGGTGCCGTCCAGGTCATCGAGAGAGATCTCTTTAAGGCCGATCAGGTCTTTCAGATCCTCGGGGCTCAAACCGGCATCGACACCGGCCAACGACATGTTCTCGTTGATCATCTCCGGGTTGGTGCCGAGCATCGCCTCGCCTTCCATGCTGATGATTGCCTCCTGCAGCAGCTCGGCCGGATCGACCCCCATGCCGGCCGGGTATTTGCGGAAAAACCGGTCGAAGACCTGATTAAAGGTCGGGATGTCGCTGACGCTCTTCACCAGGGTCAGCCGCAGCAGACCCCGCACCGAACCGCGCCCCTCCAGGCCGCCGTAGGCCAGGGCGCAGACGGCATCCAGACTCTCTCCCGGGGAGACCCGCAATCCCTCCCTTCTTAATTCAGAGACAAACCGGGTGATGATGGTTTCCATGCTCAGGCCAGTTCCGCAGCGGCCAACTCGACCACCTTTGGCAGGTCGGCCTGGTGCTTGGAGATCACGCCGACGGTGTTGGCCACCACCTCGGGGGTCAGCTTGGTCACATGCAGGATCGACAGCACCTCGGCCCAGTCGAGAGTTTCCGAGACGCTCGGCGGCTTGCGCAGATTGAGGTCGCGGGCCTTGCGCAGGAAACCGACCATCTGCTGGGCCAGTTCTTCGCAGAGATCGGGGAAGCGGGCGCGAACGATCTCCACTTCCCGCTCCATTTCCGGGTAGTCGATGTAGAGATAGAGACAGCGCCGGCGCAGGGCGTCGGAGATCATCCGGGTGCCGTTGCTGGTGAGGATCGCCAGCGGTTTCTGTTTGGCGTGGATCACCCCGAGCTCGGGAATCGAGACCTGGAAGTCGCTCAGGCACTCGAGCAGCAGGGCCTCGAATTCATCGTCGGAGCGGTCGATTTCATCGATCAGCAGCACCGAGCGCTTCTCGGAGAGAAAGCTGCGCAGGATCGGTCGCTGCACCAGAAAGTTCTGGGAAAAGAACAGGCTCTCTTCGCTCGCCAACTGCTCCACGGCGTCGCGCAGGTCGGTGGCGCCGCAGAGTTGGTTGTCGAGCTGGGTGCGCAGCATCTGGGTGTAGAGCAGCTGCTTGCCGTATTCCCAATCGTAGAGTGCCTTGCCTTCGTCGATCCCCTCGTAGCACTGCAGCCGCACCAGGGGGAAATCCATGACCGCCGAAAGGGTTTTGGCCAGACCGGTTTTGCCGACTCCGGGCGGTCCTTCGATCAGAATCGGTTTCTCCATCCTCATGGCGAGAAACACCGCGGTGGCAATGGATTCATCGGCAATATAACCCCCTGAGCGGAGGAGTTCCTTGATGTTTTGTTCGGTCATCATTGCTCCCTCGTGTGGCTGAAGTCCTGCATCGGGTGCGTTTACTCCCATCGGAGGCGGAAGAAAAAGAGCCGCTGATCCCAGGAGTCGACTCCCAGAGACCAGCGGCTCCTTGGTGCTACTTAACAGCTAGAGCCAGGCACCAATCACATGCAGCCCTTGAACACGGCGCGCATGTTTTCGAAGCCGATATCCACGGGATTGCCCTCGGAGCAGATATCCGCGGCGGCGAACTTGGACAGGCCGTCAAGATCCTTATCCTTCAAGCCGAGGTCACCGAAGGTGGTGGTGATCCCGAGGTCGTCTTTGAGCTCCTGGATCATGTCGATGAACAGTTCACCGGCCTTCATGTCGGTCATGCCGACGGTGTTGATGCCGGCGGCGCGGGCCATCATGGCGAAGCGCTCAGGGCAGGCCGGCAGGTTGAGACGGCAGACGTCAACGATAGCGATGGCGTTGCACAGACCATGCGGGGAGTCATAGAGACCACCCATGGCGTGGGCCATGGAGTGAACGATGCCGAGACCGGCGCTGTTGAAGCTGTAGGCGGCGGCCATTTCGGCCCAGACCATCTGCTCGATGGCTTTGTCGTTGTTGCGGTTGTTGGCCGATTGGCGCAGGTTGCCGAAAATCTCGGTGATCGCCCAAAGACCCGGGCCATAGGCCGACTGCACGCAGAGGCGGGAAGCGATGGCTTCGACGGCGTGGGTCAAGGCGTCCATGCCGGTATAGGCGGCCAGGTTCTGCGGCATGCACTGATGCAGCAAGGGGTCGTTGACCGCTTTGCTCGGGGTGCAGTTGGGATCGAACAGGGCCATTTTGTACATTTTTTCG